>Ga0302046_10000160_pt1 | contig 72558 bp, 58 predicted proteins | sample RVTome_11_FD_200261 | JGI IMG/M metagenome (GOLD analysis project Ga0302046, IMG submission 200261) | Soil microbial communities from uranium-contaminated site in the Upper Colorado River Basin, Wyoming, United States - RVT147D111 (version 2) ... | reverse complement strand
TGTCGACGGCGACGTCGATCGAGAGGAATGGCTGGGCGGTGACGACCGGACGCCGGGAGGAGGAGTCTGCGGCTCGACCGACGCCGAGTACACGATCGCGCACAGCCATCGGTACGGAGCGCTCGAGTCGAGCGGCTACGAGGACTCGGGGTTCCTCACCTTCGATGGCGACATCGATGCCAGCACCGGCCTGGTCGAGACCGTACGGGATCCCAACGGGCTGCTGTCGACCCGCTACGAGTACGACGAGATGGGTCGGCTGACCGGCGTCGAGCCCGACGAAGGCGCCCGGGTCGAGTACGAGTACACCCCGGCAGGCGGTGCGGCTCCGGCGCGGGTCGCCGTCACCTGGCGCGGCGACGGCGGGGGTCCCGTCCTCAAGGAGGAGGAATACCGCTACGACGGCTTCGGGCGACTGGTCCGAGAGCGCCGCAAGATGCCCGGGCTCGGTTGGGTGGAGCGAACCACGACCTACAACTCTCGGGGCTGGACGCTCAGCGTCTCCGGCTGGGACAACCCCGCGGCGACCGTCTTCGCCGACCACGACGCCTTCGGCCGGCCGGGCCGGATCACCGCGCCGGACGGCCCGGACGGCTCCGTGACGCTCCTCACCTACCACGGGACGAGCCGGTCGCAGCGCGACAGTCAGGTGGCGACCAGCCCCAACGGCACCCAGTCGGCGAAGTACGTCGAGTGGTTCGACGGCCACGGCCGGCTGGTCAAGGTCAAGGAACCCGGCGGTAACCTCTTCGCCCACTACGACTACGACGTCGGCGATCGGCTCACCCGGGTCGAGCTGGTCGGCGGCGGCCACACCCAGCGTCGCGACTTCGTCTACGACCACCGCGGCTTCCTCGAGAGCGAAACCCACCCGGAGAAGGACGGCCCGGTGAGTTTCCCCAGGTACGACAGCCGCGGCAACGCGTTGCGCAGGATCGAGGACGGCATCACCCTGGACTTCACCTTCGACGCCGCCGAGCGCCTCACACGGATCGAGAACGGGCAAGGACAGCTCCTCCAGCAGCTCGAGTACGGCAAGAGCGGGCGCGGCAAGTCGAGGCTGCTGCGCGCGCTGCGCAACAACTACGTGCAGGGCCTTCCCGGGAGCTTCGAGCTCACCAGCCCGGTCGGCGTCGAGGAGAGCTACCAGTACGACGGCGTCGGCGCCTCGGTGTCGCGGCGGTCGACGAACGTCGACGGCATCGCCGCCTACCAGTTCCAGGTCGACTACGCCTACGACGACCTGGGGAAACCGACCTCGGTGAGCTACCCGGGGAGCCCTGGGCGGACCGTGGCCTCCACCTACGACCAGGGCCTGCTGACCGGTGTCGTGGGCTGGACGGGCACGATCAGCTACCACGCCAACGGCCTCTGGCAGTCGATCCCGCGCGTCAACGGGGTCACCGACCGGCAGACCGTCTACGGCGACGGCATGCCGCGGCCGCGGAAGATCGACTCGCAGGGCGCCCTGCCCGACGCCGGCGGCCACGGTGACTGGTCGTCGAGCGACTACCAGTACGACGGCAGCGGCAACATCCGGAGGATCGGCTCGGAGGTGTTCAAGTACGACCTGATGAGCCGCCTCAAGTACGGCGACGCCGCGGACCGCACCCAGCAGTACGCCTTCGACCCCTTCGGCAACATCACCCAGATCACCACCGACGGCAGCGGCCGCTCGATCGGCGTCGATCCCCTGACCAACCGCCTCGACGATCCGGGTTACGTCTACGACGGGCGAGGCAATCTGACCGCGACGCCGGACCTCGGCGCCATCCAGTACGACGCCTTCGACATGCCGGTGCGAATCGGCGCCGATCGCTGGCACGCCTACACCGCCGACGGCGAACGGGTGTGGAGCGGCAGGGTGGCGAGCGGCGTAGGTCGAGCCGAAGGCGAGCAGGACGAGCAGACGTTCTCGATCCGCGGGTTGGACGGCGCGCTGCTCCGCGTCTTCAAGACCTCGGTGCCGGGAGCTCTCACCTGGGAAAAGGACTACATCCACCGCGGCGCGCAGCGGCTGGCGGTCGACGACGCCGTCGAGGGCGTGACCCACTTCCACCTCGACCACCTCGGCAGCCCCCGCCTGCTCACCGATGGGTCGGGGATGCGGCGGGCGTTCCATCAGTACTTCCCGTTCGGCGAGGAGGCGACGCCGCGCGGGCAGGACGAGGAGGCGATGAAGTTCACGGGGCACGAGCGGGATCTGGGTGGCGATGCCGCAAGCGATCTCGACTACATGCATGCCCGGTACTACTCGCCGTGGGTGGGCCGGTTTGCACAGATCGATCCGGTCAACTCCGAGGCCCCTGAGAGGCCGCAGTCCTGGAATAGATACTCCTATGCGATTGGCAACCCGCTCGCCTACCTGGACCCGGACGGCCGGACGGTCATCGGCTACACGGGACTCTTCAACAGCGAGGGAGGGATCACAGGGGCAGTGCGGGCTCTCGAGCCCTTTGAGCAGTTTCTCGGTCCGGTGCGACACTTCAAATATCAGCAGTACTTCGCGGGCACGTCGTTCGCGGCACAACACGCGGGTGAGGGACCCACCGTCCTGTTTGGCCACAGCCTTGGTGCCCGCGCTGCGCTGGATACCGCTGGCATGTTGAACCTCCTGTCAATAGGAGTCGACCTCCTCATTACGGCCGATCCCGCACCGAATACATTCAATTTCAGAGTACCGAGCAATGTGAAACGCGCTATCAACTTCTTCCAGCCCGGTGCAGACTTGGGAGGAGGGAAGCTCAGAGCCGCGGATCCCTCGAAGACAAAAGTCACTAACGTGGCGCTACTTGGAAAAGGACATTCGGACATCGACGAAGCAGTGGCTGGTGCGATCATCGCTGAGGTACTCGGCCTGGCACTCGACAGGGGCGCTGAACTGAAGCTAGGCAAGGGTCTGCAGTTTATTCAAGGAGAGCTCATCTTCGTCAGTGAGTAGTATGGATTGTCTCTCTGGGCTGCCGAGTGAAACCGTCGTCTTCCGATTCCCAGGGCCGGCAGCGGTCTCCTCGAGGCGGTCTTGGAGAGAGGTCTCCACCGTCGCAGGGCGACCAGCCTGTACTTCGGTGGTGAAAGGCTCGGTACAAAGTTTGCGCGTAGTGAACAGGGCACGGATTCTCCGCCCCCGAACCGAACTGGAGGTGACGCAATGAGGACGAAGACGATACTGCTGCTGATCGCCGTCTCGGCCGGAGGCCTCGTCTCGGGGGCCGGCGCCCAGGGAGGCGGCGAAGCGGGCCTTTCGGCGAACACCTGCGGGCCCTTCGTCGAGGGGAGCGGGATGACTGGGGACTTCCTCCTCGGCGTCAGCTACTACGGCGCGGTCGGCATCACCAACGCGAACCGGATGCGCGGCGACCTCGACGACTTCGAGGCGCGGGGCCTCAACAACGTGCGGGTGTGGGGCAACTGGACGCACTGGGACGCCGCGAACTCGACGATCTTCAACGGCAACGGGACGATCATCGGCGGTGCGCTGTCGCGCCTGATCCTCCTGACGCAGGAGGCGGCCGCCAGGAACATGATCGTCGACCTGACCTTCAGTTGGCGCCACTTCAAGCAGAACCAGTGCGCCGGCGGCGACTGCTTCGGCAAGTACAAGAACGGCCTGGCCAATGCGGCGGCGGCCCTGACGCCCTATCGCAACCTGTTCTTCGACTTGGCCAACGAGCACAACTCCGGCAACACCAGCTTGACCCTGAACGAGATCCGCGAGCTCGAGAATGCAGTTCACGCCGAAGACCCGCTGCGGGTGGTCACCGTCTCCGCGGTCGGCTCCCCATCGATCCAGGGCGGCCGGTTCAGCCCTCTCCTCAACGACGGCACGCTCGACTTCGCGGCGCCACACTTTCAACGGACGACCGACTGGGCGGACCAAACCGGCGTCCGGCTCGAGGCGCTGAGGAACGCCATCACCGGTTCCTGGCCGATTCACCTCCAGGAGGAAGCGCGGCGCGGCGCCAACTGCGGATCGAACCAGGATCAGTCGTGCTGTGGCGGCAGCGAGGCCAACTGTTCGCTGGAGGACTTCCTCACCGCGCTGGCGCTGGCGGCTCAGGAAGGCGCGGCCGGCTGGGTGCTCCATACCGATGCGGGTTTCCGCCTCGACCAGGGCACGGGCTCGTTCTGGTCCCGGCTCGACAGCACCGAGAGAGCGGTGATGAACCAGATGGCGGGCGTCCTCCGTGACTTCCGCTGCCTGCCGGCGCCGGTGTATTCCGACGACTTCGACGACGCGGCGGACGACGTGCCTCTGCAGGGCCGGCCGCTGCAGGTGGGCGACGCGATCTGGGACACCGTCGAGCCGGCCTGGAAGCTCGAGACCAAGGACCAGAAGGTGACGACGGCGAATCCCAACGGGACGCCCGTCGGCGGCATTCCCTACCGCCTCCCCGGCGACTTCGAGGGCGTGGCGGCGATCGAGGCGGAGCTGACGCTCGGACGCGCGACGTCGGTGTCGATCGGGTTCTCCTCGAGCCCGGAGGAGCCCCTCGCGGAGGACGGGGTCTTCTGGGTGTCGCTCACCGGGAGCTTCTACGTCTACGGCCCCGGCGGCGTCGTCCTGGAAGCGATCCACTTCCTTGTGCCGGTGACCCGAGCCGTGCTGAGGCTGGAGTACGACGGCGGCGTTCCCGAGCTCCGCCTGCTCTCGAGGTCGGAGCAGCCGGGCGGGGGTTGGGAGCTGATGGCGACGGTCGCCGTGGCCCGGGAGGCGATCGACTTCGCCGTGCTCGAGATCGATCACGGGCACAACCAGGAGAGCTTCGTGGACGATTTCGCGGTCCGGTTGAGCCCCTAACGAGAGGCGAGCCCCGCCGGAGCCGTGCCGAGGCGCTCCCGGACGGCCGCCGCCGCCGACCCGTCTCCGCGGGCCTCGTAGAGGGCGAGGCGCCGCTCGGCGCAACGGCGGCTGAGGACGTTGTCGGGACCCCGAAGCTCGTCGAGAACCGGCTGTGCCCGCTCCAGGTACTCCGCCGCCCGGTCCAACTCGCCGCTCGCCAGGTGAGCGAGTCCGAGCGAGCTCTCGACCATGGCGACGTTCCAGTTCCTCGCAACCCCGCCGTAGATGCGGCGGTAGAGGGCGAGCGCCTCGTCGAGATAGGGCAGGGCCTCCCGCGGTCGCCCCTGGGAGACCTTGACGTCACCGAGCAGGGTGAGGACGAAGCCGAAGCGAACGTGGTCGGGAGGCAGCGACCTGCGACTGCTCGCGAGCGACTCCAGGGCCAGCTCCTCCGCTCGATCGGGGTCGCCGGCGTCGCGCTGGAGGAGAAGGGCCAGGTTGTAGAGGGAGTTCGCGACCTCCGGATGATCGGCACCGAGGAGACGGGTCTGAATGTCGATCGCTCTCCGCTGCGAGGCCTCCGCCTGGTCGTAGGCCTCGAGGTGGCGGTAGACGGTGCCGAGGGTGTCGTACATCCGGGCCGTGAGGGCATGCTCCTCGCCGTAGAGCGCCTCCAGGATCTCGATCGCTCGCAGTGCGTGCTCGACCGCCTGCTCGGGCCGGTCGTCGTGGCGCAGGACGATCGTCAGGTTGCGCAGCATGTCGGCGGTCAGGGGATGGGGGCCCGGGTGCAGTCGCTGCTGCGCCTCGATCGCGCGCCGCAGGATCGCCTCGGCCGGCTCGAGCCGGTTGACGATCTGGTAGCTGCGGGCCAGCTCGTTCAGACCGAAGACGTAGGCGTCGTCGGGAGGCGAGCCGCTCGCCTCGAACTCGGACAGGGCATCGAGGTGAAGCTCGATCGCCTCGTCGACGCGATCCTGCATCCCGATCACCTTGGCCAGCAGGTGCTGTGACTCCCGAGCCCTGTCCGGCTCCTCCCTGCGGCGCATCGCGAGCGCCTGGCGGGCGATCTCCTCCGATTCCGCGAGCTCCCCGCGGTAGGCCTCGATCATCGCCATCTCGTGAAGCGCCTCGGCCGTGGCGCGGCCGCCGCCGGGCTCTCGGCGGCGCCGCTGATCGAGCGCCCCGGCGATCAGCTCCGCGGCGCCGTCGTACTGGCCGATGCTGGCGTAGACGGAACCGAGGGTCGTCATCAGACTCGCCTGGAGGTCGGGCTGCTCGACCAGCTCGAAGCGAACACGGCTCGCCGCGATGTCCGCGATCTGACGCGCGGTGAGCTCGGCGCCCTCCTGCCTGGCGGGATCGGCCCCCTCGAAGGCGTCGACCAGAAAGCGGGTGATCTGCTCGGCCTCGGCGCGCTCGCGCTGGGCGATGTCGCGCTCGCGCGCCAACCGCGCCGAGTTGATCGTCGCGTGGACGGTGAACCCCACCAGGGAGAGGACCGCGAGGAGCGCAGCGGCGACCGACGACCGGTGGCGCCGAACGAACCTGGAGGTGCGGTAGGCCCAGGAGGTCGGTCGGGCGCGCACGGGGAGACCGTCGAGGTGCCGGCGCAGATCCTCGGAGAGCTCCTCGACCGAGCCGTAGCGCTGCTCCGGCTCCTTGTGCAGCGCTCGCAGCGTGATGTTGTCGAGATCGCCTCGGAGCTGCCGCTCGAGGGCCTCGGGCCGCACCCGCCGCTTGCCGGCCACCGAGGCGATGGGCAGGATCGGCTGGGGACCGTCCGGGCGCTCGGAGCGAAGGGCCCGGCTGGGCGCCTCCGGCACGGTCTCGAGCAGCTGGCGCTCGATCTCCGCGACCGTGCTCGAGGCCGACCAGCTCAGCGGTCGGCGACCGGTGAGGAGCTCGTAGAGAAGGACCCCGAGGGAGTACACGTCGGTGGCGGTGGTGATCGGCCGGCCGGCGACCTGCTCGGGGCTCGCGAAGTCCGGCGTCAGCACGCGAGTCGAGGGCTGCCCGGCGGCCTCGGTGTCGGCCTCGAGGAGCTTGGCGATGCCGAAGTCGAGGAGCTTGGGCGTGCCGTCCTGCCGGACGAGGATGTTGGAGCCCTTCAGGTCGCGGTGCACGACGAGACCCTGGTGAGCGAACCGGACGGCGGAGCAGACAGTGCGGAAGAGCTCCAGACGCTCTGCCACCGTGAGCTCGTTGGCGTCGCAGTAAGCGGTGATCGGCACGCCGTCGACGTACTCCATGACCAGGTAGGGGAGACCCTCTTCGGTGGAGCCCCCGTCCACGAGTCTCGCGATGTTGGGGTGATCGAGCCCGGCGAGGATCTGACGCTCGCGGCGGAAGCGCCCGAGTCCCTCCGAGCTCGTCCACCAGGTGCGCAAGACCTTGATGGCGACTCGCTTCTCGTACTCCTGGTCCGAGCGCTCGGCGAGAAAGACGCTCCCCATGCCGCCTTCACCGAGCTTCGACAGGATTCGGTAGGCGCCGAGCCGCCGGCCCGTCCACACCGCTTCGTCGTCACCGGCCAGAATGCTCGCGATCTCGGTCAGCGGCGGCGATTCCAGACGGTGCTCGGACCGCCGGTCGGCCGCGAACAGGGTGTCGACGCAGCGGGCGAGCTCGCCGTCTCCCTCGCACGCCTCCGCCAACAACCGCTTCCGCTCGTCAGGATCGAGCTCGAGAGCTCGCTCGAAGAGCGATTGCGCGCGGCGCCAGAGATCGACGTCCATTCAGGGCCAGAGCTCCCGCTCCAGCCAGGCGCGCGCGAAGCGCCAGCGCCGCCCGATCGTCGATGGGCTCGCGCCGAGCGCGCTGGAGACCTCGGCGGTGGTCATGCCCGCGAAGAACCGCATCTCGACGATGCGCACGCATTCGGGGTCGATCTCGCCGAGCTGGTCGAGCGCCTGCTCGAGGTCCATGAAGTCCATCGACGGCCCCCTGCCTCCCAGGATCGCGGTGTCGAGCGTCACCCTCTGTCGATCTCCGCCGCGCTTGAGGCGCCCACGCTCCCTGACGTGGTCGAGCACGATGCGGCGCATCGCCCGAGCCGCGATGGCGAAGAACTGCTCGCGGTTCAGCCAGGCGGAGCGCTGGGAGGCGAGGAGCAGATAGGCCTCGTGGACGAGATCGGTGGGCGCCAGGGTGATCCGGCCCGCCCCCGAGAGCCGCGACGCCGCCAAACGCCTGAGGTCTGGATAGACGAGCCGGATCAACCGCTCCTCCCCCTCCGCGTCTCCCGACCTCCAGCAGGAGAGCAGCCGGGTGATCTCCGAGGCTCCCGACGTAGTCATGACTCGGTGGGCTCCCCCGTAGTATAGCTATAGCGTCCGAGGTGACCGACTTCGGCTGGATTTGACGCGTTTGGACCGGCCGGCAACCTCGCTCCGGCCACCAGCGGCGAGCGAGGACGATCGACAACGCTGAGACAGGGGGGCTGGTTTTGAGCAACTACCGTTGGATCATGAGGCCTGCCGCGCTGGCAGCCTACGGACTGTGCGCGCTCGGGGTGCCCGCTTTCGCTGGCGAAGAGTGCGACATTTGGCGCGGCGAGCCCACCTCGTTTGGGGCGGAGGTGTGGGAGGTGAACGGGACCATCCTCGACGACGGGCGCTACTGCCACCTGGTCGAGCCTGCGGTCGACGCCGGATACCTGCAGCACGACGTGACCTACGCCAGCCGTTCGATCGAGGTCGAGTTCGTGATCGACACCGAGGACCTGATCATGGAGATGGGCGACGTCTTCCGTCTCTGCGAGATCGAGGGCGAGAGCGGCATCGAACTGATCCGGCTTCGACTCCTCTTCCACGACCCGCTCGGAGCGTACCGGCTGCTGGTCAACTGGGCGTCGGACGACGAGAGCGGCGCCGCCCACCCGCAGATCGACCTGCCGAGCTCCTCGACGACGATTCGGGCCCGCTGGATGACTTCGACGGTCGTCGGCAACGTGCCCCAGGACAACGGCGAGATCGCCGTCTTCCTCGGCGAAGACCCGATGCCCCTGTTCGTCCGGGAGAACCTGATCGTCGGAGCCGACTTCGCGGACCACATCCGGGTCGGCGTGATCGGCGGCGAGGACCCGGGGACCGCCGGCGCGTTCGGCTTCAAGATCAACGAGCTCAGCTTCGGCTTCTGATCGCGGCGACGATCCGGCCGGGCGCCCGCGATCTCCGAGTCGGGCCGGCGGACTCTACCGGTCGCTCAGTCACCGAGGCGGCGGCTGGTGCGTCGCCGGCGAGCCCGGCGCCCCAACGGCGCCGCAGTGCATCTCGTACGCCAGCACGTGGTCGGCGAAGTGGCGGAACTTGTCGCGTTCGCCGCGCGGGTAGCGGTCGAGCACCGCCTGGCAGTCCCCGAACAGCTGCTCGAAGCTCCTGCCGTACCACTCGGCGTCGACTTTGATCGCCTTGCCGTCCTTGACCGCCACGTAGGTGTTCTTCCACTCGTCGCCCCGCAGGGTGCGGTAGAGGAGCGACTTGCGGTACCGGGTGACGTCGTCGGGAGGGGGGTCGGATTTCTTGTCGGCCGGAACCGCGTAGACCTGGATCCGCCGGTCCCAGCCGGGGTTGACCCGCTGGAGCAGCAGCCCCTTCTTCGGCCAGACCACCGGCTCGAACAGCAGCTCGCGGACCTCGGGGGTCGGCTCGTAGTCCGGCCGGAGGATCGTGGCGAGCACCTCCGCGACGTCGCCGGGCGGCTGTGCGCCGTTGACCGGGACGACCAGGAAGCGGACATCTTGGGCCGGCAGCCGCCACTTGGCGCCGGAGCCGTCGATGACGGTGATCCGGTCGAGCCCGTGGGTGCGCGTCCGCATGCTGGCCACTTCGCCGTCGATCACGGTGCCGTCGGTGGTGAACACCCGCACGGTCCAGCCGCCGATGTCTTCGAGCGGGGTGACGAAGCGGGCGGCGGCGGCCGGGGCCGCCACCGCCAGCGCAAGCGCGGCGACGCAGGCGATCCGGGTGGTGAGAACGAACCGCGGGGGGGCGGGGGGTTGTTGCAAGGTCATCTCGATTACCTCCTGAATCAGCCGGTCGAGTCGGCGGCGACGCACTGCAACCGGGTTGCCACACCCGCGACCGGCCGGCTCGACGCGTGGCGGCATCGGTGAGGACGAGAGAAAAGCCCCGCCATGACAGGCTGTTTCGATCTCCACCCCGAACCGCAGCGGCGCCCGGGCCGGCTCGGTCTGAGCCCGCGTTCGTCTCCGCCGCCGGACGCCGCTGTTCCCGCCAGAAGACGCCTCCACCCCGCCTCACCCGGCCGCTGCCGCGAGCGGCGCGTGGGCCGCCAGCGCCGCCTCGAGCCGGCGGAACGGCGGCGTCAGCTCGCCGGCGTGGGCGATCACGGCGCGCAGCAGCTCGGGCGGCAGGTCGAGCCGCTCGTAGTAAACGCGGTAGTCGGCGGCGATGAGCGGGGCGAGGTACGGGAACAGCGCGTCGCCGAAGTGCTCGCTGGCGTCGCGCGGCAGCTCGCAGGGGAGGTTGTCGACCGCCAGGAGCACCGGCCCGTGGCCCTCGACCCCCATCCGCACGGTCCCGGTCGCCGGCTCGTAGACGTAGACCGGGTCGCCGGAGTCGGTGATCTCGACGTTGACCTCGATCGCGCCCTCGAGGTCGCACGAGAGGTCGGCGATCACCCGCAGCCGCGGGGTCCGCCCGCCGCTCCACAGCCGCGTCACCGCCTCGCGGGTGACCAGCCGCGGGTGGCCCGGCGCCCAGTAGACGCCGTTGACCAGCATCGTCAGGTGCGGCAGGTAACGGGCGAAGTCGTCCCGGTGCTCGCGCCGGAACACCACCTTGTAGATCGCGCGGTGGGAGCGGCCGGGGTCGCCGGCCAGGCCTGCCAGCTCGCCGGGATGGACGCTCACCACCGGCAGCCGGTCGAGCACCTCTTGGGCGCCCGAGGAGACGTTGCCGCCGCCGGTGAAGCCGATCACAAGGGGGTGAAGGCCGGGCGGGATCCCCTGCTCGCGGATGCGCGGCCCGACCGCGGTGTCGAGGAACGCCAGCGCCTCGGCGAGGCTCGAGTACCCGAGGGCGTGGCGGACGTCGGCGAACGGGTTGGTCTCCCCTTCGACCGCGAGCCGCCGGCCGAGCGCCCACAGCCCGTCGATCATCCCCGCGTAGCCGGCGTGGCGGCCGAAGAAGATCAGCCGCTTGCCGGAGCGGTCGACGATCGGCTCGTAGTCCATCATCGTGCAGCCCAGCTCGAGCGCGCGGCGCAGGATCGGCATGTTGTGGGGCTGGCTCTTGACGACGTGAAAGAACGCCAGGTAGGGCTGGCCGGGCAGGAGCAGCCGCGGCGGGATCTCCTTGACGCCGAGGATGACCCGGCAGCCGGTGAGGTCCTCGGCGACCGCCGCGCCGGCGTCCCGGTAGTCGGCGTCCGGGTAGATCCGCAGCTCGGAGGGCTGGACGACCACGCTCCTCCCCTGCTCGCGCACCAGCTCCTCGACGTGCCACGGGGTGAGCGGGGCGCGGCGCTCCCACGGGTTCTTGTCTTCACGGCGGATGCCGAGATCGGCCATCGGGGAATCTCCTGAGTGCGGCGGCGCTGCGGGCGGGCCGGGAGTGAGCGGAGTCTAGCACCGGGGGCGGCCGGGCCGCAGCGTCCGGCACTAGGCCGAACCGTCCGCCGCCGGAACGGCCGGTTCCGCCAGCGGACACCTCCGGGAGGCCCGGCGCCCGTCCCGCGGCGCGGCGTGCGGCGGGCACGGATCTCGCTTACGCCGAGGCGGCGACCGCACCACGACCTCGACGGGAGAGAGGCGATGGAACACCTCCTGCGCGACCTCCGCATCGGCCTGCGCACCCTCGGCCGCCGCCACGGCTTCGCCGCGGTCGCGGTCGCCACCCTCGCGCTCGCGATCGGCGCCAACAGCGCGATCTTCTCGGTCGTGAGCGGCGTGCTGCTGCGGCCGCCGCCCTACCCGGAGCCCGAGCGGCTGGTCTGGCTGTGGGAGACCGACCGACTGCGCGGCACCGACCAGGAGGGGGTGTCGATCCCCGACTTCTTCGACCTACGCGAGGGCACCCGGTCGTTCGCGGCACTCGCCGCGCTGCGGCCGGTCGGCCTCACCCTGACCGGCGACGGCGATCCCGAGCGCCTGCCCGCGGGGCGGGCGTCGTCGGAGTTCTTCGCCGCGCTCGGCCTGGCGCCGGTCCTCGGCCGTGCCTTCACGCCGGCCGAGGACGCCGCCGGCGGCGAGCCGGTGGTCGTCCTCTCCGAGGGGCTTTGGCTCCGGCGGTTCGGCGGCGATTCGGGGATCCTCGGCCGCCGGCTGCGCCTCGACGGGGTGGATCGGACAGTGGTCGGAGTGGTGCCGTCCGAGGCCGGGATCCCGCCCGGCCCGGAGCAGCTCTGGATCCCGTCGGAGTTCACCGCGGCCGAGGGGGCGGACGACTACCGCGGCGTCCACAACCAGCTCGCGCTCGCGCGCCTCGCCCCGGGCGTCGCCCTCGAACCGGCGCAGGACGAGGTCGGCGCGGTGATGGCCCGGCTCGAGCGCGACCACCCGGACGACAACCTCGGCCGCGGCGCGCGGCTGGTTCCGTTCCAGGAGCAGACGGTCGGCGAGGTGCGGCCGGCGCTGCTCGTGCTCCTGGCGGCGGTCGGCGCCGTGCTCCTGATCGCCTGCGCCAACGTCGCCAACCTCATGCTCGCGCGCGCCGCCGCCCGCCGGCGCGAGATCGCGCTGCGCACCGCGCTCGGCGCGAGCCGTCGGCGGGTGGTCCAGCAGCTCCTGATCGAGAGTCTCCTGCTCGCCGCCGCCGGCGGCGGCCTCGGCCTGCTGCTCGCCTCCTGGGGCGTCGACGCCCTGATCGCGCTCGGCGGCGGCGGCGTGCCCCGCCTCGACGAGGTGCGCCTCGACGGCGCCGTGCTCGCCTTCACCGCCGCCCTCGCGCTCGCCACCGGCCTCGCCTGCGGCCTGCTGCCGGCGCTCAAGGCGTCGCGGCCCGACCTCCGCGGCGCGCTGACCGAGGGCGGCCGCGGCGGCGGCCTCTCGGCGCGCCGCAGCCGGTTGCGCCGCGCCCTGGTCGTCACCGAGGTGGCGGCCGCGGTGGTGCTGGTGATCGCCGCCGGCCTGCTCCTGCGCAGCTTCTGGCGCGTGCTCGCGGTCGATCCCGGCCTCGATCCCGGCCGCGTGCTGGTCGTCGACGTCGAGCTGCCGCAGGCGAGCTACCCGTTCCCCGAGGGGTGGCCGGTGTTCGACTGGCCGCGCGGGGTCGGCTTCCTGCGCGCGCTCGAAGAGCGGGTCGTCGGCCTGCCGGGCGTGGCCGGGGCGACCACCGCGCTCAACGCGCCGCTCGCCTCCGGCTGGACCACGCGGGTGACCGTGGTCGGGCAGCCCGAGGTGCCCGAGGGCGAGCAGGACGAGGCGCGCTTCCGCCCGGTCGGCCCGGGCTGGTTCCGGCTCCTGCGCATCCCGCTCGCCGCCGGCCGCGAGTTCGTCCCCGCCGACGACGGCGGCGCGCCGCGGGTGGCGGTCGTCAACCAGGCCTTCGTCCGCCGCTACTTCCCGGGCGGCGACCCGCTCGGCGAGGCGATCAACATCTTCGGCGTGTCGCGCGAAATCGTCGGCGTGGCCGGCGACGTCCGCTTCCGCGGCCGCGAGGCCGAAGTGCAGCCGACGATGTACGTGCCGTTCCACCAGAACCCGCTCTCCGCGCTCAGCCTGGTCGTGCGCGCCGAGGTCGACCCGCTCGCCCTGGTGCCGGCGGTGCGGGGCGCGGTCCGCGCGCTCGACCCCGACCTGCCCCTGGTCGAGGTCGCCACGCTCGAAGAGACCCTCGCCGGCTCGCTCGACCAGCGCCGGTTCACCCTCTCGCTGCTCGCGCTCTTCGCGATCCTGGCGCTGGCGCTCGCGGCGGTCGGCATCTACGGCACGGTCGCGCTCGGCGTCGTCGAGCGCACCCACGAGATCGGCGTCCGCCTCGCCCTCGGCGGCGACCGCGCCGGCGTCCTCCGCCTCGTCCTCGCCCAGGGCCTCGGCCTCACCCTCGCCGGCGTCGCCCTCGGCCTCGCCGGCGCGCTGGCGGTGCGGCGGGCGCTGGCGGTGCTACTGTTCGAGGCCGGTCCGGGCGACCTGCTGACCTGGGCGGCGGTCCCGGCGGTGCTCACCGCGGTGGCGCTGGCGGCGAGCTGGCTGCCGGCGCGCCGCGCTACGGCGGTCGACCCGGTAGTGGCATTGCGCCAAGAGTAGGCAGGGCCGGGGGAAGAGTCTCCAAGGACTCCGACGCTCGGCGGTACCCCGACCGAGCCGACCACCCGCCCAGCCACAAGTTCAAGCTACGACTTCACCGGCCGTTTTCCGTCTCTCATACCAGGGGTGGTCGCGTTCCGAAGTGACGAACCTTGCTTGCGCGAATGCGGAGCCCTATACTCGGGGGCGAACCAGCGCACACTGAAGACCCTTGATGCCGGGCCAGGCCGGCACCAAGGCGCTCCTGGCCCGCAACGGACTCAGCCTCCTGCGCGTCCGCGTCAAGTCCGCCGGGGGCCGCTGGGAACCGGCAGCGCGAGTGTGGGGGTCCGTCGCGACGCCGCGGAGCGGCTCGGGTTGTTGGGTAGGATAGCGGAGCGGGGCGGTGGATAGGAGTAGACACTGGTGGTTGGATCTGGACAGGGGACGCAAGGGTAGGTGTGGCAAGCGAGTGGGCAGACCTGGACAGGAATGGGTAGATGAAGAAAGCGCGTGTCGCTGAGCTACAGATAGTTAGCGGGACAAGGGGACCTTCGCAGTGAGTATGACCAACGCACGCAAGGAACCGGATGCGGCGGCTACCACCGACGGCGGGGCATCGTTGCTGCGGGCGCTCGATGGCGTCCGCAAGGAAGCCGCCGCACGTCTGGATCCCCGGCGCCGTGCTCAGATGGGGCAATTCCTTACGCCTAGCCCCATTGCGACCTTCATGGCCGAGATGGTTCGCTGTCGGAAGTCCAACATTAGTATCCTTGACCCTGGCGCCGGGGCCGGCTCACTGTGCACTGCTCTCGTATTGACACTTTGCCAGCGCCTCACCCGCCCCGCCAGCATCGCCGTAACGGCCTACGAGATCGACCCTCTTCTCGTTGACTATCTGCGCCAGGCGCTCGATGAGTGCAAGGCCGTATGCGACGGCTTTGGAATCTCGTTTCAGGCGCGCCTCGTGGACCGAGACTTCCTCGAGGCCGGTGCCAATGGTCTTGCTGGTGACCTTTTCGAAATGGGCGAGCGTGAGCGTTTCGACTGCGTCATCCTCAACCCGCCGTACCGAAAAATCCGCACGGAGTCCCGGGAGCGCTCACTGCTTCGCTCCATCGGGTTGGAGACGACCAACCTATACGCCGGCTTTGTGGCCATCGCCGCACGCCTGCTGGCTCCGGGCGGAGAGATAGTCGCGATTACGCCAAGGAGTTTCTGCAACGGTCCCTACTTCGAGCCGTTTCGCCGATACTTTTTGCAAGACATGCGTTTCCGCCGAGTGCACATATTTGACGCGCGAGATAAAGCCTTCGGGGATGACAAGGTCTTGCAAGAGAACGTCATCTTTCATGCGGTCAAGACATCGGAAGCTAACCCTGCGGTCGTCGTTTCGGCGAATGCGGCGCCCGGCGCTGACCTCCGTAGGCGAATGATCAAGCATGGGGAACTCATTTATCCCGGCGATCAGCACGCAGTCATCCACATCGTCCCGGAGGAGGACGGCAAGTTTCGACGCGATCAGATCAGCAGCCTGGGCGAGACGCTCACTACTCTCGGGCTGACGGTGTCAACGGGGCGCGTCGTCGACTTCCGAGCCCGAGACCTGCTTCGCGCCCAGCCGGGGAAGAACACGGTGCCTTTGATCTACCCCTGTCACTTCAGTGACGGCTTCGTGAAGTGGCCCAATGGCTGCACACGGAAGCCCAACGCGCTCGCTCTCGGACCAGGGGCCGATGGCCTCGTCGTACCTGGGGGCCACTACGTATTGACCAAGCGGTTCTCGTCTAAGGAGGAGAGCCGCCGGATTGTTGCGGCCGTCTACGACCCGGTACGTGTCACCGCCCAGGAGGTCGCCTTCGAGAACCACCTGAACTACTTCCATGACCGCGGTTCTGGTTTGCCGGTAACGCTTACCAAGGGGCTCGCGGCGTACCTGAACTCCTCGCTCGTGGACATTTACTTCAGGCAGTTTAGCGGTCACACACAGGTCAATGCTTCTGATCTTCGGTCTCTGCCCTACCCAACGCACTCAGCCCTCGTCGCGCTCGGGCGACGGATTGGGATGGCCTTTCCGGAGCAGGAGGAGCTTGATCGCTTGATCGATGAGGTCCTCTTCGGTGGCTAGAGCACCTACGGGAAAGCGTAGCGCGGCAGCGAAGCGCATCGACGAGGCCCTCGCAGTACTCGCCTCGTTGAACGTACCGAGAGAGCAGCAGAACGAGCGCTCTGCACTTGTTCTCCTCGCACTTCTCGGCATGACGCCCCGCAGGAAGTGGTCGGCCGCGAGGAATCCGATGCTCGGAATTACCGAAATGATGGACATCTTCCGGGATCAGTTCGACAAGAAGTACGCACCGAACACCCGGGAAACCGTCAGGCGCTTTACAGTTCATCAGTTTGTTCAGATGGGGCTTTTGGTCGCGAATCCTGACAATCCACGACGTCCGGTGAATAGTCCGGCCTATCGGTATCAGGTTGCCCCTCCGCTCTTGAAGCTGGTCCGCACCTTTGGTTCGCCGGCTTGGATAGGTTCCTTGACGGCATTCCTCAGCACAGCCAGCGCCCTCGGGACGCTACGGCAACGGGAACGGGAGATGGCGCTCGTTGCGGTAAAGCTGCCGAGCGGAAAGAAGGTCCCGCTGACGGCTGGCGGACAGAATCAACTGGTCAAGAAGATCATCGAGGACTTTTGTCCCCGTTTTACTCCCGACGGCATCGTCGTTTACTTGGGTGACACCGGGCAGAAGCAGCGCCATGTCGAAGCGGGCTATCTGGAGCGACTTGGCGTAGAGATCGACGAACACGGGAAGATGCCCGATGTAGTTGTGCATCTGCCTGACAAGGATTGGCTCGTGTTGATCGAGGCGGTGACGAGTCATGGTCCCATCGGCATTAAGAGGCACAACGAACTCAATGCCCTATTCGGCGCTGCTCGCTCCGGCCTCGTCTTCGTGACAGCTTTTTTGATACGTCGAACCATGACGAAGTACCTGAACGAGATCGCGTGGGAAACCGAGGTGTGGATCGCCGAGGCGCCCTCGCACATCATCCACTTCAACGGCGAGCGCTTTCTGGGGCCCTACCAATGACGGCGTGTCCGACTGGCCCGCCAACACGGCATCATGAGAAAGGCACGTCCTGAGAGCCTTCGATGAGCGCGCCCACCTCCGACCGGTTCGAGTTGGCGATCCTCTTCGCCGTGGAGAAGCGTGGGTTGTTCATACGGCCCAGGCTTCTCGGCTCGCCGAAGGAGGACCGCGATGGAGCGATACCTCGGAGTGGACGTTGACCGGGAGAGCTGCACGCTTATCGTGGTGAGCGAGGCGGGCAAGGAGGTGCCGCGCCAGGTGGTGGAGACCAACGGGCGGACGCTGGTGAGCTTCGTGCGGCCGCTTGCGGGCAGGATGCACGAGTGTCTGGAGGAGGGGGAGTGGCGCTCTTGGGCGTGGGTCTGGACCGCCTCGAGGAGCTGAAGGGGGAAGACGAGGCGCTATCATGCCGCCATGTCCGGCGACGGCACCCCGCCCCGCCTCGCCAGCCAGCTCGCCTTCCTGGTCGAGCTGGACAAGCTCAAGACCGTCCTCCGCCGCACCAGCCTGATCGACCGCTCGCGCGCCGAGAACACCGCCGAGCACTCGTGGCACATCGCGGTCGCGGCGGTGCTGCTCGAGGAGCACGCGGTCGGCCACGGCGTCGATCTGCTGCGGGTGGTCAAGATGCTGCTGATCCACGACGTGGTCGAGATCGACGCCGGCGACACCTTCTGCTACGACGCCGAGGCCAACCGCGACAAGCTCGAGCGCGAGGAGCGGGCGGCCGAGCGGCTGTTCGGCCTGCTGCCGGCCGATCAGGCCGCCGAGCTGCGGGCGCTGTGGGAGGAGTTCGAGGCGCGCGAGACCGCCGAGGCGCGCTACGCCGCCGCCCTCGACCGCATCCAGCCGGTGCTCCAGAACCTCCACACCGAGGGCCACTCCTGGCGCGCCCACGGCATCGGCCGCGCGCAGGTCGTCCACCGCAACCGCCCGATTGGCGACGCCGCTCCGGAGATCTGGGAGCACCTGCTGGCCCGCCTCGACGAGGCGGTCGAGCGTGGGCACCTCGAGCCCTGAACCGAGCCAGCGTCCCAGCTCGGAGGCGGCGCGGCCTTGACGATCGCCACCTCACTAGCGTAGATTCATTGTAGATACAGGAGGAGTGAGCGATGCGGACCAAGGTACAGCGGTGGGGGAACAGCCTGGCAGTCAGGATTCCCAAGGCCTTCGCCGAGGACATGGGGCTCGAGCAGGACACTCCCGTCGAGATCGGAGTGGTGGAAGGCGATCTCGTGGTCTCGCCTCCGCCCGCGCAGGCGTTCACACTGGCCAGGCTGCTCGCCGGGGTGACGGAGGACAACCGCCACCATGAAGTCGAAACCGGGCCCGCGGTCGGGGGCGAGGTCTGGTAGGTGAGCTATGTACCGAATCGTGGGGACGTGGTGTGGCTCACCTTCACGCCGCAAGCAGGGCACGAGCAGGCCGGGCGACGGCCGGCGGTGGTCGTGTCCCCGCGGGCCTACAACCAGCGGGTCCTGCTTGCCCTCGTTTGCCCCGTGACCTCGCAGGCGAAGGGCTACCCCTTCGAGGTCGTGCTGCCGGCAGGGGTGAAGCTCAGTGGCGTGGTTCTGGCGGATCAGATCAAGAGCCTCGATTGGCGCGCGCGGAAGGCCGAGTTCGTCGCGCGCTTGCCAACCAGGACGCTCCACGAGGTCACCCAGAAGCTGTGGACGCTGATCGGCGACGGATAGCGGCAGCCGCGGTGCCGGTGCCTCTTCATCCCGGTGCTCGTGACCCCGCTGGAACTACTTGGAGAGAACGATGGTGAATGAAGCTGAGGATCCGATCGATCGAATTCGGCGTGCCAGGCACGAGATCTCCGCGAAGTGCGATCACGATCCACGCAAGCTGGTGGAGCACTACATGGAGCTTCAGAAACGTCATGCTGACAGGCTGATTACGTCGCTGACTCCCTCGGGTAAATCCGCATAACATGCTGCCACGTCCGCCGACGGCACCCCGGTCCGACCAGGTGCCTATTCGAGATCTTCCGGGTTGCCCTCTTCCGGCGGAGCCAACGGCTCGAGCCGTGCAACGAGATCGGGCACGTCTCTCGACCACGTTCCAGACCACATCGAGGTCCACGCGGTCGTACTCGTGGATCAGCCGGTCGCGCATGCCGGCCATGGCTTGCCAGGGGATCTCCGGGTGTGCGGCCCTGAAGGCAGGCGAGATTCGCTTGGTCGCCTCGCCGATGACCTCGATGCAGCGGACCACGGCGTGCCGGACTGTCTTGTTTCGCTCGAAGTCTTGACGTGAGAGGCCGCGCGTGCAGTCCTGGATGTCGCGGCATGCCAGGAGGATGTCGAGCACCGCGCCGAGGTCACGCTGCATAGAGGAGGCGGGCCTGGTCGAGGATCGCCTTGCGGCGGACCCAGTTGCGGCTCTGCTCGACGGCGCGGCGGCTCACGAGGTCGACCGGACGGTTGAGGAGCCCGGTTAGCTCGGCCTCCAGGTCGCCGAAGTGGCCCATCCATGGCCGCTCGGCGTCGGGCTCGAAGACGACGAGGAGGTCGATGTCGCTGTCCGGGCGAAAGTCCTCGCGAAGGGCGGAACCGAAGACGTAGAGCTCCCGGACGCGGTGCTTGCGGCACAGCGCGCGGATTTCGCCGACCGCAAGGCCGGCCGGGAGTGGGGGGTTGGTCTCGGTCGCCATCGCGCCCTCTCGGGTGTGGATTCTACCTGGCGGCCGCCACCTCCCGGCTCCTACCGTCCGTTCCCGGGCATCCGCCGTCCGCCCGCGGGACGCCGGCCCGCGAAACCATCCGTCTTTTCAGCCCCGAGCCGCCCGGTACGCCCCTTGCTCTTCAGCCCGGGCATGAACGGCCTGCTCCTCGACCTTCGCCTCGGTCTCCGCCAGATCGCACGCCGGCCCGGGTTCACGGCGGCGATCGTGCTCTCGCTCGGGCTCGGCATCGGCGCCAACAGTGCGGTGTTCAGCCTCGTCGACGCCACGCTGCTGCGGCCGCTGCCGGTGCATGAGCCGGACCGGCTGGTCGCGATCTACGCCACGCGGCCGGGGCTGGCGGCGCCGGGCGGGTTCTCGGTGCCCGATTTCGAGGACTACCGGGAGGCGCTGCGCGGCGAGGCGTTCACCGAGCTGATGGGCTACGGCGGCGTGCCGTTCAGCCTCGCCGGCGAGCGCGCCGCCGAGCTGGTGTGGGCCGAGCGGGTGACGGAGGGGTACTTCACCGGGCTCGGGGTCGAGGCCGCGGCCGGGCGGCTGTTCGGGCCCGGCGACTTGGCGGACGATCCCGCGCGCCGGCTGGCGGTGCTCGCCCACGGCTTGTGGCGCGACCGTTTCGGAGGCGATCCGGCGGTCGTCGGGCGCACCGTGCAGCTCAACGGCCACGACTACACGGTGGTCGGGGTCGCCGAGGAGGGGTTCTCCGGCGTCAAGTTCCTCGGCTTCGCGCCCGAGGTGTGGGTGCCGGTGGGCGCCCACGCGGCGGTCGATCCCGGCAGCGAGGGGATGCTCGAGGATCGGGGCTGGCGCGCGCTCCAGCTCTACGGCCGGCTCGCCCCCGGGGTCGCGCTCGAGAGCGCCGCGGCGGCGATCGACGCCGTCGCCCTGCGGCTGGCCGCCGACCACCCGGAGGTCGAGCCCGGCACCCGGGTCCACCTGCTGCCGGGCCGGACCAAGACCGAGCCGTTCTTCCACGTCCAGCTCGGCGGGGTGCTCCCGCTCGCCGCCGCGGTGTCGATGGCGGCGGTCCTGATGGTGCTCTTGGTCGCCTGCGCCAACGTCGCCAACCTGCTGCTCGCGCGCGCCGCCCACCGCCGGGGCGAGATGGCGGTGCGCAGCGCGCTCGGCGGCGGCCGCTGGCGGCTGGCCCGGCAGCTCCTCGCCGAAGCCCTGCTGCTCGGCGCCGGCGGCGGCCTCGCCGGCTGGGTGCTCGGCGGCTGGTTCTCCGAGCTGTTCCTGCTCGGCAATCCGCAGCTCGACTTCGGCATCGACTATGGGGTGGCGATGGACCGGCGGGTGCTGCTCTTCACGCTCGCCGTCTCGCTCGTGACGGTGGCGGTGTTCGCGCTGGTGCCGGCGCTGCGCGGCGCGCGGCTCGACCCGGCCGCCGCGCTCGGCGGCACGCGGGTGGTCGATCCCGGCGGGCGGGGCCGGTTCGGCCGGCGCGGCCGGTTCGGCGCCCGCGGCCTGCTGGTGGCCGGCCAGGTGGCGCTGTCGCTGGCGCTGCTGGTCGCGGCCGGCCTCTTCCTGCGCAGCCTCGGGCGGGCGCGGGCGATCGATCCCGGGTTCCGCTCCGACGGGCTGCTGGTGGTCGCGGTCAATCCCGGTGTCCTTGGCTACGGTCCCGAGGACGGCCGCCGGCTCTACCGCGAGCTGCACCGGCGGGTGGCGGCGCTGCCCGGGGTCGAGGCCGCGACCCTCGCCTCGCCGCTGCCGCTCGACGCCTTCAGCACGACCGTGGCGGTCGAGCCGGACGGCTACGAGGTCCCCGCCGACGAGTCGCCGCCGAGGGTGTTCGCGAGCGCGGTCGCGCCCGGCTACTTCGAGGCCCTGGGTACCCGCCTCGAGCGCGGTCGCGCCTTCGATGCCGGCGACGGCCGGGAGGCGCCGCGGGTGGCGGTGGTCAACCACGCGTTCGCCGAGCGCTTCTGGCCTGGCGCCGAGGCGGTCGGCAAGCGCTTCCGCCTCGGCGACCCCGAGCGCACCCCGGTGACGGTGGTCGGGGTCGCCGCCGACGGCAAGTACCTGACCCTGGCCGAGGCGCCGCGGCCCTACCTCTACTTCCCGCTCGACCAGCGCTACCAGTCGCAGGCGCGCGTGGTGCTGCGCGCCCGCGGAGATCCGGCGGCGCTGATCCCCGCGGTCGAGGCCGAGGTCCGCTGGCTCGATCCCGACCTGCCGGTTTACGGCGCCAAGACCGGCGCCGCCCACCTGCACCGCTCGCTCGCGGCGCACCAGGGGCTGGTCGCGATCACCGGCTTCTTCGGCGTGCTGGCGGCGCTGCTTTCGGCGATCGGGGTGTTCGGCGTGATGAGCTACTTCGTGTCGCAGCGCACCCGCGAGATCGGCATCCGGATGGCGCTCGGCGCGGCGCGCCGGGACGTCCTGCGCATGATCCTGCGCCGCGGCCTCGCCCAGACCCTGGTCGGCGTGGCGGCCGGGCTGGCGCTCGCGCTGGCCGCGGGCCAGCGCCTGTCCGGTCTGCTCCTCGACGTCAGCGCCCGCGATCCGCTGACCTTCACCCTGGTGCCGCTCGGCGTCGCCGCGGTCGCCCTCCTCGCCGCGTTCCTACCGGCGCGGCGCGCCAGCCGCGCCGAGCCGCTGGCGGCGCTGCGCCACGAGTGACAGCCGGCCCCCTCAGGAGAACACCCGGAACCACCACCCGAACACCTTCTTGACCGTCGGCGTCAGCTTGCCGCGGCGCCAGGCGTCGGCGGCCTTCTTCACCACCTCGGCCTGGGTGGGGTAGGGGTGGATGACGCCGGAGATCGTGTCGAGGCCGACGCCGGCGGTAACCGCCAGGCACAGCTCGCCGAGCAGGTCGCCGGCGTGCTCGGCGACCAGGGTGGCGCCGAGGACGCGGTCCTTGCCCTTGGCGACGTGGAGGCGCAGGAAGCCCTCGGCGGCGCCGTCGAGGCGGGCGCGGTCGACGTCGTCGAGCGGCAGGGTGAGGGTGTCGATCTCGATGCCCTTGTCGCGGGCGTCGTGCTCGTACAGGCCGACGTGGGCGATCTCGGGGCTGGTGTAGGTGCACCAGGGGATCACCAGGTCGCTCGCCTTCTTGCGGCCGAAGAACAGGGCGTTCTGGATCACGATGCGGGCCATCGCGTCGGCGGCGTGAGTGAACTGCCAGCGGCCGGCGACGTCGCCGGCGGCGTAGATCCGCGGGTTGGTCGTGCGCAGGCGGTCGTCGACGACGATGCCCTGCTTGTTCGTCTCGACGCCGGCGGCCTCGAGGCCGAGGCCTTCAACGTTGGGCTTGCGGCCGGCGGCGACCAGGAGGCGCTCGGCGGTGACGGTGCGGGTCGCGCCGTCGCGCTCGACTTCGATCGTGACCGGCGAGCCGGCACCGCCGGTCACCTTTTGGATCTTCACGCCCAGCTCGAGCTGGACGCCGTCGCGGACCAGCGCCTCCTGGACGATCGCGGCGGCGTCGCGGTCCTCGCGGGTCAGGACCTGCTCGGCCATGTCGAGCAGCGTGACCTCGGCGCCGAAGCGCGCGAACGCCTGCGCCAGCTCGCAGCCGATCGGGCCGGCGCCGATCACCGCCAGGCTCGCCGGCAGCGCGGTCAACTCGAAGACCGTCTCGTTGGTCAGGTAGCCGGCGTCGACGAGGCCGGGGATCGGCGGCGCGGTGGGGCGGCCGCCGGTGGCGATGACGGCGCGGCGGAAGGGGAGGCGCCTGCCGTTCACCTCGACCGCGTCGGGGGCGACGAAGCGGGCCTCGCCGAGGTGGACGTCGACCCCCGCGTCGGCGAAGCGCCGGGCGGAGTCGACCTTCGAGATGTCGGCGCGCAGCCGGCGCATTCGTTCCATCACGGCGGCGAACGTGCCCTCGCCCGCGGCCGGCGGCGCCCCGAAGCGCCCGGAGGCGGTCCGTACCTCGTGCCAGGCGCGGGCGGCGCGGATCACCGCCTTCGACGGCACGCAGCCGACGTTGAGGCAGTCGCCGCCCATCAGGTGGCGCTCGACCAGCGCGGCGCGGGCGCCCAGGCCGGCGGCGCCGATCGCCGACACCAGGCCGGCGGTGCCGGCGCCGACCGCGAGCAGGTGGTAGCGGTCCGGCGGCTCGGGGTTGGACCAGGCGGGTGGGTGGACGTTTGCGACCAGCCGGCGGTTGTGCTCGTCGGCGGGCCGGATGAGCTGCTCGCGCTCTCGCGTCGTCATCGGCTCAGCCATCGCTCCCTCCCTCCGAGGCGGCGGCGGGTTCGGGCTCGGGCTCGCCATCGATCCCGACCTCCTCCTCCAGCGCCGCCTTCGCCTTCCGCGCGATCAGCACCGTCACCACGACCGTCGCGGCGAGGCCGACCCCGAGCAGCACCCAGTCCCAGATCGTCTTCTCCCCCGCGCCGCCGGCCGCGGTGACCAGGTCGCCGCCGACCTTGCCGTAGTAGACGTAGAGCAGCGTCCCCGGGAGCATCGCCAGCGACGCCACCAGGTAGTGCCGGAACTTCACCCCGGTCAGCCCGAGCGCGTAGTTGAGCAGGTTGAACGGGAAGACCGGCGACAGCCGCAGCAGCGCCACCACCTTCGCCCCCTCCCGCCCGACCGCCCGGTCGACCGCCTGGAACCGCGGCCGCCCCTCGATCTTCTTCTCCACCCACCCGCGCGCCGCGTAGCGGGCGATCAGGAACGAGGCCGACGACCCGAGCAGGGCGCCGAGAAACGCCCAGAGCGTGCCCTCGGCGATCCCGAACACCGCCCCCGCCGCGAGTGTCAGCAGCGACCCGGGCAGAAACGCCACCGTCGCCACCGCGTACGCCAGCACGAACACCAGCGGCCCCCAGAACCCCAGCCCCTCGACCCACTCCCGGAACGCCGGCACGTAGTCGCCGGCCTCCCGGCCGAGCCAGAGCAGGGCGCCGAGCATGGCGAGCCCGACGACCACCTTGAGCGTGGTCTTCCAGCGGGGCGAGGCGGCGGCGGGCTCGCGCACCGCGGCATCGGTAGGGTCGGTCATCGCAGATCTCCTCGGTAGGGATGAAACCGCGGCTGCCGGGCAGGCCCGCCGGTCCCCCGCAGATACGGCCGCCTCGCCGCCGCCGGATTGATGCGGTCGAGTTGGCAGTCTAACCAGCGTTTGGCCCCGAGGCTGAGAATCGGGGAGCGCTGGAGTAGACTTCTCCCAACTCCTTGGATTCGGCCGCCGCGCCTCCACGGAGTAAGCAGGTGCCATGAAGGTCTTCCTCTCCTCGACCGCGCAGGATCTCGGCACCTACCGCCAGGTCGCCGACGACACGATCCTCCGCCTCTCGCAGCAGGCGGTAGTGATGGAGCGGTTCGGACCGCTTCCCGGCGAGCCGGTGGGGGAGTGCGAACGCAAGGCGCGCGAGAGCGACGTCGTGGTGTGCATCGTGGCCCACCGCTACGGTTTCGTGCCGGAGAAGGGGCGAGGCAGCATCACACGTCGTGAGGTTGAGGCAGCAAAGGCGGCAGGGAAGGAGGTGCTCGTCTGGATTGTTGCGGACGACAATCCGTGGACGGAGAAAAAGGAGCAGGACCTCCTCACTGACCCGACGGTCCTGGCCGACTCGGCGCGGGTCGCAGGGGTCGTCCAGGCGATCCAGGCGCTCCAGGACTTCAAGGCGTGGCTTCGCGCGACGTTCGTCTGCGAGCCCTTCACCACGCCGGACGATCTCGGCCGGAAGATCGCGCTCGCGCTCAAGAACCGTTCCGCCGAGCGGGCGCCGGGTGCAGCGCAGGCGGCGCCTCCGCAGGGCGAGGTGCGCATCGTCCACGCACTCCAGCCCTCGCCCCACTTCCACGGTCGGGACGCGCTGGTCGTGGACCTACGGCAGTGGATCGCGGACCCCGCCTCGCCGGACCGGGTCTGGTCACTGGTCGCGGCGGGTGGGACCGGCAAGACGGCAGTGGTCGAACGGGTCGTCGGCGCGATGGAGCCCGGCGAGGCCAACGTGCTCGTCTGGTCGTTCTACGAGAGCCCCGACGCCGACGCCTTCCTTCGCGAGTGCAATCAGCTCTTCCTGGGCGAGGAGGAGGGGCCAGCGGGCGGGCGCCTCGAGCGCCTCGAACGCGGCCTCCGCGACGGACGGCCGCATCTGGTCGTCCTTGACGGCCTGGAGCGGGTTCAGGAGGACGCCATCAGCGGCCAGGTGCGCGGCGAGCTGTCCGACCACACGTTGAAGCTCCTCCTCCGTGCGCTCGCGGCCGGGCTCGGCCGCGCCCGCGCGCTTGTGACCTCACGCTTTCCGCTGGTCGACCTCCAGGACTGGCTGAAGCGCGGATACCGGGAGACCCGGCTGGACGACCTCACCCCTGAGGCGGCGGTGGCCGTGCTGCGCGGCTGGGGCGTGATCGGCAATGAGGCGGCGCTGCGAGCGGCGGCGGAGCAGGTGGGCCAGGCCATCATGCGCTCTCGGTGGCGGTGATCGGCTCCTACCTCCGCTCGTTCGCGGACGGACGGATCGAGGAGGTCGCGACCTTCGATCTCGATGCCGTGACAGGCGACGACTCGAAGGCGGCGAAGCTCGCGCGGGTGCTCGCCTCCTACGCGGAGCGCCTGCCGGCCGAGGAGCGCGAGCTCCTTGCTCGGCTCGCGGTCTTCCCCCGCGGCGTGTCGGTGGAGCTACTGGGCACGCTGGTCGACGCCGGTGGCGAGGTGGCGGGTCTGCTCGCGAGGGCGAAGCCGCGTCTCTTTAAGCTCCTGGGCGACCTAAAGGCCCGCGGGCTGGTGTTCCAGTACAGGAGCGGCGCGAGCGTCACCTGGACGGCCCATCCCTTTCTGCGCGAGCGTTTCCGGAAGCTGATCGGCTGCCCGGCCGGCCACATCTTCGACGTCGTGGCCCGATCACTCGGTGCCGGGCTGGAGACCCGGCCGGCGACGAAACCGACCGACCCGACTGTGCTCGACCGTTACGAACAGTTGATCGAAGTGACGCGGCTTGCGTCGCGGCAGCAAGAGGCGTTCGATCTGTACTGGTTCGGGCTCGGTGCCTACGTACATCTCGGAAAGCTGCTCGGCGAGTACCGACGTGGATACCGGATTCTGAAGTCGTTCAGCGCCACGGGACGGTTGAAGGATCTCGCAACGTCTATGGTGCTACGAGAGCGTTCGCTCCTCGTCAACGATCTCGCGCTCTTCACTCTGAGGCTCGGACGTCTGAGGGAGGCGTGGGCAATCCGGGAAGTGGAGAGCGAATGGGCGAGATCGCTTGCTGAACCTGAGGAGACGTCGACTCGGCAGCGGAATGCGGCGCTTGTGCTGCTCGCCCTGGGCCATCTGCCGAGGGCTCAAGTCCTAGCGGAGGCGGCGCTCACGAAAGCTGACGCCGCCGAGGCTGGTGAGAGGGATAGTAGCTCACCCGCCTTGCGGGCCTTGGTCGCGCACCTTGCCGGCGACATCGGTGCGGCGCGAGCGTTCTTCGCCGTCGCAGAGCGCCTCGAGGGACAACCTCTCTACTCGGGGCGAGGCGCCGCGCTCGCCAGGCACCAGCTCGATCTCGGTGATCTTGGCAGCGCGCGAGCCCTTTGCGATCACGGCTTGGAGGTCGCTCGAGCAAACGACTGGATCGACAATCTCACCTGGTTCAATGCGCTCCTCGCCCGCCTCGCACTCACCGAAGGAAGAGACCCCACTTCACACCTTGAGGAGATCCGAGCTTGGACCGCGCATACCGGCGACATGGAGTACGTCATTGAGGCCCAGCTACTCTCGGCGCGCCACCTCCTCGCCATCGGTGACCCGCAGACTGCGCTCGGCGAGGCCGAGGCCGGCTTGCTCCATGCGGCAGCGTGCGGATACGGCCTCCTGCAGATAGAGCTACTGGTCACCCTCGCAAGAACATGGCTGGCTTGGCCCGACCCGCCGCGGGCCGTCCAGGCGGCTCGAGAGGCGCTTGATCTGGCAGCCCATCCTGACTGCGGCTACGCCTGGGGCGAGGCCGACGCCGCGCAGGTCTGGGGCGAGGCCTACTTCGCCAACCACGAGCCAACGCTTGCGCAGCGCGCTTTTACCCGCGCTTTCGAGGTGCGCCGGCGCATCGAGCACCCGGGCGTCAGCGAAACTGAGCAGTGGCTCGCCCGGCTCGGGTGATTCCTTGCCATATGGCGGCGTTGACCCGCATGCGCAGATCGTGCATAGTGCATGCATGGCCACGAAGACCATCTCCCTGCACCTCGACGCCTACGAGCGCCTCCGGGCCGCCCGGCGGCGGCCGGACGAGTCGTTCAGCCAGGTGATCCTGCGGGCGCGCTGGCCCGAGGAGACGATCACCGGGGGCGAGCTGCTTCGGCGCATGCGCGAGCACGGTCCGTTCTTTTCCGAGGATGAGCTGAACCGGATCGAGCGGTCGAAGGCCGAGGACCGGCCGCCGGAGGACAAGTGGCGGGCCGGCTGATCCTCGAGACCAGCTTCCTGATCGACCTCGAGCGCGAGGCCAGGCGTTCCGCTCCCGGGGTTGCCCACGGATTCCTCGCACGCCACGAGGGGGACTCGTTCTACGCCACCGTCACCGTGGCCGGCGAGCTGGCCGCGGGCGCTTCGCTCGCCAGCCGCGCCGCCTGGGAGGAGTTCCTCGCGCCCCTCCAGATCCTCGCGATCGACCGCGAGGCAGCCTGGGAGTACGGCCGGGCCTATCGCTATCTCGAGGCCAATGGGCTCCTGATCGGCAGCAACGACCTCTGGATCGCCGCCACCGCACTCGCTCACCGAATGCCATTGGTCACCCGCAACCCGGCCCACTTCAGCCGCGTCCCGGGACTGGAGGTCCTGTCGTACGGCGAGTGAGGGCGGGCGCCGCGAGGTTTTACAACGTTTGACACCCGGCGTCTTGAAACGGCCGCGCCAGGCGGGTAGCGTGGCCGTTCGGAGAAACGACCGGTCAGTCTGTTCCGCGCCGCCTGCCGAAAGGAGCGACACCGTGTGCCAGATCCCCTTCCGGGCCGCCGTTCCCGCCCTTCTCCTCGCTCTCGCCGCTCCCCTCGCCGCCGCCCAGGCCGCCGACTGGCCCGGCTGGCGCGGGCCGCACCGCGACGGCAAGTCGGCCGAGACCGGGCTCCTGCCCGCGTGGAAGGACGGCGGGCCGCCGCTGGCGTGGCGGGCGAGCGGGCTGGGGGGTGGGTTCTCGTCGCTGTCGGTGGTCGGGGAGCGGATCTACACGATGGGGGACCTCGATGGCAAGCAGCACGTGCTCGCCCTCGACCGGAAGAACGGCAAGGTGCTGTGGAAGACCGCGGTCGGGCCGGCCTGGGTCGACGAGTACGGCGGGCCGCGGGCGACGCCGGCGGTCGACGGCGACCGGATCTACGCGATGTCGACCGAGGGCGAGCTGGTGTGCCTGAAGGCCGCGGACGGCGGGAAGGTGTGGAGCCGCAACCTGCCGCGCGACTTCGGCGGGCGGATGATGACGATCTGGCGGTTCGCCGAGTCGCCGCTGGTCGACGGTGACCGGGTGGTGGTGACGCCCGGCGTGCGGGACGCCGCGCTGGTGGCGCTCGACAAGAGGACCGGCGAGGAGATCTGGCGGGCGAAGATCCCCGCGCTGGGCGAGAAAGGGAAGGACGGCGCCGGCTACTCGTCGGTCGTCGTCTCCAACGGCGCGGGCGTCAAGCAGTACGTGCAGATCCTCGGCCGCGGCGCGGTCGGCGTTGAGGCCGCCACGGGGCGCTACCTGTGGGGCTACAACCGGATCGCCAACGACGTCGCCAACATCCCGACCCCGCTGATCGCCGGCGACCACGTCTTCGTCTCGACCGGCTACGGCACCGGGGCGGCGCTGCTGAAGCTGGTCAAGGCGGACTCCGGAGTCGAGGTGCGGGAGGTCTACTTCCTGCCCGGCGACACGTTCCAGAACCACCACGGCAACATGGTCCTCCACGGCGGCCACGTCTACGCCGGCAGCGGGCACAACAAGGGCTTCCCGATCAGCGTCAAGCTCGCCGACGGCGCGATCGCCTGGGGGCCGGTGCGCAACGACGGCCAGGGCTCGGCGGCGGTGACCTTCGCCGACGGCCGGCTCTACATGCGCTACCAGAACGGCTTGATGGTGCTCGTCGAGGCGACGCCGGAGGACTACCGCGAGCTCGGCTCGTTCGAGATCCCCGAGGTCTCTCATCCGAGCTGGTCGCACCCGGTGATCGCCGGCGGCAAGCTCTACCTCCGCGAGCAGGACCACCTGTTCGTCTACGACCTGTCGGCGCCGGCCGCGACCGCGGGTCAGGCCTCGACCGTGCGGTCCCGACCCTCGCGCTTGGCGAGGTAGAGCGCGAAGTCGCTGCGTTCGAGGAGCTGGCCGACGGTCTCGCCGCGGCGGAACGCCGCGATGCCGATCGACACCGTCAGCTCGAGGGCGGGCGCGATCGCCGCCCAGTCGGCCTCCTTGACCGCGGTGCGGATCCGCTCGACCACCACGCGGCCGCCGTCGAGCGGCGTTTCGGGCATCAGCACGACGAACTCCTCGCCGCCGTACCGCCCGAGCTTGTCGGTCGCCCGCAGGCAGCTCGTGACGGTCGCTGCGAAGGCGGCGAGGGCTCGGTCGCCGACCGGGTGGCCGAAGCGGTCGTTGATCGACTTGAAGTGGTCGAGGTCGAGGACCGCGATGCAGAACGGCCGGTGGTGGCGGAGCGTGCGCAGGGTCTCGTCCTCGGCGAGCTCGAAGAAGGTGCGGCGGTTGAGGGTGCCGGTCAGCGCGTCGACCCGCGCCAGCTCCTCGGCGCGGTCCTTGGCGTCGCGGAGGGCGAGGCTGCGCCGGTAGAGCTTGCCGCGGAGGTCGCTCACCCTCACCGACAAGAGCACGGTCCGCCCGAGCATCGAGGCGAACGCCAGTCCGACCACGATCCGCTGCGCCGTCGTCGCGAGCGGCAGGCCGACCGCCTCGCCCTGGCTCAGCAGCACGACGCCGGTGGCGATCGACAACAGGAACCAGGCGAGCACGAACCGGCGCACGGTCATCGACAGGGCGCCGAAGGCGAACACCACGAACAGGTTGAGCAGGAAGAAGATCCCGACCTCGGGAGCGAAGACGAGGAAGCCGAGCGTCAGGAAATAGGCGGCGGTGATCTGCGCCTCGGCCATGTCCTGGTCACGGAGGCGCAGGTTCCAGCCGCGCGAGAAGAACAGGTAGAAGACGACGACGATGACCGCGGCCAGCGCGAGGTAGGCCGGAGCGACCCAGGCGTCGAGGATCCCGAGCCGCCAGAAACACGCCAGCCAGACGGCGTCGAGGGTGTAGCTCCCGGCCGCGATCGCCAGGATCTGCAGTCGCAACCGCTGGACGCGCTCCACGTGACTCTGGTCCGGAGGCCGGGAGGGTTGCGGCTGCACCATGGTCGGCTCTGTGGGTCTCGGTCGGCCCGGTGGGCTGGGAGTTGGCGGTACGGGCCGGTCGATCCTACGCGGCTCGCGCCACCGCCGTGCGGCCGGTACCCTGTGATGGTGCACAGCGAAATGTGCAGATCGTGCACATTTCTGGCGTCAGTCCGTCATTCTGCGGCTTGACAACGTTCGTTCGAGGCCACACAATCTGCGGAACGTCACGAAAGCCAGTGACGCCGGATCCAAGCACACAGAGCCCAAACCCCGTGCAAGCACGCGAGATCCTGAAGGCGGCGGACGAGGAGCGGGTGCGCTTCCTGCGCCTGCAGTTCACCGACATCATGGGGGTGATCAAGAACGTCGAGGTGCCGCGCAGCCAGTTCGAGAAGGCGCTCGACGGCCAGATCCTGTTCGATGGCTCCTCGATCGAGGGCTTCACGCGCATCGAGGAGTCGGACATGCTGCTGGTCCCCGACCTCGAGACCTTCATCGTCAACCCGTGGGCCAACCCCGACGGCTCGCGGGTGGCGCGCATGATCTGCGACGTCCACCTGCCCGACGGCTCGCCGTTCTCCGGCTGCCCGCGGCTGACGCTGAAGCGCCAGGTCGGGCGTGCGGCGAAGCTCGGCTATCGGATGGTCGCCGGCCCCGAGGCCGAGTTCTTCCTCTTCCAGCGCGACGAGCGCGGCGAGACCCGGGTCGAGACCCACGACGTCGGCGGCTACTTCGACCTCACGCCGGTCGACCGCGGTGAGGAGTGCCGGCGCGACGCGGTGATCATGCTCGAGGCGATGGGCTTCGAGGTCGAGGCCGCCCACCACGAGGTGGCGCCGGGGCAGCACGAGATCGACTTCAGGTACGCCGAGGCGGTGGCCTGCGCCGACAACGTGGTCACCTTCCGCTTCGTGGTCAAAAAGGTCGCACTCGACCACGGCCTCCACGCCACCTTCATGCCCAAGCCGATCTTCGGCGTCAACGGCTCGGGGATGCACTGCCACCAGAGCCTGTTGGCCGAGGACGGCGAGAACGCCTTCCACGACCCCGGCGGCGAGTGGCAGCTCTCCGAGGTCGCGCTCGGCTACATCGGAGGCATCCTGCGCCACGCCGGGGCGTTCGTCGCCATCACCAACCCGCTGGTCAACTCCTACAAGCGCCTGGTGCCCGGCTACGAGGCGCCGGTCAACGTCGCGTGGTCGGAGAAGAACCGCAGCCCGCTGGTGCGCGTGCCGGCCAAGCGCGGCATGTCCACCCGCTGCGAGGTGCGGGTGCCCGATCCGTCGTGCAACCCCTACCTGGCGCTGGCGGTGATGCTCGCCGCCGGCCTCGACGGGGTCGAGGACGGCGTCCACCCCGGCCCGCCGATCAACAAGAACATCTTCACCATGAGCCAGCGCGAGAAGCGCCGGCTCAAGATCGACCAGCTCCCGGCCAACCTCTCCGAGGCGCTCGACAACCTCGAGAAGGACCGGGTGATCCGCGCCGCGCTCGGCGAGCACGTCTACGACAACTTCCTCGCCGCCAAGCGCCAGGAGTGGGCGGAGTACATCTCCGTCGTCCATCCGTGGGAGCGCGACCGCTACCTCGAAGAGTACTGATCACTCCGTCCGATACCGCTCATGATCGATTCGATCCACACCTATCCAGAGGAGGAGGGGCGATGAGCCCGAAGGATTTCTTCAAGCTGGCGGAGAAGCACGGCGCCGAGATGGTCGATCTCAAGTTCTGCGACCTGCTCGGCACCTGGCAGCACTGCTCGTTTCCGATCGACACCTGGGACGAGGGGACGTTCGAAGACGGCGTCGGCTTCGACGGCTCCTCGATCCGCGGCTGGCAGGGCATCCACGTCTCCGACATGCTCGCCCTGCCCGACCCGGCGACCGCCAAGATCGATCCGTTCTTCGCGCGGCCGACGATCAGCGTGATCGCCAACATCGTCGACCCGGTGAGCCACGAGGACTACACCCGCGACCCGCGCCACGTTGCCCGCAAGGGGGTGCGGTACCTCGAAAAGAGCGGGATCGCCGACACCTGTTACGTCGGCCCGGAGCCCGAGTTCTTCATCTTCGACGAGGTCCGCTACGAGCAGAACCAGCATCGCGGCTTCTATCAGATCGATTCGGTCGAGGGCGCCTGGAACACCGCGCGCATCGAGGAGCCCAACCTCGGCTACAAGCCGAGCTTCAAGGGCGGCTACTTCCCGGTCAGCCCGACCGACACCTATCACGACCTGCGCGGCGAGATGGTCTACCAGCTCCGCGACCTCGGGATCGTGATCGAGGCGCACCACCACGAGGTGGGCACCGCCGGCCAGAGCGAGATCGACATGAAGTTCGCGCCGCTGCTGCAGATGGCCGACAACCTCCTCTGGTACAAATACGTCATCAAGAACGTCGCCAAGCGGCACGGCAAGACCGTGACCTTCATGCCCAAGCCGATCTTCGAGGACAACGGCTCGGGCATGCACACCCACATGTCGCTGTGGAAGGACGGCGAGCCGCTGTTCGGCGGCGACGGCTACGCCGGGCTCTCCGAGCTGGCGCTCCACGCGATCGGCGGGCTGCTCAAGCACGCTCCGGCGCTGATGGCCTTCGCGGCCCCGACCAGCAACTCCTACCGCCGCCTGGTCCCCGGCTTCGAGGCGCCGGTCAACCTGGTGATGTCGGCGCGCAACCGCTCGGCCGCGGTGCGCATCCCGATGTACAGCGCCAACCCCAAGGCCAAGCGGCTCGAGTTCCGCTGCCCCGACCCGTCGTGCAACTCCTACCTGCTCTTCACCGGCATGATGATGGCGCTGATCGACGGCGTCGAGAACAGGATCGACCCCGGCCCGCCGCTCGACCGCGACATCTACGAGATGACCCCCGACGAGCTGACCGCCTTCCCCCACACCCCGGGCTCGCTCGAACAGGCCCTCGCCTCCCTCGAGGCCGACCATGCCTTCCTGACCAAAGGCGGCGTCTTCACCGACGACCTGATCTCGACCTGGATCGAGTACAAGAAGGAGAACGAGGTCTGGGAGCTGCGCAAGCGGCCGCACCCATACGAGTTCCAGTTGTACTACGACAGCTAGGGGTTGACGGTCGGCGAGGCCGGGCTCGCCGGCGCCTCGGAGATGCCCTCCGACGTCACCACCAGCGGTTCGCCGTACAGCGGTTCGCCGTCCGCGCTCTTCCCGAGCTTACGCAGCGCTTTCCAGTCGTTGTCGGCCGGTGGATGCGTGAGGACGAGGGTGTCGCGGTCCGGGATCAGCGCCACCACCGCTTCGCCGGGCTCGAGGTGCTGCTGGACGAGCAGCAGCCGGGCCGCGTCGTAGGTGTCGAGCGCCTTGACGACATTGAGGGACGGCTCGTCGACGGCGTTCCGCACCGTTTCGCGACCGAAGGTGCGATCGAGGTTCCGCTTCGCCAGGTCGAGGGCGGTCGAGGGGTCGAGATCCAGCTTGCCGAGCAGGTCGCGGTCCAGATAGGCGACGCTGTTCGGGCTGTCGAGCACGAAGATCACCGAGAGACCGCCGGCGCCGAGCGGCACGGCCGGCAGCTCCCTGGGGAGATCCGCGAGAAAGCGCCGATTGACGATCCGGGGCAGCACGCGCTCGCGGTCGGCCGGGCCGAGGTGTTCGAGCGCGCTCCCCTCCGACACCGTGGCGATCAACTTGTCGTACATCTCGGTGCGAGCGGCGAGCTCGTCGGGTGCTTCGCGGTAGATGCGGTGCAGGTACACCGTGCCGACATCGTTGCCCTGGCTGTCACGCAGGACGAAGGAACCGCCGCTCTCCTGGACCACCGTGAGGTCGGGCCGCTTCTCGGCCAGGTACTCTCGAAACTCGCGCCTCAGAGAGGACCGTCGAGAGAGCATTCCCGCGGCCACGAGAGCCACCAAGACGGCCAACGCCAGCAGGATTCCGATCGCGATCTTCATCAGAGGCGTCCGATCCTCCGAAAGCCACGGGACCTCTAAGGACTTTGTGCAAAGTCTACCACGGCACTCGCGTACGGCACTCGCGCCGAACCCACGCCGATCCGGAGCCGACGCCGGCCGGCAGGCAGTCCGGCCAAAGTAGGATTCCGCCGTGCGCCGCATCCTGCACTGCGACATGGACTGCTTCTACGCCGCCGTCCACATGCGCGACGAACCCGCGCTGGCCGGCAAGCCCGTGGTGATCGGGGGCAGTCCCGAGGGACGGGGTGTGGTGGCGGCGGCGAGCTACGAGGCGCGGCGGTTCGACGTCCGGTCGGCGATTCCCGCCGCGCGTGCCCGGCGGCTGTGCCCCGATGCGGTGTTCCTGAGCCCGGACTTCCCGCGCTACCGCAAGGAGTCGGAGGCGATCTTCGAGATCTTCCGGCGCTACACGCCGCTGGTGCAGGCGGTGTCGATCGACGAGGCCTATCTGGACGTCAGCGACCACCTCGGCGAGCGGGGCAGCGCCACCGCGGTGGCGCGTGAGATCAAGGAGCGGGTGCGGGCGGAGCGGCGGCTGACGGTGTCGATCGGGGTCGGTCCCAGCCGGCTGGTGGCGAAGATCGCCTCGGACTTCGACAAGCCGGACGGGCTGACGGTGGTGCCGCCCCGGCGGGTGCTCGACTTCCTGGCGCCGCTGCCGGTGCGGAGCCTGCCCGGGGTCGGGCCGGCGACCGAGCGGGTGCTCAAGGAGGAGCTGGGGATCGCCACGATCGCCGAGCTACGGGCGCAGCCGGCCGAGCGGCTCGCCTCGCGCTTCGGCCGCCACGGCGACGGCCTCTACCGCTACGCCCGCGGGATCGACGAGCGGCCGGTGGTGACCAGCCGCGAGCGCAAGAGCCTCGGCACCGAGACCACCTACCCCACCGACCTCGAGGGCCTGGAGCTGATGGACGGCGAGGTCGGCCGGCTCGCCGCCGAGGTGGCGGCGGGGCTCGCCAAACGGCGGCTGGCGGCGCGCACGGTCACCGTCAAGGTCCGCTACCGCGACTTCACCACCGTCACCCGCGCCCACACCCTGCCCTGGCCGGTCGCCGCCGCCGCCGAGATCGCGGTCCAGGCGCGGCGCCTGCTGCGCCTAACCGACGCCGCCCGCCGGCCGGTGCGCCTGCTCGGCGTCACCGCCTCGAGCCTGGTACGCGCCGGCGAGGGACAGCTCCCGCTGTTCGACTGAGCTGGCATAGGGATGCCGATGCCCACGCCACCTGGCCGGTGGCGTGTGGCCCTCGTTTTCGAGCCAACTGCTTTGTTACGAGATAGATGTGTAACAGGCCCGCGCTAGATTTTTCCTCAGATCCATCTATAATGCACGATCAGCTATTGGATTGCGCAGCCGTCGCGGCCGGGGCTGCGGCGTGGAGTGCGGCCGGCCCTCCCGGCGATCGACGGGAGTAGCGGCCGCCAGCGCCTCCGGGGTCCGGCCGGACCATCCGAGTGACCGCAGAACTGAAGGAGTCTCCATGTCGTTCAGCCGTCCGTTCCTCCTGTTGGCCGCGGGCCTGGCGCTGGTCGCCGGCCCCGCCGTCTCCTCCGCCCAGACCGCCGACGGCGCAAAGGCGCCGCGCTTCGCCCCCGACGGCATCTCCGCCAAGGACATCGCCGGCCTCCACCAGAGCCCGCAGCACAACAGCCACGGCGGCGGAGCGGCGGTCTTTCCGTTCGAGTTCCGCACCATCGACGGCAGCGGCAACAACGGCGCCAACCCCGACTGGGGCGCCGCCGGCGCCGCGCTGCTGCGGCTGACCACCGTCGACTACGAGAACGGCACCGACTCGCCGGGAGGCCAGCACCGGGCGAGCGCGCGAGAGATCAGCAACCTGTGCGTCGCCCAGCCCGCCCTGATTCCGAACGCTGCCGGCGCCTCGGACTACCTGTGGCAGTGGGGCCAGTTCATCGACCACGACCTCGACCTCGTGCCGATCGCCGATCCCGCCGAGCCGTTCCCCATCGACGTGCCGCTGGGCGACCCCTTCTTCGATCCGACCGGCACCGGCGTCGCCCAGATCGGGCTGGACCGCTCCCACTTCGAGGTGATCGACGGCGTGCGCCAGCAGATCAACGTCCTCACCGCGTTCATCGACGGCTCGATGGTCTACGGCTCGGACGAGCTCCGCGCGCTCGAGCTGCGCACCCTCGACGGCACCGGACGGCTCAAGACCAGCCCCGGCGGCCTGCTGCCGTTCAACGTCAACGGGTTCCCGAACGCCCCCGACGGCAGCGCGGCCTTCTTCCTTGCCGGCGACGTCCGGGTCAACGAGCAGGTCGACCTGACCGCCATCCACACCCTGTTCGTCCGCGAGCACAACCTGTGGGCGGATCTGTTCTCGCTGCTCGATCCGTTGCTCGACGGCGACCAGAAGTACGAGCTGGCGCGGGCGATGGTCGGCGCCGAGGTCCAAGCCATCACCTACCGCGAGTTCCTGCCCATCCTGCTCGGGCCGAACGCGCTGCCGCCGTACACCGGCTACAAGCCGAACGTCAATCCGGGCGTCAGCAACGTCTTCGCGACCGCGGCCTACCGGGTCGGCCACACCATGCTGTCGCCCCAGCTCCAGCGCCTGCGGCCCAACCTCCAGCCGGTCCCGGCCGGCCACCTGCCGCTGGCCGACGCCTTCTTCAACCCCGACGCCTTCGTCGCCTCGGGGCTTTCGCCGTTGCTGCGCGGTCTGGCCAAGCAACCGGCGCAGGAGATCGACCCGCAGATCGTCGACGCGGTGCGCAACTTCCTGTTCGGGCCGCCGGGCTCCGGCGGCTTCGACCTCGCCTCGCTGAACGTCCAGCGCGGCCGCGAGCACGGGCTGTCCGGCTACAACCAGGTGCGGGTCGACTTCGGCCTGCCGGCGCTGACCTCGTTCGCCGACGTCAACCCCGACCCGACGATCCAGGCCAACCTCGCCGCCGCCTACGCGACGGTCGACGACATCGACGTCTGGGTCGGCGGTCTGTCGGAGCCCCACGTGCCGGGCGCGGTGGTCGGCGAGACCTTCCACGCGATCCTGACGGATCAGTTCCGGCGGGCGCGCGACGGCGACCGGTTCTGGTACCAGAGCTACATGCCGTTCGTGTTCCGCATCCTGGTCGAAGGGTCGACGCTGTCGTGGATCATCCGGCGCAACACCGGGATCGGCTTCGAGCTGCAGGCGAACGTGTTCCGGGTGCCGTAGTGCTCAGCGAGGGGGGCTGTCCCCAGCCCCCCTCGCCCCCCCTCGCGAGCGGCGATCGACCAGGTCCCTCGACATCGGCGGCCACCCGGGCGATCCCTAACGGGTCCGCTCCAGGTACCGCAGCAGCTCGCCCTCGGTCCCCAGCACCAGCGTCGCGTCGTCGCCGAGAGTGGTCTCCAAGACCTCCAGTGTCTTGCGGAAGCGGTAGAAGTCGGGGTCGCGGTTGTGGGCGGCGGCGTAGACGTCGGCCGCTTCGGCGTCGGCTCGTCCCTTGATCTCCTGCGCCTCGCGATACGCCTCGGAGGTGATCGCCTTGAGCTCGCGCTCGCGCTGGCCGTCGATGCGCGCGGCCTCGCCGGCGCCCTCGGAACGGAACAGCTCGGCGATCCGCTTGCGCTCCGAAATCATCCGGGCGTAGACCTCCTGCCGCACGTCCTCGATGTAGTTGAGCCGCTTGAAGCGGAAGTCGAGGATCTCGATCCCCAGGTCGCTGGTGCGGGTCTGGGCGACGCTCAAGATCTCCTCCTCGAGCCGGGCGCGGCCGAACGCGATGGTCTCCTCGACCGTCTCGGCCGCCGCTTCACGCTGCTCTTCGTCCAGCACGAGCTCACCCAGCTCCTCGTCGAGCACGAGCTCGCGGTTGGTGCTGCGCACCACCTCGATCAGGTCGTGCTTGGCGACGGTGTTTCGGGTCTCGCCGTCCAGGATGTCGTCAAGCCGCGACTGGGCGCCGCGCTCGTCCTTGAGGCGCTGGAAGAAGAGCAGCGGGTCGGTGATCCGCCATCGGGCGTAGGTGTCGACGTGGATGAAGCGCTTGTCCTTGGTCGGGAGCTGGTTGGGGTCTCCGTCCCACTCGAGGAAACGCTTGTCGAAGCGGTTGGCCTTCTGGATGAGCGGCACCTTGACCTTGAGGCCCGGGGTGTCCACCGCGTCGCCCACCGGGTCGCCGAGCTGAGTGATGACGACCTGCTCGGTCTCGTCGACCACGTAGAAGGCACCGAACAGCGACAGCAGGACGATCAGGCCCAGGAGGGCGGCAACGGCGATCAGGACCCGCTTCACTGGGCACCTCCCCTCTCGAGCGAGAACAGGGGCAGGACGCCTTGGAGGTCCTCGTCGATCACCAGCGTCCGGTCGACGCTGGGCAGCACCCGGCTCATGGTTTCCAGGTAGAGCCGGCGGCGCGTCACCTCCGGCGCCCGCTGGTAGGCGGCGAGCAGCGACGCGAAGCGATCCGCATCGCCGCGCGCTCGGTTGACGCGGTCGGTCGCGTAACCTTCCGCCTCCTGAACCGTCTGCTGCGCCTGGCCGCGCGCCCGCGGGATCACCTGGTTGAACTGCGCCCGCGCCTCGTTGATCATGCGTTCCTTCTCTTGTTCCGCCTGATTGACCTCGTTGAACGAAGCCTTGACCTCGTCAGGCGGGTTGACGTCCTGGAGCACCACCTGCTCGATCTTGAGGCCGGTCTCGTACTGATCGCACAGCCCCTGGAGCCGGCGCTCCACCTCCGATGCGATCTCCTGACGGCCGATGGTCACCACCTCCGAGACGCTCCGGTCGCCGATCACCGCCCGCATTACGGCCTCGTTCAAGTCGCGGAAGGTCTTGAAGAGGTTGCGCACCTTGAAGAGAGACTTGTAGGGGTCGTCGACCCGGAACTGGGTGGTCCACTCCACCACCGCGACGTTGAGGTCGCCGGTCAGCATCAGCGACTCGTCTTCCATCGTGCCGGAATAGCTCGTCCGAACCCCGGCGCGCTCGGTGCGGAAACCGAACTCTTCCTTGAGCTGACGCTGTACCGGCACCTTGAAGACCGTCTGGATCGGCAGCGGCAGCTTGAAGTTGATGCCCGGCTCGACCTGGCGGGTGTACCGCCCGAAGGTGAGGACGACGCCCACCTCCTCGGGGTCGACCGTGAAGACCATGCTGGCGGCGATCAGCAGCGCCAGCATGACGGCCACGACGATGCCGATCGTCTTGACTGGGATCTTCGGGGGTTTGAAGTCCCCCATCGATAGGACGCGGATCTTCCGTTCACTCACGGTGTCCTCCCTTCGCGATGTCGATGTGCGGGAGCGGGCGGGACAGGATACCTCTTCGCTCGGGCCGCACCTCCGTCACTCCACCGCCCGGTGCTCCGGCCGGAGGAGATCGAGCACAGTCTTGACCGGGGCGAAGGTCTCGGCCGGGACCTCGACGAGAACGGTGTTCCAGCGCGCCATGCCGCCGTTCCACAGGCCCGGGCGTTCGAGGGCGCGGAGCGGGCGGCCGTGGTGGGACTTCTCGGCGATGAAGACCGCCGCCGGGTCGGCGAAAGCGGCCAGCGGGTAGGGGCGGCCGCGGCGGTCGCGCAGGGCGCAGGCGAGGTCGACCGCGTTGAAGTGGGTGGCGGCGGCGAGGATCGCCGCCTGCTCGGGGTCGTCGAGGTCGATCTCGGCCTTCTCGACGATCTGGGGCGAGACGCCGCCGTTGCGGCCGTCGACCCAGAACGGGCCGCCGCCGGGCTCGCCGCGGTTGGGCACCATGCCACAGACCCGCAGGGGGCGGTCGAGGCGGTCGACCACCGCCGCCCGGCGCATCTCGGCCGGCGCCGGCGGCAGCGGGCGGCCGAGAGCCTCGGCGCAGAAGCGCTCGGCCTCGGCGAGCAGTTTCGGGTCGGGTGGGCCGCCGCGCTCGGCCTCCTCTTCAAGCCGCTCGAGTAGGCCGTGTGCGCGCCCGAGCCGCTCGACGAGCAGGCCGCCGAGCGCCCGCTGCCAATGGACCACCGGGCCCCGCCGCCGGTCGGGAACGACGTTGTCGATGTTCTTGAGCTGCGCCAGCTCGGCGCCGCCGCGGGCGAGCGCGTCGAGGTTGCCGAGCAGCGCGCCGTGGCCGCCGGGGCGGAGCAGGAGGGTGCCGTCGTCGTCGCGGAAGGGCCGGCCCTCGAGATCGACGGCGAGGGTGTCGGTCGCCGGCGACTGGTGCGAGAAGCCGACCTCGAGGCGCACCGCCGCGCGCTCGCCGAGCCGCGGCGCCGCCGCCGCGAGCAGCGCGCGGAACTCCGCCTCGTGCTCGGGCGCGACCGTGAAGTGGAGCCCGCAGCGGCCGTCGCGGTCGCCGATCGAGGCGGCGGCCTCGCCCAGGTGCTCCTCGAACGGGGTGCGGATCTCGACGCCCGCCTCGCCGCGGCCGTAGCGGTGGAACGGGATCAGCCCCTTCGGCCGCTGGAGGTAGCCGAGGCCGCCGTCGCCGTCACGCAGGAGCGTGGCGAGCAGCGGCAGGAAGTCGCCGCTGCGGCGGCAGTCGTCGATCCCGGGCGCGCCGGCGGCGGCCAGCGCCGCGGCCAGCTCGTCGCGCAGCGCCAGCTCGTCGAGGCCGGCGACGAACTCGAGCACCGCCCGGGCGTCGGCGTCGCCGCCGGCGGCGGCCGCCCCGAGGGCGTCGCGCTCGGGCACGGCGCCCGCGCCCTCGAGTACCTCGACCAGCGCGTGGAACATCCGAGTCGCAGCTCCCGAGGCGGGCACCATGCGGGTGACCCGGCCGTCCGCGGCGGCGCGGTCGAACAGCGCGCCCAGCCGCTCCCGCTCGGGCGGTTCGAGCCGGACAATGCCGTCGCCGGCGGTGCACGGCCGTACCAGCCGCGCCTTCGGCGGCGGGTCGCGCAGCAGGGCGAGCTGGCGCTCGGCCTCGGCCGGTTCGATGCCGCGGGCGCGGAGCTGCTCGAGGTCGGCGGGGGTGAGGTCGCCGCCGGGCATCACGCCCGCCGGGTCGCGGCCACCGGGTAGAGCGGCAGCCGGTCGCGCAGCTCGGCGAGGCGCGGCGCGGCGGCGTCGCGCGGCGAGAGCACCGGCTCGTCGAGCGGCCACTCGATGCCGATCTCGGGGTCGTTCCAGGCGATCACGATCTCGTCGGCCGGGTCGTAGAGCGCGGTGCACTTGTACTCGACCTGGGCCGGGCCGGCGGTGACGCAGAAGCCGTGGGCGTAGCCGGGCGGGACGTAGAGCTGGCGAAAGTTCTCCGCCGACAGCCGCTCGCCGAGCCAGCGGCCGAACGACGGCGAGCCGCGGCGGATGTCGACCGCGACGTCGAAGATCTCGCCCTCGATGCAACGCACCAGCTTGCCCTGCGGCCGGGCGAGCTGGGCGTGCAGCCCGCGCAGGGTGCCGGCCACCGAGCGCGAGTGGTTGTCCTGGACGAACACCGCGTCGAACCCGGCGGCGCGGAACTTCTCGGCGTGGTAGGTCTCAAGGAAGAAGCCGCGCGCGTCGCCGTGCACCACCGGCTCGACCCGCAGCACGCCGGGCAGCGCCAGCTCGCGGATCACGCCCCGACTCCCAGCCCCAGCCGTTCGCGCCGGTAGCCGCGAGCCTGCACCGCCTCCGCCCAGTCGCGGTGGGCGAGGTACCAGCGGACGGTGGCGTCGAGGCCGGCGTCGAGGTCGTGGCGCGGTGCCCAGCCTAGCTCGCGCCGTGCCAGGTCGTCCTCGATCGCGTAGCGGCGGTCGTGGCCCGGGCGGTCGGCGACGAAGGTGACCAGCTCGTCGTAGCCGGTCTTGCCGCGGGAGGCGAGCGCCGGGTTGTCCGCCGCCGGGGCATGGCGCTCGAGCGCGGCGCACAGCGCGCCGACGATCTCGAGGTTGGTGCGCTCGCTGCGCCCGCCGAAGTTGTACCTGCCGCCCGGCCGGCCGCGCTCGAGCGCGGCGAGCACGCCCCGGCAGTGGTCCTCGACGTAGATCCAGTCGCGGACGTTGCGGCCGTCGCCGTAGATCGGCAGGTCCCGCCCGTCGAGCGCGTTGAGCAGCATCAGCGGGATCAGCTTCTCGGGGAACTGGTAGGGGCCGTAGTTGTTCGAGCAGTTGGTAATCAGCGCCGGCAGCCGGTAGGTCTCGTGCCAGGCGCGCACCAGGTGGTCGCCGGCGGCCTTCGACGCCGCGTAGGGGGAGTTCGGGGCGTAGGCGGTGGTCTCGGTGAACGGCGGGTCGTCGGGGGCGAGGCTGCCGTAGACCTCGTCGGTCGAGACGTGGACCAGCCGGAAGCGCTCGCGCTCGGCGGCGGGCTGCGTCGCGACGTGCCGGCGCGCGCCTTCGAGCAGCTCGTGGACGCCGACGACGTTGGTGCGCACGAACGAGCCGGGGTCGTCGATCGAGCGGTCGACGTGGCTCTCGGCGGCGAAGTCGATCACCGCCGCCGGCCCGTGCTCGCCGAACAGCCGGTCGACCGCGGCACGGTCGGCGACGTCGCCGCGCACGAAGGCGAAGCGGTCGCCGTCGAGCCCGTCGAGGTTGGCGAGGTTGCCGGCGTAGGTCAGCTTGTCGAAGACGACCACCCGGGCCGCCGTCTCGGCCAGCGCCAGGCGGACGAAATTGGAGCCGATGAAGCCGGCGCCGCCGGTGACGATCCAGGTGTCCATCGGCGGGCGACCTTAACACTTCGGCGGCGGCTCCCGGAGCGGGCCGGCAGCTCGCGTATGATCGCCGGGCGCGCGGCCACCGGCCCGCCGGCCACCGGCCCGCCGGACTTCGGCCGGCCCGCCTTCGGGACCACCCGGCCGGGAACTGCCAGCGACGCCGACCCCGCCGATGACCCTGCTCCAGGCCATCGTCCTCGCCCTCGTCCAGGGGGTGACCGAGTTCCTGCCGATCAGCTCGTCCGCGCACCTGGTGCTGACCTCGTACCTGCTCGGCTGGCGCGACCAGGGGCTGGCGTTCGACGTCGCGGTGAACACCGCGACGCTGGTCGCCGTCGTCGCCTACTTCCGGCGCGACCTGGTGGCGCTGGCGGCCGGGGTCTGGAGCGGCGGGGGAGAGGTCGAGGGGATGCCGCCGCGGCGGCTGGCGGCGGCGCTCGCGGTCGGCACGGTGCCGGTGGCGGTGGCCGGGCTGGCGCTCTCGGACTGGTTCGAGACCGCGGCGCGAAACCCCCGGATCATCGCCGCCGGCTCGATCGTCTTCGCCCTCCTGCTCGGCGCGGCCGACCTGTGGGGACGCCGCCGCCGCGACCTTTCGACCCTCGGTCTCGGCGATGCGGTCCTGATCGGCCTCGCCCAGGCGCTCGCGCTGGTGCCCGGCACCTCGCGCGCCGGGATCACCCTGACCGCCGCCCTCGTACTCGGCTTCCGCCGCCCCGAGGCGGCCCGCTTCTCGTTCCTACTCGCGATCCCGGTCGGCCTGCTCGCCGCCGCCTGGGACGGCCTCAAGCTCCTGCGCGGCGAGATCCCCGCCGGCGACCTCCTGCCGATGGCCGCCGCCTTCGCCGTCGCCGCGGTCTCGGCCTACCTGGTGATCGGCTGGCTCCTCGCCTGGCTCGAGCGGCGGGGGATGACCGTGTTCGTCGTCTACCGGATCGTGCTCGGGATCGCGATCCTCGCGCTGGCGCTCTGACGGCGTGGCCTCGGGCCGGCTCAGACCCGCTCGGCGACCACCAACCGCCGGGTCGCCGCCAGGTGGGCGAGGCGGAGGCAGATCCGGGCGCCGACGACGATCTGCTGGGCGAGGACCAGGACGACCAGGATCGGCCACAGCGTCGCCGGCTCGAGGAGCACGGCGACCAGCCGCCAGAGCGCCGCCAGGAGCGGGGTGCCGAGGGCGAGGGCGAGGTAGGCGGTGACGTAGGCGGGCGCGCGGCGGAGCAGCTCGCCGAGGGCCGAAACGAGGGCGCCGGGCAGGGCGGCGAGCGGCCGGGCGGCGCCGCGCTCGACGAGCAGCGTCTTGGCGAGGTCGCTCCACAGCTTGACCGCCAGCAGGGCGAAGAGGGTCACGGTCAGCCGCAGCCAGGTCAGCCCGAGCGACACCCACTCGCGCTGGCTCGCCTCGCCGACCCCGTCGAGCACGCGGCCGAGCCAGACGTAGGCGAGGGCGTACACGCCGGCGTAGCCGGCGGCGGCGAGGACGGTGATCACGGTCGCCGGCACGGCGAAGCGGGCGGCGCCGGCGAGCATCGCACCGGCGGTGCCCGGCGCCAGGGACGAGCCGCCGGCGTCGAAGCGCTGGTCCTGCCGCCAGAGCGCCGCCAGCCAGCCGGTGTGGAACAGGGCGTTGAGCCAGTAGAGGCCGAGCCCGGCGACCGCCAGGGCCAGCGGCAGCCCGGAGAGCTTCGCCAGGTCGCCGAGTGTCACTCCCTCGTCGGAGAGCAGCGCGTGCCACGCCGCGAGGTCGCCGAGCAGCACCGGGTGCTCGCGGTCAACGGTGTCGAACCAGCGCCAGGAGGCGCCGCCCGCCATCGTCTCGCCGTAGAGATTGCGGTCCAGCTCGGCGGAGAGCACCGAGGCGACCGGCGCCGCCACCGCGAGCGCCGCGACGAGGTTGAGCGCGAGCAGCGCCAGCACCGCGCCCGGGCGGCCGAGGGCGTCGCGCAGACCGCCGGCGGCGGCCGCGAGCGCGGAGGGGCGGTGCCTCCCGGAGCGGGCGGCGGCGATCTCACGCAAGGGCGGCGAAGGTCTCCAGGAGGTTCTGGATCCAGAAGCGGGCGCGGGCGGTCCAGCGGCGCGAGGCGCGGCGGTCGGGCTCGGTGCGGCGGCTGTTGTTGAGGCGGTCGACGTCGAGCAGGTGGACCTCGTCGGGGTCGGCCTCGGCCCACAGGAGCCTGGGTCCGGTGATCCGGTAGCGCACCCAGCGCTCCTCGCCGTCCCAGCGCAGGCGCCGCCGCTCGCCGCCGGCGAACGCCAGCTCGACCGCCACCGGCACGCGCACCCCGCCCAGCCGCCGGACGACCACCTCGCTCTCGAAGCCGGGGAGCTGCTCGGCCTCGGCGAAGGTCTGGCGCTCGTCACCCTCGCCGAAGACCCCGATCGGGCCCTTGCGGCGGCGGCTCTCGGCGACGGTCACGGCGTAGTCGAGGACGTCGCTGCCGTAGAGCACCTGGTCGAAGTAGCCGGAGAGGTCGCGGCCGCTGGAACGCGACATCGAGTGGATGAAGTCGGCGGTGCGCGGATGGCGGAAGCGCCACTCGGCGGAATAGGCGCGCATCGCCCGCTCCATGGTCTCGCGACCGAGCATCCGCTCGAGCTGGCCCATCGCCAGCGCCATCTTGCCGTAGGTCAGGTCGCGGTAGGCCTGGCGGTCGAGGTAGCCGTAGCTGGTGCGCGCGATCGGGTCGGTCGAGGGGCGCCGGAAGTAACCCGGCCGGCTGTCGAGCTGCCAGCTCTGGCGGATGCCGGGGAAGACCAGCGGCACGCCGAACGCCCGGAAGCTCCAGGCGCGCGGCCCGTAGGCCTCGGCGAGCACCCGGTACGAGGCGTAGGTGTTGATCCCCTCGTCGAGGTACGACTCCGCGACCTCGTCGGTGGCGATCAGGCCGTAGAAGTACTGGTGCCCGAACTCGTGCACCGTCACCCCTTCGGGCGCCATCGTCGGCGCCGGGTTGAAGATGCGGGTGCCGCCGGTGATGAAGGTCGGGTACTCCATGCCGCCGGTGGCGCCGGCACCCCACGCCGGGTCGACCACGGTCAGGGTGGTGTAGGGGTAGGGGCCGTACCAGGTGCCGAACAGGCGCAGCGAGTGCTCGACCGCCGCGAGGTAGCGCTCGGCGTGGTGCTTGGCGTCCGGGCGGCCGAGCAGCGTGATCTCGACCTCGGGGAGCCCCTCGTGGCGGCCCTCGTAGCGAAACGTGCGGGTGTGCTCGACGAAGTCCGGCCAGGCGGTCCAGGCGAAGTCGTGGACGCCCCGCTGGACGTAGCGGTGGGTGACCTCGCCGTCGCCGGCCGGCTCGCTGCCCGCGCGCACGCCGGTGGCGCCGACGACGAAGCGCTCGGGCACGGTGATCTCGACCTCGTAGTCGCCGAAGTCGGCGAGGAACTCGCTCGAGCGGTGGAACTGCCGGCAGCGCCAGGAGCCGTCCGGGTCGCGCACGCCGAGCTTGGGGAACCACTGCGCGGCGAAGTGGTAGTCGCCGCGGTAGCCGGTGCGGGCGACCGCGCGCGGGAGCTGGGCGGTGAACCAGACCGCCAGCTCCAGCTCCTCGCCCGCCGCCACCTCGAACGGCAGCGGCAGCAGGGCGACGGTGCGGTCCTCGGGGTTGGCGTCGTCGGGAGCGGCGAAGGCGAGGTCCAAGGTCAGCTCGCGGTCGGCGATCTCGACGCGGTCGATCTCGATCCAGCCCCAGCCGTCGGGTTCCAGCTCCCCGATCTGCTCCCTGCCCTCGCGGCGCAGCCAGGTCGAGGCCGAGTTGCGGAAGCCGTTGACGTAGAGGTGGAAGCACAGCTCGCGCGCCGGCAGCCTCGAGGGGTTGCGCCAGCGAACGGTCTGGCGTCCGTCGATGCGGTGGCTTCCCGGGTCGAGGCGGGCGGCGATCGCGTAGCTGGCGACCGCCGGCGGCGGCTGGCCGACGAACGACGGCGGCGCCGGCCGCGGGGTGGCGGCGCCGGCGGCGGCGGCCAGAGCGAGGAGGGCGAAGAGTGCCCCGCAAACGAGCCGCACACCGCCGCCCCGGCCACCCCGCCGGGGCGGCCATCGAAGGCTGCGCACTCGTTCATCCCAAGATATTGACACCTGTCTATTTCCTGTGTTACCTTCCTCTCGACGGGGAGGCAAACCCTCCTCTCATCCCTCCCAACGGAGGAGCGTCGGCACGCTCCTCCCTTTTTTTTGGGGCGAGCTAGCCGCCCAGCACCCCGTTCTTGAAGCCTTCCCCCGGGCCCGGGTCGGGGCCGATCCAGCAGCGCAGCAGCGCGTCGGCGAAAGGCCTGCCCTCGATCGTGCCCTTGTCCTGCCCCTTGACCGAGACCGTGGTCCCGCTCCCGGGGATATAGGTGAACTCCGCGCCCTGACCGTCGTCGATGTCCTCCATCCAGCCGCACAGGGTCTCGAACTGCTTCTTCAGCTCGGCCGAGGCGTTCGGGGTGTTGGCCTCGAGCCCCTCGTCCCAGGCCTCGCACATCTGGTCCTTGCTGACGCCGTAGAGGAACTCCATCCGCAGGATCCGCGGGGCGTCCGCCGCGAGCACCTTCTCGGCCGACGACTGGCGCTCCTGCAGGTAGAGGCCGCCGACGTAGACCTTGATGAAGAACTTCTTTCGCAGCCCCATGCCGTTGAGCGTCAGCTCCTGGCGGCCGGCGCTCTCGCGGTCGGCCATGGTGACGCCGGCCAGTGTGGCGGCGGCGGCGGGCGGGGCGGCGGCGAGAGCGAAGGCGAGGGCGAGCGGGCCGAGGCTCGGACGGGTGCGCATCGGTCGATCCTCCTGTCGTGGTCCGTGGCGGTGGAGCGTAGCGAGTCTACAATGCGCCCGTCGCACGAGCCGAGAACGCGGACGGGAGAGTCGCAATCGACGACGCCGAGCTGGTCGCCGCCGCGCTGGGCGGGTCCGAGGAGGCGTTCCGCCGGCTGGTGGAGCGCTTCGAGCGGCCGGTGTTCACCCTGATCGTGCGCATGGCCGGCGACCCGGCGACCGCCGAGGACCTTGCGCAGGAGACCTTCCTCAAGGCGTTCCGGCGCCTCGGGACCTACGATCCCGAGCGCCGCTTTTCGAGTTGGCTGTTCAAGATCGCCCACAACACCACCCTCGACCACCTGCGGCGGCGGGGCACCGAAACCGTACCCCTCGAACCGCCGGACGACGACGAGGGGCACGGGCTGGTCGCGATTCTCGCCGACGACAGCCTGCGCAGCCCGGAGGCGGCGGCCCAGCGCGGCGACCTGGCGGCGGCGCTGGCCGCGGCGGTCGGCGCGCTGCGCCCGGAGTACCGGGAGATCGTGCTGCTGCGCTACCAGGAGGGGCTCGCCTACCAGGAGATCGCCGAAGTGGCGGACCTGCCGCTGGGCACGGTCAAGACCCACCTGCACCGGGCGCGGCGCGAGCTGATGGCGGCGCTGGCGGCGGCGGGCTGGGGGCCGGAGGGGATCGCCGGATGAACCGCCGCGGGCGCGAAACCCCGGTCGGCGCAGTCTCGTAGTGCGGGCTGTCGGAGGAGGACGGAGCCGGACCATGACCGTGCGAAACGACGAGCGAAAGGACCTGAGGCGCTGGCGGGCGGCCGAGTCCGCCAGCCGCGAGGCGGAGGCCGAGGCGGCGCTGGCCGCCCTGCTCGTCCGCCTGCCCCGACTCGATCCGCCGGCCGGCTTCGCCGCCCGCGTCGCCGCCGCGGCCGTCGCCGGGGCCCTCGCCGCCGCCGCCGCCCGCCGCCGCCGCTGGCAGCTCGCGGCCGCGGCCGGCCTGGCCCTGGTCGCCGGCTCGCTCGGCACGCTGCTGGCGGGCGTCGCCGGTCCGCTCGCCGGCCCGGTGGCGGGCTCGTTCGCGGGCCGGCTGTCGGTAGCCGCTTTGATCGACGGGCTGGCCTCCGCCCTCACCGCGCTCGCGGGCTGGCTCTCCGGCGCCGCCGGCGCCTGGGGGTTGGTCGCCGACGTCGGCGGCGCGCTGGCAACCGCCGCCGGCACGGGTCCGGGGGCGTCGGCGGTGCTCGCCGTCCTGGCGGTGTCCGGCCTGGCCCTGCGTCTGCTCTCCGACCTGATCGCTACCGAGAGGAGCTGGTCCCATGTCGCAATCCGTGGCTGATCCCGCGCCGCGCCGCCTCCGGTGGCGCGCCGCGTCGGCATCCGTTCTGTCGTGTGCCCTGCCGCTCGCCCTGCTCGCCGCCGCCCACCCTGCGGAGGGGCAGGAGGCGCCGGTCGTCGAGGCGCCGGCGGTCGCGCCGGCCGCCCCCGCCACCGGCGAGGAGCTGGTGGCCGAGGTCTCCGAGCGCTTCGAGGTCCTGCCCACGCGTCAGGGGCTGCTGCTGCGGCCGCGCGAGGAGGCCGGCTACCGCGCGATCGAGGTCGAAGACGGCGAGGTCGCGGTCGACGGCGAGACGGTCGAGGGCGAGGCGCTCGACGAGCGGCTGGGCGCCGCCGCCGGGCCGGTCCGCCGGCTGGCGGCGATGGGCGCCGGCGCCCGGGCGCTGTTCGGCTACGGCGGCGCGCCGCCGGAGCGCACCGGCGATCTCGAGGTCGAGCTGCCCGAGGTGCCCGAGGTCTCCGAGGTTCCGGAGGTCCCCGAGGTCCCCGAGGTAGGCGAGGTCCCGGCGGCGCCCGAGGCCCCCGAGCCGCCGCGGCCGCCGCGGCGGGTCGAGGCCGGCCAGCGGGTGGCGATCGCCAGCTCGGTGACCGTCGACGAGGACGAGGTCGCCGAGGTCGCGGTCGCGATCGGCGGCAACGTGCGGGTCGACGGCGAGGTCGACCAGGACGCGGTCGCGGTCGGCGGCTCGGTGCACGTCAACGGCCGGGTCGGCGGCTCGGTGCGGGCGGTCGGCGGCTCGGTCCACCTCGGCCCCGACGCCGACGTCGACGGCGACGTCACCAGCGTCGGCGGCGAGGTCGAGCGCGCCGAGGGCGCCCGGGTCGGCGGCCGCGTCTCCGAGGTGGCGACCGGGGCGTTCTTCGGCCCCGGCTGGTGGGACGGGCCGCACGGGCGGTGGGGCTGGGAGCACGCGGTCAGCAACCGGATGGAGCGGATCGGCGACGTCTTCGGCTTCGTGCTCTTTCTGGTCGTATTGATCCTGTTCGTCGGGTTGGTCACCATCGTTGCACGGGCGCCGGTCGAGCGGGTGGCGGCGAAGTCGGTCGAGGACCCGTGGCGGGCGTTGCTCGCGGGGCTGCTGATCCTGGTGCTCTTCATCCCGGCGAACGTGATCCTGCTGATCTCGGTGATCGGCTGCCTGCTCATCCTGCCGGTCTGGGTGCTGCTCGCGGTCGGCCTGCTGCTCGGCATCACCGGCGCCTCGGTCAGCGTCGGCCGCTGGCTCGAGGGCCGCTTCGGCTGGCAGCGCAAGGGCCTGTTCGTGTCCGCGCTGATCGGCTTCACCGCGATCCACATGTGGACCCTGCTGGCGGCCGGTCTCGACGCCGTCAGCGGTTTCCTGTGGGTGCCCTCGGCGATCCTCTGGGTGTTCGGGCTGGCGCTGCAGTTCGCGGCCTGGACGATCGGTCTCGGCGCGGTCTGGCTGACCCGCTTCGGCGCCGGCCCGGCCGCGGTGCCCGCCGTCCTGCCGCCGCCGCCCCCGCCCAGGGGCTATGTCGAGCCGCACACGCCGCCGCCCCCGGCCACCCCGCCGCCGGTGCGCACCGACTCGATCTTCGAGCCGGAGCCGGAGCCCGAGCCGCCGGCGCCGGCCCCGGCGCCGGCGGAGGACGAGCCGGCCCACGAGCCGGACCGGGAGGAGACCGACAGGGGCTGATCGCCGCCTACTCGGAGCGCAGAGCCTCTGTCGGATCGACCGCGGCGGCCCGGCGCGCCGGGACGAGGCAGGCGACGAGCGCGACCGCCAGGAGCAGGACCGGCGCGGCGCCGAACGCGACGGCGTCGAGCGGGGTGACGCCGAAGAGCAGGCTCTCGAGCAGACGGGTCAGGGCCGCCGAGCCGGCGAGGCCGAGCGCCAGGCCGGCGGCGGTCACCGCCAGGACCTGGCGCAGGACGAGGCCGACGATCGCCGCCGGCCGGGCACCGAGGGCGGAGCGGACGCCGATCTCCCGGCGTCGCTGCGAGACGTTGTAGGAGAGGACGCCGTAGAGGCCGGTGGCGGCGAGGAGGAGCGCCAGCAGGGCGAACGTGCTCAGCGCCGCCGCGGCGAAGCGGGGCTGGGCGAGCGAGGCCGACCGCCGGCTCGCGAGGGTGGCAACCTCGACCGCCGCCGCCGGCTCCAGCTCGCCGGCCAGTGCCCGCACCTGCGGCGCCAGCGCCAGCGGATCCCCGGCGGTGCGCATCACCACGCTCAGCTCGGAGGGGGGCAGCGAGTACCCGTACTCGGGGAGCGTGTAGATCGCGCTCTGCGGCTCGGCGTCCATCCCGTCCTTGAGCACGTCGCCGACCACGCCGACGATCTCGGTGATCCCGGTCTCGGTGCCGTGCACTAGCTCGAACCGCCGCCCGATCGCCTCACCGCCGAGGTAGGCGCGCGCGAACGACTCGTTGACCACCAGCGCCCGGGTGCCGGAGTCGAGGTCGGCGGCGGACAGCAGCCGGCCCTCGACCAGGCGGAGCGAGAGCGCCTCGGCGTAGCCGGGGGTGACCACATAGGTGACCGCCTGGGCGGTGACCGTCTCGCCGTCCGGGCCGGCGTTCGGGAGGTCGAAGCGCGAGATCGCGGTCCAGGGGGCGAGCGGCGCCATGTTGCCGGCGCCGGCGGCCTCGACGCCGGGGATCGTCGCCAGCCGCTCGCCGAGCGCCTCGGCGAGCGCCCGCGTCCGCTCCGGCGGCGGCTCGCCACCGAGGTAAACCCGCGCCAGCAGCACGTTGCCCGGGTCGTAGCCGGCGTCGACCGCGGCCAGCCGCTCGAAGCTGCGCATCAGCAGCCCGGCGCCGACCAGCAGCACGACCGCCAGCGCTGCCTCGGCGACGAGCAGTCCGCCGCCGAGCCGCTTCGCCGGTGCCCCGGGGGCGGAGGCGCCGGTGCCCTCGCGCAGGGCGGGGAGCAGCGTCCCGCGGGCGGCGCGCAGCGCGGGCACGAGGCCGGAGACGACGCCCGCGGTCGCGGCGACCAGCGTAGCGAAGGCGAGCGCCCCGCCGTCGAGCCGGACGTCGGCGAGGCGTGGGAAGTCGGCCGGCGCCAGGGCTGGCAGCAGCTCGAGGAGCAACGCCGCGAGAGCGATCCCGAGCGCGCCGCCGAGGATCGCGAGCACCAGGCTCTCAGTGATCATCTGCCGCGCGATCCGGACCCGGCCGGCGCCCATCGCCGCCCGCACCGCCAGCTCGCGCCGGCGGGCGACGCCGCGCGAGAGCAGGAGGTTCGAGACGTTGGCGCAGCAGATCAGCAGGATGAAGCCGGCGCCGGCGGCGAGGACGAGCAGCGCGGACCGGATGGCGGCGACCTCCTCCTCGCCGAGGCGGCGCACACGGACCTCGACCGGCCCGCCCGTGCCGAAGAGCAGCTCGGTGACCGGCGGCCGGGTCACGCCGCGGGCGGCGGCGGTGCCCTCGGTGGCGGCCTGGGCGGCGGTGGTCGCGGGCACCAGCCGGCCGATCGCGCCGAAGACGTTCACCGACCCTTCGCCGGCGGAGGTCACCTGGTAGGGGGTCCAGAGCAGGGCGTCGCGGTCGGGGAAGTAGAACCCGGGCGGCGTGACGCCGACGATCGTGTGCGGAATCCCGTCGAGGACCAGCGCCTTGCCCACCGCCGAGCGCTCGCCGCCGAAGCGCCTCTGCCACAGCGCGTCGCCGATCACCGCCACCGGCGCGCCGCCCTCGACCGCGTCCTCGGGGAGCAGCAGCCGCCCCGCCGCCGGTCGGATGCGCAGGAGAGGGAAAAGCTCCGGCGACACCACGGCGCCCGCCAGCCGCACCGGCTCGTCTCCTCCGGTCTCGATGAAGGCGCCCGGGCTGTAGGCCGCCAGCCCCTCGAGCGCCCGCGGCGCCTCGCGCCAGGCGTTGAAGGTCAGGTCGCTCAGAAGCGGCGCCCGGATCATCGCCACGGCACCCGGGTGGTGCTCGGAGAGCCGGACCAGGCGGTCGGCCTCCGGGTAGGGGAGCGGCCGCAGCAGCACCCCGTAGACCACCGAGAACAGCGCCGTGTTCGCGCCGATCCCGAGTGCCAGCGACACCAGCGCCGCCACCGCGAACCCCTTGTTGCGGAGCAGGCCGCGCAGCGCCTGCCGGACGTCTCGCCGGATCCCGTCCATCTTGGCCTCCTCGACCGGTGTCTAGGCAAAGCGCGGCGAAACCCGCCACCCTCGCCCGCCTGCCCGGCCTCGCCGCGAGTACCTGGTAGCACCCACTGCGCTTGAAAGATCGCCTCTCGCTATCCGGAGCCGCCGCGCCGCTGCTCCAGGGTCTGGCGCAACACCGGCAGCATCGCACGGTCCTTGTCGCGGTCGGCGGCTTCCTTGGTTTCGATGACCGCAGCCAGTTCGAGCACCCGAATCTCGAGGTCGTCGACGCGCATCGGGCATGACCTGGCGAGGACCTCGGCGTGGGTCCATCCGGCGCCGACCTCCTGCATCGCATCGAGCATGCCGAGCCGACTCTCCATCAGCTTGACCCGGTTCCGCTGCAGGCGCTCGAGAGTGGGCTCGATGCGGCGGCCGGCCGGATCGCGGTAGACGGCTTCGAGCTCGGAGAGTGCGGTAGCGAGGCGCCGGACGTTGTCGGGATCGTTCCGGTAGACGACGTCGAGGTCGAGCGTCGTGATCGGCGCGCCCTCGAGGATCGCCGCCACGCCGCCGACGACGACGTGTTTCACGCCGTGGCGGTCCAGCGTCCGCAGCAGCTCGAGGAATCTAAGTCTGCTCAACCCCGCGCAGGGCCCACACCGCGTCGATCAGGTCTTGGGCGGCCTGGAGCCGCTCGGTCGGAGTGCGCTCGAGCATCCAGCGAATGGCGGTCAGGTCGACGCCGTCCGGCGCGAAGGCGCCCTCCAGCGTCGGCTCCGCGTCGGAGCCCGCGCCATCGTCGCTCGCAGTCGATGTCTCTCGAGCCATTGCTGCGAGGCTAGCACACGGGGCCCGCCGCCAGCCGCGCCGCCAGCAACGTGAACCGGTCCCGCACCTTCCGGTTGCGCACCGCCACCGCCACCGCCCGCAGCTCGCCGACCAGGACCACCAGCTTCTGCGCCCGGGTCAGCGCCGTGTAGAGGAGGTTCCTCTGGAGCATCACCCAGTGGGTGGTGTGGACGGGGACCACCACGCACGGGTACTCGCTGCCCTGCGACTTGTGGATCGAGCAGGCGTAGGCGAGGGTCAGCTCGTCGAGGGCGGAGAACTCGTGGTGGACGGTGCGGCCGTCGAAGAGCAGGCGGACGCGCTGGTTGTCGGCGTCGATGCCGGCGATCCGGCCGAGGTCGCCGTTGAAGACGTCCAGCTCGTAGTTGTTGCGGATCTGCATCACCTTGTCGCCGACCCGGAACGAGCGGGCGCCGCGGGAGACCTCGGCGCCGGGGCCGGGGTTGAGGCGCTCGCGCAGCAGGCGGTTGAGGCTCTCGGTGCCGAGCGGGCCGCGGTTCATCGGGGTCAGCACCTGGATGTCCTGGAGCGGGTCGAGGCCGAAGCCGTTCGGGATGCGGTCGCAGACGAGGTGGACGACGGTCTCGAGCACCGCCTCGGGCTCGCGGCGGTCGATGAAGAAGAAGTCGGCGTCCGGGCGGGAGGAGTTCAGCTCCGGCATCTCGCCTTCATTGACCCGGTGCGCGTTGCGGACGATCAGGCTGGCCGCGGCCTGGCGGAAGATCTCGGTCAGCCGCACGACATCGACGGCGCCCGAGGCGATGAGGTCGGCGAGCACCCGCCCGGGGCCGACCGAGGGGAGCTGGTCGACGTCGCCGACCAGGACCAGCCGCCCGCCCCTCGGCACCGCTTTGACCGCGTGGTAGGCGAGGGTGACGTCGAGCATCGACGCCTCGTCGAGGATCACCAGGTCGGCCTCGAGCGGGCGGTCGGGGCCGCGCTCGAAGGAGCGGGTCTTCGGGTTGTACTCGAGCAGCCGGTGGACGGTCCTGGCCTCGCGGCCGGTCGCCTCCGCAAGGCGCTTGGCGGCGCGGCCGGTCGGGGCGCCGAGCAGCACCCGCTGCTTCTTGGCGGCGAGGATGTCGACGATGCCGCGCACCAGCGTGGTCTTGCCGGTCCCCGGGCCGCCGGTGATCACCAGCACCCGGCTGGTCAGGCCGCGGCGGATCGCCTCGCGCTGCTCGCCGGCGAGCCGCAGGCGTTCGCGCTTCTCGAACCAGGCGAGGGCCTTGTCGGCGTCGATCTTCAGCGGCTTCGAACGATCCTCGAGCAGCGCGCGCAGCCGCGCCGCCAGCCCTTCCTCGGCGACCGCCAGCGGCTTGGCGTAGACCGCGGGAAACGCCTCGCCGGCCTCTGCGGCGCCGCCAGCGCGCTCGACCGTCCGTCCCGTCTCGCCGCCCGGCCGCTCCGCGACCGCCACCTCGCCCGAGCGTGCCAGCGCCTCGAGCGCGGCCTCGAGCGGCTCGCGGCCGACGTCGAGGAGCGCTCCGGCGTCGGTGAGCAGGCGCTCGCGGGGCAGGTAGACGTGCCCCTGGTCGGCGGCGGCGGCGAGCGCGTAGACCAGCCCGGCGCGGGCGCGCTGCGGCGAGTCCGGGGGCAGGCCGAGCGCGGCGGCGATGCGGTCGGCGCTCAGGAAGCCGATGCCGTAGACCTCGGCCGACAGCCGGTAGGGGTCCTCGCGCACCACCGCTATCGCGCCGCGGCCGTAGGTCTTGAAGATCTTCGCCGCGTGGTGGGTGGCAACCCCGTGCGACTGGAGGAAGACCATCAGGTCCTTGACCTCGCGCTGCTCCTGCCAGGCGGCCCGGATCTGCTCCCGGCGCCGCTTGCCGATCCCCTTGACCCGCTTGAGCTTCTCGGGCTGGGTGTCGATCACGTCGAGGGTCTCGAGCCCGAAGCCCGCCACCAGCCGCTTCGCCATCACCGGCCCGATCCCCGGGATCAGCCCCGAGCCGAGGTATCTCTCGATCCCCTGGAGCGTCCCCGGCGTCACCGTCAGGTACGACTCGACCCGGAACTGCCGCCCGAACTTCGGGTCGTCCTCCCACGCCCCCTGCAACCGCAGGCTCTCCCCCGGCCGTACCCCGAGGAGGTTGCCCACCGCCGTCACCGGACCCTCGCCCCCGGTGGTGCTCAGCCGCACGACGCTCCAGGCGTTCTCGGGATTCGAGAACACCACGCGCTCGAGGGTCCCCTCGAGGGTGGTCGGGCGGTTCGTCTGGTGGATCGGGTTCACGGTCGGCCTCGTAAGTCCAGCAGTCTAGCGTCTCTCCGCCCGATGTGTGCCAGAATGGCGCCCATGGCGGACGGCCCCACTGTGGTGGTGATCGACGACGAGACCGGCTCGCGCGAGTCGATGGCGATCGCGCTCGAGAAGGCCGGCTACCGGGTGCGCACGTTCGACGAGGCCCGCAACGCCCTCGCCTACCTCGACGAGGATCCCCAGCGGGCGCGGGTGGCGGTGTGCGACCTGCGGATGCCGGGGATGAGCGGGCTGGACTTCCTGACCGCGGTGCGCGAGGCCGGCCACCCGTTGCGGGTGATCCTGGTCACCGCCTTCGGCTCGATCGACTCGGCGGTCGAGGCGATGCGGGTGGGCGCCGACGACTACCTGACCAAGCCGGTCGACCTCTACGAGCTGCGCACCCGGGTCGCCAACCTGATGGAAAAGGAGGAGCTGCGCGCCGAGGTCACCCAGCTCCGCCACGAGCTGGACAAGCGCTACGGCTTCGAGAGCATCATCGGCCACTCGCCGGAGATGGAGCGGCTGTTCGAGCAGATGCGGATGGTCGGTCCGACCCGCTCGACGGTTCTGATCACCGGCGAGAGCGGCACCGGCAAGGAGCTGGTCGCCAAGGCGCTCCACTACGCCAGCCCGCGGCGCGCCGAACGATTCCTGGCGATCAACTGCGGCGCGATCCCGAGCGACATCCTCGAGAGCGAGCTGTTCGGCCACGAGCGCGGGGCGTTCACCGGCGCGGTGACGCGGAAGATCGGCAAGTTCGAGCTGGCGCACCAGGGGACGATGTTCCTCGACGAGATCAGCGAGCTGTACCCGGAGCTGCAGGTCAAGCTCCTGCGCGTGCTCGAGGAGCGGCAGGTCATGCGCGTCGGTGGCGGCGAGTTGATCGATGTCGACTTCCGGTTGATCGCGGCGACCAACCGCGATCTCGAAAAGGAGGTCGCCGAGGGGCGCTTCCGGGAGGACCTCTACTACCGGCTCAAGGTCGTGACGCTGGCGATCCCGCCGCTGCGCGCCCGGCCGGTCGACGTGCCGCTGCTGGTCGAGCACTTCCTCGAGGCGCTCTGCGAGGAACACGGCAAGCCGATCAAGCGGCTCAGCCCGGACGCCGCGGAGGTGTTCACCCGCTACCCGTGGCCGGGCAACGTGCGCGAGCTGAGGAACCGGCTCGAGTCGCTGGTGGTCTTCCACCAGGGCGAGGAGATCACGCTCAACGACCTGCCGGCCGAGATGCGCGACACGGCGACGGTGTCGGCGGTCGGGGCGCCGGTGCAGCCGATCTCCGGCGGCCCGCGGACGATGGCCGAGATCGAGCGCCAGGCGATCCTCGAGACCCTGCGGCGCACCCACGGCCACCGCGCCAAGGCCGCCGACCTGCTCGACATCGGCCTGCGCACCCTGCAGCGCAAGCTCAAGGACTACAAGGAGCAGGGCTTTTACCAGGAGTAGTGGGAGGCTTCCGAGGGAGGAGACCTGCGATGGAGCTACCGGCCGAAGTCCTGATCCACAGCCCGGCGCTGGGCATGAAGGGGAGCCCTGGGACCCTGCTCCAGATCAGCCCGCACGGCTACTACGAGGCCAACGTCCGCTTCGGCGAGCGGGTGCACCGGGTGCTGCTGCCGATCGCCGACACCGCCCTGATCGCCGCCGAGCCGGAAGAGGCGGTCGCCGCCGATGCGATGGAGATCGAGCGCGGGCGCGAAGGCGGGTAGCCGGAGGGGCTACTCCACCCTGAGCGCCGCCGCCGGCTCGGCGCGCACCGCCCTGAGCGCCGGGACCAGGCCGGCGACGAGAGAGACGGCGACCATCAGCGCGACCACGCCGGCGTAGGTGGCGGCGCTCGGCGTCACGGTCCCGAACAGGTTCGCGGCCAGCAGCCGCCCCACCGCCACCGCGGTGGCGAGCCCGATCGCGACCCCGATCGCCGCCAGCTTCAGCACCGCACCGACGGTCAGCCGCAGGAGCCGCGGCCGGTCCGCTCCCAGCGCCGCCCTCACGCCCAGCTCGCGGGTGCGCCGGCTCACCGCGTAGGAGGTGAGGCCGAAGATCCCGACCACCGATAGCACCAGCGCGATGCCGCCGAAGATCGCCATGATCACCGCCACGTAGCGCAGCCCGATGGTGTTGTTGGCGACCACCTGCTCCATGGTGAAGACGTCGAACAGCGGCTGGTCGGGGTCGATGGCCGCGACCTCGCGGCGGATCGCGGGCATCAGCTCCAGCGGGTCGCCCGAGGCGCGGACGACGATCGAGAGCTGGGCCGCGGGGACCTGCGCCTGCGGCCGGTAGACGGTCGGCCGCGTGCCCTGGTCGAACCAGTGGTGGATCACGTCGCCGCCGACGCCCACTACGGTGACCCACGGCTGCTCGTCGGCCGGCCCGTCGCCGAGCCGGATCCGGCGGCCGATCGCCTCCTTGCCCGGCCACAGCCGCCGGGCCATCTCCTCGCTGACGATCGCCACCGGCACCGCCTCGGCGTTGTCCCCGGCCTCGAAACGACGGCCGGCGAGCAGCGGGATCTCCATCGCGTCGAAGTAGCCGGGCGTGATCACCCGGTGCGCGACGACCGGGCGCCGGGTGTCGGGCGAGGCCTCCTCGCCGCGCAGGGTGACGGTCCGAGACCTGCTGTTGCCGCCCGCCGGCAGGTAGTCCACCGACTCCGCCCGCTCGACCCCGGGCAGCGCCCGGACGCGCTCCAGGACGTCGTCGAAGAACCGGCGCCGGTCCTCGGGTTCCGGGTACTCGGCGGGCGCGAGCTGGGTCTCCATGGTGAGGATGCCCTCGGTGCGGTAGCCGTTGGCGCCGGTGATCTGGCGGATGCTGCCCTCGATGCTGAGAATCGCCGCCACCAGCAGGGTCAGCGTCATCGCCACCTGTCCGACGACCATCAGGCTGCGCCCCCGCGAGCGGGTCGGGGTCTCGCCGGCACGGCTGCCGATCCCCGGGCTCGGTGCCGCCCGCCTGCGGGTCGCCGACAGCGACGGCAGGAGCCCGAAGATCACCACCGTCGCGACCGCGATCAAGGCGGTGAACAGCAGGATCCGCGGGCTGAGCGCGATCTGGTCCCAGCCGATCACGAAGCGCCGGATGTGGCCCGGCAGGTTGTCGCGGAGCTGCTCGATCGCCAGCCACGCCAGCGGCAGCGCCGCCGCGGCGCCGAGCAGGGCGAGCAGCAGGTTCTCGGTGACGAGCTGGCGGAGGATCCGCGCCCTGCTGGCGCCCAGGGCGGAGCGCAGCCAGATCTCGCGCCGGCGGTCCTGCCCCCGGGTCAGCACCAGGTTGGCGACGTTGACGCAGGCGATCAGCAGCACCAGGACCACGGTCGCCTGCCACAGCGCCAGGAAGGCCGGCGCGCCGACGTCGATCACCGCCTTCCTCATCTCGAGGGCCCGGATGCCGCGGCCCTCGTTAGGCCTCGGGGTGGCGGTCGGCCAGCCGGGCGCCTAGGACGGCGAGCTCCTCCCGGGCCTCGGCCAGCGAGCGCCCCGGGGCGAGCCGGCCGATGACGCTCAGGTAGTGGCTACGGCGGTCGCCCGCCGTCTCGGGGGACCACGCCAGCGGCATCCACATCTCCGACCCGGCCGGGTAGTCGAAAGCCTCCCGGCCGACGCCGACGACCGTGAACTCCTCGTCGTCGATCAGCACGGTCCGGCCGAGGACGTCGAGCCCGGCGCCATAGCGGCGCTGCCAGAGCTGATGGCTGAGCACCACCGTCCGCTCCTGGTCCGCTTCCCGCGTCGACGTCTGGAGGTCCCTGCCGAGCTCCGGCTCGACGCCGAGCAGGGTGAGAAAGCCCGGACTGACCCGCGCGGCGACGACGCGCTCCGGGCGGTCGCCTCCGGTCAGGTTGAAGTCGCCGGACCAGAACGCGCTCAGGCCCTCCACCGTCTCGACCCGGTCCCGCCAGTCGAGGAAGTTGGCGGGCGACGCCCCGATACGGTCGGCCCCCCGGTCGGGCCGGGTCTCGAACAGCATCACCAGCCGGTCGATTTCCGGGATCGGGAAGGGGTGCAGCACGAGGCCGTCGACCAGCGCGAAGACCGCCGCGTTGGCTCCGATCGCCAGCGCCAGCGTCAGCACGATGACCGCCGTGAAGCCCGGCCGCCGGCGCAGCGAGCGGAGGGCGTAGCGAAGGTCGAGGAGTATCTGGGACATCGAGGGTCCTCCGTGATCCGCTGGCCGGCGGGGCGGGCGGCCGGGCCGTCCGAAAGCGCGCCTCCAGGCGATGGAGAGCGGCAACGACAGGAGCTGTGCGGCGAGGAAGACACCGGCCCGCCGACGGCCGCCGGCCCGCATCGAGGCGCACTCTTCGAGCAGGTCTCCGCACACCTCGTCGGCGAGGCGGGCCGGCAGCAGCGCCTCGAGAGCACGCAGCAAACGCGGAACCCGAGGCCGGGCCGGCGTCGCCGTCACGGGCCCTCCTCCGCCAGCGCCTCGAGCCCCTGCCAGAGGCGCTCGAGGGTCCGCCGGGCGTTGCGCAGCGCCTCGAGGCCGGCCGCCGTGACGGTGTAGCAGCGGCGCGCTCGCCCGCCTCGTTCGGGCAAGCTGTCGCCGAGCGCGGAGCGGAGCAGGCCCTTGGCCTCGAGCCGCTCGAGCGTCGTGTAGAGCGCGCCGCGGGAGACCGGCCGGTCGCCGCAGCGCTCGATCTCGCGGCGGATCGGCACGGCGTAGGCGTCCTCCTCCAGCCGCAGGATCGCGAGCAGGACGAGCTGCTCGAAGTCGCCAGAGAGCGGGTAGCGCATCGCGGTTCGCATTGTAGGCAAAATGGGCCGGCGGCGCAACCGGCTGGTCGCATCGGTGATCCCCGGCGGCAGCCTAGCCGGTCTCGCCCCGCGCCATCGCCGCCAGCATCTCGCGTACCGCCTCGTCCATGCCGACCGCGATCGCGCGCGCGACCAGCCAGTGGCCGATGTTCAGCTCCTCGATCGCCGGGACGGCGGCGATCGGGCCGACGTTGGCGGCGGTGAGGCCGTGGCCCGCGTAGACCTCCAGCCCCTCGGCGGCGCCGTGGGCGGCGGCGTCCTCGATCGCGTCGAGCAGCGCCGGGTCGTCGGGGGCGCGGGTGTAGGCGTCGGTGTTGATCTCGAAGCCGCCGACCGCGCCGGCGGCGCGGGCGGCGAGGCCGGCGAGCGCCTCGACCTGGCGCGGGTCGGGGTCGAGGAAGAGCGAGACCGCGACGCCGGCGTCTGCGAGCCGGCGGGCGGCGCGATCGATCCGCTCGCCGTGGGCCAGGAGGTCGAGCCCGCCCTCGGTGGTCACCTCCTCGGGGCGCTCGGGGACCAGGGTCGCCTGGTCGGGGCGCAGCCGCTCGGCGATCGCGAGCATCTCGTCCTCGGCCGCGATCTCGAGGTTGAGCTTGCCGCGCACCGACTCGCGCAGGCGGGCGACGTCGTCGTCCTGGATGTGCCGGCGGTCGGCGCGCAGGTGGACGGTGATGCCGGCGGCGCCGGCGGCCTCGGCGGCGGCGGCCGCCTCGAACGGGTCGGGATAGGCGGCGCGCCGCGCCTGGCGCACCGTGGCCACGTGGTCGACGTTGACCGACAGCCGGGTCTTCATCCGCTCCGTTCCTCCCTGTCGTTGGTCCCGTGGGCTCGGGGTCTCCAGGCTCCGGCCGCCGCCGCACGCGGCCGGTCGCGGGCACCGATCTCGGCCTCGATCGCCGCCGCCAGCTCGCCCGCCAGGCCGCGGACGGTCTCTTCGTCGGGCCCCTCGATCATGATCCGCGCCAGCGGCTCGGTGCCGCTGTAGCGCAGCACCAGCCGGCCGTCGGCGCCCAGCCGCTCCTCGACCGCGCGCGCCGCCGCCGCCACCCGCGGCAGCGATCCCAGCTCCGGCTTCGCGGCGACCCGGACGTTGGTCAGTACCTGCGGGTAGCGGACGAAGTCGGCGAGCAGTTCGGCCAGCGGCCGGCCGGCGCGCGCGACGATCGCCGCGAGCTGGAGCGCGGTCAGCAGGCCGTCGCCGGTGGTCGCCAGCCCGAGATGGACGACGTGGCCGGACTGCTCGCCGCCGAGTACGATCCCCTCGCAGCGCATCGTCGCCACCACCTCGCGGTCACCGACCTCGCAGCGCACCACCCCGATCCCGCGCCGCGCCAGGGCGCGCTCGAGGCCGAGGTTGCTCATCGACGTGGCGACGATCCGCGGCGGGTCGAGCCGGCCCTGCCGGAGGAGTTCTTTGGCCCACAGGTAGAGCACGGCGTCGCCGTCGCGCACCCGGCCGCCGGCGTCGACCGGGATCAGGCGGTCGGCGTCGCCGTCGAAGGCGAGGCCGAGGTCGGCGCCGCGCGCGACGACCTCGGCGGCCAGCGGCTCCGGCGCGGTCGAGCCGCAGCCGCGGTTGACGTTGGTGCCGTCGGGGGCGTCGCCGAGGGTCGCGACCACCGCCGCACCCAGCTCCTCGAACAGCCCGCGGGCGTAGGGCGCGGCGGCGCCGTGGCCGGTGTCGAGGGCGACCCGGAGGCCGGCGAGCGGCCGCGCCGCCGCGCCGCCGACCGAGGTCCCGAGTGCCGCGAGGTAGGGCGCTGGATCGAGCCGCTCCGCGCAGCCCGCGCTCTCCGCGCGGCCGCACTCCTCGAGCCGCGGGTCGGGCCGCTCCTCGAGCCGCCTCGCCAGCCGCTCTTCGAGCCGCGCCTCGGCCGCCGCCTCCCACTTGAAGCCGGCGCCGTCGATCAGCTTGATCCCGTTGTCGGGATGGGGGTTGTGGCTGGCCGAGATCGACACCCCGGCGGCGGCGCCGGAGGCGCGGGTCAGCCACGCCACCCCAGGAGTGGGGACAACGCCGGCGTCGAGCGGCGTCACGCCGGCCGCGGCCAGGCCGCCGGCGACCCAGGCGGCGAGCAGCGGCGTGCTGTCGCGGGTGTCGCCACCGATCACCACTCGCACCGGGGCGCCGTCGGCGGCGCCGGCGAGCAGGGTGTCGCCGAGCGCGCCGGCGAGCGCGGTGACGGTCGCGCGGTCGAGCGGCGGCTCGCCGAAGCGGCCGCGGACGCCGTCGGTGCCGAACAGGCGGGGCCGGGCGGTGGTGGTGGCGGTCATCGGTGCTTCTCCTGCCGTCGTCTCCGGCGTCGTCTCCTGGCGTCGTCTCCGGGCGTCGTCTCCTGGCGTCGTCTCCGGGCGCGCCGCAGCCGTCTCAGGGCATCGGCCCGGTCGGCTGCGAGACCTTGAGCGGCACCCGCACCTTGACCCGCGCCGGCTGCTGGATCTGGATCAGCGGGTCGGGGCTGACCACGCCGACGGTCTCCTCGAAGCTCAGGGCGTGGCCGTCGAGGTCGATCGGCTGGGTCACGAGGTGGTCGAGCCGGGCGAGCCGCGAGGCCGGCCCTTCGACCACCAGCTCCGCCGGCACCATCGTCACCTGCCCGAGCACCGCGCCCGCCGCCGGCTCGCCGGTGAACACCGGCTCGATGCGGAGCTGCTTGTCGGTGCGGCGGTCGACCTCGACCGTGATCTGGTTCGGGGTCACCGACTCGACCCGCAGGTTGGCGGGCAGCGAGACGTCGCCGGAGCCCAGGCTCAGGCTATGGCGTCCGGGCTCGGTGTCGGCGAGGTCGACCCGCACCGAGACCTGGCGCGGGTCGAGCTCGCGGATCTGGTTCGCCGGGCCGCTGAGCACCACCTGCACCTCCTGGACCGGTTCGATCAGCACCAGCTCGGGCGGGCTGTTGTAGGTGACGCTCGCGGTCACCGCCCGCTGGGTGCGCGACTCGCGGTCCTCGACCGAGATCGCCAGCCACAGCGCCACCGACATCGCCAGCGCGAGCAGCCGCAGCCCCCAGATCTGGCCGGCCTCGTGGGTCACGCCGCGGCCCCCTGCGGCCCCTTCGAGTAGAGGTCGGTGATCAGGTACTTGTAGAGCGCGTTGCGCAGGCTCTTGGAGTCGAGGTCGCGGGTCAGCTCGCCGTCGACCGCCACCGAGATCGTGCCGGTCTCCTCGGAGACCACGATCGCCAGGGCGTCGGTCTCCTGCGAGATGCCGAGCGCGGCGCGGTGGCGGGTGCCCAGCTCGGTGGCGATCTCGGGATCGAAGGCGAGCGGCAGGAAGCACGCGGCGGCGGCGATGCGGTCCTCCTGGATGATCACCGCGCCATCGTGGAGCGGGGTGTCCGGGGCGAAGATGGTGATCAGCAGGTTGTAGTCGACCCGGGCGTCGAGCGGGATGCCGTTCTCGATGAAGTTGCGCAGTCCCTCGAGCCGCTCGACCACGATCAACGCGCCGATCCGCCGCGCCGCGAGCGTCGTCGAGGCGAGCACGATCTCGTGGAAGGTCGACTCGACCTTCTGCTGCTTGGCCAGCCCCCACAGCGGGTTGCGCCCGAAGTTGGCGAGGGCGCGCCGGATCTCCTGCTGGAACAGGATGATCGCCGCCACCGGCAGCAGGAAGAGCAGGCTCTCGAGGATCTTCTTGAGCGTCGCCAGCTCGGCGAACTTGGCGACGAAGTAGAGCAGCCCGACGAAGGCGAGGCCGAGCAGCGTCTGCACCGCGCGGGTGCCGCGGATCAGCAGCAGCAGGTTGTAGAGGATGACCGCCACCGCGGCGACGTCGATGACGTCGCGCCAGCCGATCATCCCGACCAGGTCGCCCGGGCTCACGCCGCCGCCTCCGCGGTCGCGGCGTCGCGGACCGCGGTCCAGACGCGCAGGAAGCGGGCGCTCTCGCCGGCGTGGTGGACCCGCACCACGGCCGCGCCGCCGGCCGCCGCCCAGGCCGCCGCGGCCAGGCTGCCGGCCAGCCTCTCGGCCGGCGGCTCGCCGGTCAGGTCGCCGATGAACGCCTTGCGGCTGGCGCCGACCACCAGCGGCCGGCCGAGGTCGCCGAGCGCCTCGAGCCGGCGCAGCAGCAGCAGGTTCTGCCCGTAGGTCTTGCCGAAGCCGATGCCGGGGTCGAGCAGGGTCTGCGCGCGGTCGATCCCGGCCGCCGCCGCCCGCTCGAGTGCCTGGGCCAGCTCGGTGCGCACCTCGGCGACGACGTCGGCGAAGCGGATGCCGCTCTGCATCGAGGCGATCTCGCCGCGGCTGTGCATCAGCACCACCGGGCAGCCGGCGTCCGCGACCGCCGCCGCCAGCTCGGGGTCGGCGAGCGCGGAGACGTCGTTGATCAGGTCGGCGCCGGCCTCCAGCGCCGAGCGCGCCACCGATCCCTTGCGGGTGTCGACCGAGATCGGCGCCGCGGTGGCGGCGCGCAGCGGTTCGAGCACCGGCAGCAGGCGGTCGAGCTCCTCGCCGGTCCCGACCTCGCGCGCGCCGGTGCCGTAGACGCCGCCGCCGGGGCGGGTCGATTCGGCGCCGAGGTCGACCAGGTCGGCGCCCTCGGCGAGCATCGCCAGCGCGCCCTCGACCGCGTGCTCGGGGTCGCGCCAGCGGCCGCCGTCGGAGAACGAGTCGGGGGTGAGGTTGACCACCGCGGCGACGAGCGGCCGCGCGCCGAGGTCGAGGCGGCGGCCGCCGGGCAGCCGGAGGGTCCAGCGGGGATTCGCGGTGTCGGTGGTGTCGGCCAACTCGCTAGTGTCCCGTGCGGGAAGTTCGCTGCCCAGAGCGCCGAGGGCTTCGTGTTCCTGGCAAGGCACCGTGACACAGGCATACTCGAAGTATTCCGAGGAGCGGTAACGCAGCCAGGGGCGCGAAGAACCGGCGGGATGGGTAGTGAACTTCTCGCACGGGACACCAGGGCTCTCGGCGCGGCCGGCGGCCTATCGGGACTCTCCGCGGGGGGCCGGGGCGGCGCCGGAGCGGCGCTGGGCGGCGACCAGCTCGGACTCCTCCTCGGCCTGCTCGGCGACGGCACCGGCCTCCTCCTCCTCGCCCTCGTCGCCGTGGCGCTTCGGGGCGCCGCCGTCGGCGCCCTCCGCGCCGGCTTCGTCCGCGGCGGCGCTGTCGACCCGCGCGTCGGTCCGGCCCTCGGGGCCGATGGTGATCGCGTCGTGGGGGCGCACGGGGACCGCCGGGGCGAGGTCGCGGCCGGTCATCTCCTCGATCAGCCGGTAGACCTCCTTGCCGTCGAGCGACTCCTTCTCGAGCAGCTCGAGCGCCAGCCGCTCGAGCACCGCGCCGTGCTCGCGCAGGATCTCCCGCGCCCGCGAGTAGCCGGTCTGAACGATCTCCTCGACCTCGCGGTCGATGCGGATCGCGGTCTCCTGGCTGTAGTCGGACTGCTGGGCGAAGTCGCGGCCGAGGAACACCGGTTCGTCCTTGCCGCCGTAGGCGAGCGGCCCGAGGCCCGACATCCCCCACTCGCGGACCATCCGCCGGGCGAGGTCTGTGGCGCGCTCGATGTCGTTGCCGGCGCCGGTGGTGATGTCCTCCTGGGTCAGCTCCTCGGCCACCCGGCCGCCCATCAGGATCGAGATCTGCGCCTCGACGTAGCTCTTGCGGTAGGTGTACTTGTCCTCGGTCGGGAGCTGCATGGTCAGCCCGAGGGCGCGCCCGCGGGGGATGATCGTCACCTTGTGCAGCGGGTCGGCGCCGGGGGTGAAGATGGCGACCAGGGCGTGGCCGGCCTCGTGAAAGGCGGTGAGCCGCTTCTCCTCGTCGGTGAGCATCAGGGTCTTGCGCTCGACCCCCATCAACACCTTGTCCTTGGCGAACTCGAAGTCGTCCATCTCGACGTGCTTCTTGTTGCGCCGGGCGGCGATCAGCGCCGCCTCGTTGACCAGGTTGGCGAGGTCGGCGCCGGCGAAGCCGGGGGTGCCGCGGGCGACCACCGCGAGATCGACGTCGTCGGAGAGCGGGATCTGCCGCACGTGGACCTTGAGGATGCCGAGCCGGCCGTTGATGTCGGGCCGGTCGACCACCACCCGCCGGTCGAAGCGCCCGGGGCGCAGCAGCGCGGGGTCGAGCACGTCGGGGCGGTTGGTCGCGGCGATCAGGATCACGCCCTCGTTGGACTCGAAGCCGTCCATCTCGACCAGGAGCTGGTTGAGGGTCTGCTCGCGCTCGTCGTGGCCGCCGCCGAGGCCGGCGCCGCGGTGGCGGCCGACGGCGTCGATCTCGTCGATGAAGATGATGCAGGGGGCGTTCTTCTTGCCCTGCTCGAAGAGGTCGCGCACCCGGCTGGCGCCGACGCCGACGAACATCTCGACGAAGTCCGAGCCCGAGATCGAGAAGAACGGCACGTTGGCCTCGCCGGCGATCGCGCGCGCGAGCAGAGTCTTGCCGGTGCCCGGCGGGCCCATCAGCAGCACGCCCTTGGGGATGCGGCCGCCGAGCTTCTGGAACTTCGCCGGCTCCCTGAGGAACTCGACGATCTCGGACAGCTCTTCCTTGGCCTCCTCGACCCCGGCGACGTCCTTGAACGTCACCTTCTTGCCCGACGCGCTCAGCAGCTTGGCCTTGCTCTTGCCGAACGACAGCGCCTTGTTGCCGCCGGTCTGCATCTGGCGCATGAAGAAGATCCACAGCCCGATCAGCAGCAGGATCGGACCCCAGGTGATCAGGATCGCGAACAGCGGGTTCTGGTCGGTCTTCTCCGAGCTGATCTCGATCCCCTCGTTCTCGAGCTGGGCGATGAACTCGGGGGTGGCCTCGAACGGCAGGTCGAGGGTGAAGGTCTCGCCTTCGGCGTGCTCGCCCTTCTCGAGGTAGGTGCCCTCGACCGTGTCGCGGTCCTTGATCAGGATCGACTTGACCTGCTCCTGACCGACCTGGGTCATGAACTCTGTGAAGGTCAGCTCCGCGGGCTTGGCCTGGCCGAGGCTGAGCAGGTTCCACAGCAGGATGACGACGAAGATGATCGCCAACCACAGGAAGAGGGTGCGCAGGGTTGAACTCAAGATCGGTGTCCTCTGTTCGTCCGGGGTCGCGGGTCCGGGCCGGCCGTCATCCGACCAAACGGCGTCGCCCGGCCGCGGATTCCATCGGCTCGACCGCGGCGACCCAGGCGACGCCGGCCTCCGTGGCTGCGGCGGCCCCGAGCCGGTAGCGCTCGTCGATCGTCACCCCCGGCACCCAGGCGACCCGCCGCCCGCCGGCGCCGAGACAGAGCAGCGGCAGCCGGTCGCGCTCGCCGCGCAGCACCCGCCGGTCGATCAGCACCTCCTTGAGGCGCCGCTCGCCCAAAGCGCCGAGCGGGCGCAGCCGATCGCCCGGACGCCGGCTGCGCACGGTCACCGCCTCGCCCGGCCCGAGTGGCAGCGCGAGCCCGGCGCGACGGCACTCGCCGCGGAACATCCACCCTTCGACCGGTCCGCGGGCGAGACGGAAGCGCAATGACAACTCGGGGATTTCCAGTTCCCCCGGAACCACCAGAGTATACGTGAACGGCCGCGGTTCCTCCCGGCGGCGGGCGAGCACCAGCAGCGGGCCGTCGGCCCGCCAGCGCCAGCCGCCGCCGCAGTCGCAGCCGACGGCGCCGCCGGCGGTGAGCTGGCGGATCAGCTCGGGGCGGCCGGTGGGGTAGGGGGCGCCGGCGAGGCGGTGCAGGAGGGCGAGGGCGGCGGGCACCAGCGGCTCGGGCAGCGCCGCCAGCTCGGCGCGCTCGACCGCCAGGGCGGTGCCGCCGCCGGCATCCTCGACCGCGCGGGGGGCCAGCGCCGCCGCGAGCCGGCGGTCGACCGCCGCGGCGGCGCCGGCGGCGGCCTCGGCGAGCGCCGCCAGCCGCGCCGGCAGCTCGGGCTCGCGGCGGGTCAGGGCCGGCAGCAGGCAGTGGCGGATGCGGTTGCGCGGCCGCGCCGGGTCCCGGTTGGTCGGGTCGTCGACCGGCGCCGGGACGGCGGCGAGTGCGCCCGGCGCGCCGTCGAGGGCGCGGGCGAGCGCCGCGCGGGGCGCCCCGAGCAGCGGCCGCACGACCCGGCCGACCGCAGCGAACCCGGGGTGGTCCGCAGTCGAGGCCACCGGCGGCGGGAGATCGGCCGATTCGGCGCGGCCACCGGCGCCCCCGGACCGGTTCGCGTCTCGGGTCTCCGCCGGCCGGCCGTCGGCCGGCGCCGGCCGGATGCCGGCCAACCCGGCCGGGCCGCTGCCGGCGGCCAGGCGCAGGAGCACGGTCTCGGCCTGGTCGTCGCGGTGGTGGGCGGTGGCGATCCAGCGGGCGCCCGACCGCCGCCGCTCCGATTCGAGGAAGCCGTAACGCACCCGCCGCGCCGCCGCCTCCGGGCTCTCGCCGCGGCGCGCCCGCGGCGCTACCGGGAGCCGGGCGACCGTACACGGCACCCCGAGCGCCGCCGCCGCTGCGGCGGCGGCATGGGCGCGCTCCGCCGAGCCGGGGTCGAGCCCGTGATCGAGGTGGGCGGCGGCGAGCGCCACCCCGCGCGCCGGCGCCCAGCGGGCGAGCGCCGCCAGCAGCGCGGTCGAGTCGGGCCCGCCCGAGAACGCGACCAGCAGGCGATCGCCGGGCGTCAGCGGGGCGCGCCCGGCGAAGAAGCGGTCGAGGCGGGCGGCGAGGCCGGCGGCGACTTCCGGTGCGGCGCCTGCGGCGGGCGGCGGCGTCGGCGGTTCGGTGGCTGCTGGAGCGGGATCGGCCATCGAGGTGAGTGTCGCTGGTGGCGGCGAAGGGATTTGAACCCTTGACCTAGCGGTTATGAGCCGCTCGCTCTGACCACTGAGCTACGCCGCCGCGAGAAGCAGGGGCCCAGAAACGACGAGACCAACCCGGAGGGACTTCCCGGGTTGGTCGGCCGCGGGCCGGGCCGCGGATTGTACCGTGGAGGCGGACGGGGCGCCAGGGCGCGCCGCGCCCGGCCGGGTCGCCGCCGATCCCGACCGGGACTCCGAGGCGCCTAGCGCAGGGCTTCCTGGCAGCTCCGGAACTGGCCGAAGAACTCGCGCATCGAGCTCGACAGTGCGTCGCTGTTGAGGCTGTAGATGACGTTCTGACCGTGGCGCTGATCGACCACCAGGTCGGCCTCCTTGAGCACCGACAAGTGACGGGAGATCGTCGGCTGTGAGAGGCTGAAGTTGCCGACGATCTCGCCCACCGTCCGCTGCTCCCGCTCGAGCAGTCGCAGGATCTCCTGGCGGGTCGCGTCGGAGAGCGCCTTGAAGACCTTGGTCAGATGCCGCTCCTCGCGGCCGTTGAGTTGAGCCATGAGCTGATCGGCCATCGCTGCCTCCTTCTGTGGAAGGGCTCGCCGCCCCCGTTTCGTCGGGAGGCAGTCTAGCAGGGGGTGTTGGATTTGAGTTGAAAAGTCCCTTTCCATTTGGCACCGAGGCGCGCAGTCGCTTGGCTGACGCGTGCAATCTTCTGTATATCCAAGTTTTAGATCTGCAAATAATTCCTCGTTTTCACCGCGTTCCTACGCTGGAGACCGGCTCCGGCGGCTCCCCGGCGGGGTCGCCGCGGCCTCTCTCCGGCCTCCGGCGGCGGTATTCTCGGCCCCGGTGCGCGCCCTCGCCAGCCTGACCGCCTACGCCGCCGTGATCGTGGGCACCGTGGTGCTCGCGTCGCTGGCGGTGCTGCTGTCGTGGTTGCCGCCGCGCGGCGCCGCGGTGCTGTTCATCGCCCGGGTGTGGGCGCACGTCGTGCTCGCCGGGGCGGGCGTGAGGCTGGCGGTCGAGGTCGATCCGGCGTTCGATCGCGAGCGCGGCTACGTCTTCCTCGCCAACCATGAGAGCTACCTCGACGTGCCGGTGCTGCTCGCGGCCCTGCCGGTGCCGGTGCGCTTCGCGGCCAAGAAGAACCTGTTCAAGATCCCGTTCTTCGGCTGGGCGATCCGCGCCGGCGGCTTCATCCCGGTCGACCGCGAGGACCGGCGCCAGGCGGTCGAGGTGTTCGCCGCCGCCGCCGCGCTGATCCGCAAGGGCGGCTCGGTGGCGTTCTTCCCCGAGGGGACGCGCTCGCCCGACGGCCGGCTCGGGCGCTTCAATCGCGGCGGCTTCCTGGTCGCCCAGAAGTGCGGCGCGGCGATCGTCCCGGTCGGTCTCTCCGGCACCTTCGAGGTGCTGCCGCGGAAGCGCTGGAGCGTGACCCCCGGCCCGGTGACCGTGCGGGTCGGCGCGCCGATCGAGACCGCCGACTACCCGGTCAGCCGCAAGGACGACCTGATGGAGAGGGTCCGCGCGGAGATCCGGATCCTCTCCGGCGAGGCCGAGCCGGACGGAGACGGCGTGCTAGCATGACCCGGACGGGCGTGGCGACGGCTCCGCGCCGGCGATCGAAACCCATCCGAGACCCTCCCGTACCGCCTGCGACCATGCCCGACGACCTCGAATCCCAGGTCTGGGACGCGCTCAAGACCGTCCGCTACCCGGGGATGAGCCGGGACATCGTCTCCTTCGGCTTCGTCCGCGGGGTGGCGGTCGAGGGCGGCGCGGTGACCGTCGAGCTGCACATGTCCACCCACCATCCGGACGCCGCCGAGAAGGTACGCGACCAGGTCGAGCGCACGGTGGCGGCGCTGCCCGCGGTCGAGCGGGTCGAGGCGCGGCTCGACGTCGTGCGACCGCAGCGGCCGGAGTCGGCGGCGCAGCGGGCCGTGAGCCAGAGCCCCCGGCTCGTCCCCGAGGTCCGCCACGTGGTCGCGGTGGCGAGCGGCAAGGGCGGGGTCGGCAAGTCGACGGTCGCGGTCAACCTCGCGGTGGCGCTCGCGAAGTTGGGCCACTCGACCGGCCTGCTCGACGCCGACATCTACGGCCCCTCGGTGCCGATGATGTTCGGCATCTCCGAGCGGCCGCGCATCGAGGGCAACCGCATCCTGCCGTTCGAGAAGTACGGCGTGAAGCTGATGTCGCTCGGCTTCGTGGTCGACGCCGACACGCCGGTGATCTGGCGCGGCCCGATGGTGATGAAGGGCATCGAGCAGATGCTCGCCGACGTCGAGTGGGGGGCGCTCGACTTCCTGATCGTCGACCTGCCGCCGGGCA
>Ga0302046_10000159_pt1 | contig 73120 bp, 57 predicted proteins | sample RVTome_11_FD_200261 | JGI IMG/M metagenome (GOLD analysis project Ga0302046, IMG submission 200261) | Soil microbial communities from uranium-contaminated site in the Upper Colorado River Basin, Wyoming, United States - RVT147D111 (version 2) ... | reverse complement strand
CTATCCAGGCGACCGCGCCTTGCGGCGGTCGCCTGGATAGTCAATGAGTCAAGTCTGACCCCTCCTGCTACATCATGTTCAACAACGTGTCGGCCATGACGGAGGGGGTGTCGGCGATGCCGACGCCGGCGTCGCGCAAGGCCTCGATCTTGGCCGCCGCAGTCCCCTTGCCGCCGCTTACAATCGCGCCGGCATGTCCCATGCGCCGTCCGGGAGGCGCCGTGGCGCCGGCGATGAACCCGGCCACCGGCTTCCTGCAGTGCTGCTTGATCCAGGCCGCGGCTTCCTCCTCCGCCGACCCGCCGATCTCCCCGATCATGATGATGCCGTGCGTGTCGGGGTCGTCGTTGAACATCTGGATCACGTCCAGGTGCGAGGTGCCGTTGACGGGATCCCCGCCGATGCCGACGCAGGTGGATTGTCCCACGCCGCGGCAGGTGAGCTGCCAGACCGCCTCGTAGGTGAGGGTGCCGCTGCGGGACACGACGCCGATGTTGCCCTGCTTGTGGATGTAACCCGGCGAGATGCCGATCCGGCAGCCGCCGGTCGAGTCCTTGCCCGTGCCCGGCGTGACGATGCCGGGACAGTTGGGGCCGATCAACCGGGTTTTGGAACCGGCCATGGCGCGCTTCACCTTGACCATGTCATTGACCGGGATCCCCTCGGTGATGCAGACCACCAGGCCCAGCCCGGCGTCCACGCCTTCGAGAATGGCATCGGCGGCGAATGGGGGTGGCACAAAGATGGCCGAGGCGGTGGCCCCGGTCTCGGCCACGGCCTGGGAGACGGTGTCAAAGATGGGGACCTTGTTCTCGAACTGCTGCCCGCCTTTGCCGGGCGTGACGCCGGCGACGATCTGGGAGCCGTACTCGAGGCTGAGCCGCGCATGGCGGCCGCCGAAGCTGCCGGTGATGCCCTGGACCAGGACCTTGGTGTCGGATTGAACGAGAATTGCCATGGGAAGGATCTGTAGGAACGGGATTAGGAAGCGACGGCCTGGACCACCTTTTCGGCCGCGTCGGCCATCGAGTCGCCGGAGATGATGGGGAGCCCGGAATCCCGGAGGATGCCCTTGCCCAGCTCCACGTTGTTGCCCTCGAGACGGACCACCAGGGGAAGGGAGAGGCCGGTTTCCTTGACAGCGGCCACGATGCCGTGGGCGATGACATCGCACTGCATGATGCCGCCGAAGATGTTGACGAGGATGCCCTGCACGTTCGGGTCGCTGAGAATGATCCGGAATGCGGCGGTGACCTGTTCCTTGCTGGCGCCGCCACCCACGTCGAGGAAGTTGGCCGGGCTGCCGCCGAAGTGCTGGATGATGTCCATGGTGGCCATGGCGAGGCCGGCGCCATTGACGAGGCAGGCGATGTTGCCGTCGAGCTTGATGTAGTTGAGTTCATGCCGGCTCGCCTCGATCTCCAGCGGGGCTTCCTCGTTCAGGTCGCGCATTTCCTGCACGGCTTTCTGGCGATAGAGCGCGTTGTCGTCGATCGACATCTTGGCGTCCACCGCGGCGACGGATTCCCTGCCGTCGGCGTCGGCGATGATGCAGAGGGGGTTGATCTCGACCAGGGAGGCGTCGTGGTTCCAGAAGGCGCGATAGACGGCGAGGATGAGCTTGGCGGCGTCCTGGATGAGGGCGCCCTTCAGCCCCAGGAGGGCGGCCAGCTTGCGGGCCTGGTAGGGCATGAGGCCGACGGCGGGATCCACCGATTCGCGGAGGATCTTCTCCGGCGTTCTGGCGGCGACCTCCTCGATGTCCATGCCGCCCTCGGTGCTGGCCATGACGACGGGGCGGGAGGTGGCGCGGTCCAGGAGCACGGCCAGGTAGAATTCCTTGCGGATGTCCTGGGCGGCGGTGACGAGGATCTTGGTGACCTGTCGGCCGTCTGGGCCGGTCTGCTTGGTCACGAGCACCTGGCCGAGCATGGCGCGGGCGGTGTCCTCGACGGCCTGGGGGGACTTGCAGAGCTTGACGCCGCCCTGGAAGCCGCTTTTGAAGGTGCCCTTGCCGCGGCCGCCGGCATGGATCTGGGATTTCACCACCACCATGCCGTGTCCTTCGGCGAAGAGCGTGTCCGCCACGGCGCGTGCCGCCACCGGCTGCTCGCACACTTCCCCGGGAGGAACGGCGACCCCGTTTTGTGCCAAAAGTTGCTTGGCCTGATATTCGTGGATGTTCATTGCAGCGAAAATTGCTTGCGAGATTGAATGGCTCTTTCTATGAGAAAGCAACTCTTAACCCCGGCCGTCCCCAACGAGTCGTGGTCGGGCTGGTCACACAACCGCATCTTGCGCCTCTCATACGGGGTGGAGAGATGCCATACATGAAAGGGAGACAGCGATGAGACCGCACCGTGGTGGACTGATATTGGCCCTGGGCATTCTAAGCCTGGTGGGCTGCGGCATATTTACGGGACTGCCGGCCTGGCTGATGGGCAATGGGGACATGCGTGCCATGGATTCCGGGGCCATGGATCCTGAAGGACGATCGCTGACCCAGGCGGGCAAGATCTGCGGCATGATCACCACCATCCTCAGCCTGCTGGCCATCGTGGTCTTCGTGATCCTGATGGCGCTCGGCGTCCTGGCCGGCGTGGCCAATAGCCAGGGCTGAGAGCGCGGGTTGCGCATCGGACGGATCGGTCGGATCCGACCGATCCGTCCGATCCCAGCCGCGGCCACGCAGCCGCCGCCGTGAGGCGGCGGCCTCTGGCCTTACCGCTCCGCGATGGGGTGGAACTTGAGGCCGACGGGACCGGTGTAGTTGCTCTGGGGCCGGATGAGGCGGTTGTCGGCGAGCTGCTCCAGGACGTGTGCCGTCCAGCCCGCGGTGCGGGCGATGGCGAAGATGGGCGTGAACAGGTCGGTGGGGATGCCCATCGAGTAATAGACCGTCGCGGAGTAGAAATCGACGTTGGCGTGGAGATGCTTTTCCTTGAGCATGATCTCCGCGATCCGCTCGCTCATCTGGATCCATTTCGGTTCGCCAAGCTGGCTGCTCAGGATCTGCGCCATCCGCTTGAGGTGCGGGGCGCGCGGGTCGAGCACCTTGTAAACGCGGTGGCCGATGCCCATGATCTTCTTCTTCTGGGCCAGGCAATCCTGCACGTGCTCGTCCACCTTGTCCATGGACCCGATCTCCTTGAGCATCTTGATCACGCCCTCGTTGGCGCCGCCGTGGAGCGGCCCCTTGAGCGTGCCGATGGCCGTGGTGATGGCCGAGTAGATGTCGCTGAGGGTGGCGATGGTGACGCGGGCGCTGAAGGTGGACGCGTTCATGCCGTGGTCGGCATGCAGCACGTAGCACATGTCCATCGTCTTCTCCTTGTCCGCCGATGGCTTCTCCCCGTCGATAAGGTAAAGGAAGTTCGCCGCCTCGCCCAGGGAGGGATCGGGATCGATCAGGGTGCGGCCTTCGCGCATGCGATGGAAATAGGCGGTCACGATCGGGATCTGGGCCACGATCCGCATCGCCGATTCACGGTGCGCCGCCATGCTGTCCTCGTCCGCCTCGGAATCGAAGCAGCCCAGGGCCGAGATGCCGGTCCGGATGGCGTGCATGGGCGGGGTGGATTTGGGCAGCTTACGAAGGATGTCGATGACGCCGGCGGGAAGCTCGCGATGGGAGGCGAGGATGGCCTTGAGGTCGTCCAGCTCCTTCTTGTTGGGCAGGGAACCGTGGTGGAGCAGATAAACCACCTCCTCATAGGAGACATGGCCGGCCAGCTCATTGATGTCGTAGCCACAGTAGATGAGTTCACCGGACAATCCCCGGACGTCGCTGATCCGGGTGGATGCAGCGACAACCCCTTCGAGTCCCTTGACGGGTTTGGCGGATTCTGACATGACGTTTTTTAGTGACGGTAATGCGTCCCGGGGACATGGAAACGCAGGTTTCTCGCGCGAAACGCAGGACGCCCAACATAGGTAGCCGCCCATGCAGCGTCAAACAATTCCTTGGCGCGCGACGGTCGGTCAGAGTTCCTGGTAGGAGAGCCGGGCCTGGTCGTCGGCCGGATAGGTGCGAAGGAGCGCCTCGCATTTCTGGAGGGACCGTCGCGTGGCGTCGTCGTGCGGATCGATCGTGAGGGCCGCGCGCAGGGACTGGCAGGCTCCGGCCAGGTCGCCCATGTGGATCTGGCACACGCCGATGCCCTGCCAGGCGCCGTAGTGATGCGGGTTGAGGGAAAGGACCCGCTTGCAGTCGGCCATCGACTGCTCATAGTTGCCCACGCGCCAGTGCAGGGAGGCACGGCGATTCCAGCCTTCCGCGAAGCGGGGATAGTCGCGGACGAGATCGTTGAGCATCTCCAGCGCGGTCACGAAATCCTCCTGTTGCATGGCCTCGTAGGCCCGTTGGGTGACGCGGTAGGCCTTGTCGCCCGCGGCAAGGAACCAGCTGTTCTCCAGCGCGCGCCGGGCCGCCTCCCGCACCTCCGCGCTCTCCTCCTTCAATCCCCGCAGCAACTCCTCCTCCGCCCCCAGGCGGGACAGATCCAGGGCCGCCGACCAGCGCTGTTCGGAAGTGCCTTCCACCATCTGATGGTAGAGCCGCGCCTTATACCAGGGGGTGCGCTGGACACGTTCCACCACGAAGATGATCAGGCACGCAAAGAGGACGGACCACAGGACAGTTCGTCCGATGCGGATGGATTTCGCTGGGGCCATGGACCGGGCAATCTAACCCGCTCGGTCCGGTCCCGGCAGTGGTACTCTCCCCGGTCTTGAGACCGGGGATTTGCGGGGTCAACCTTTCCCCTTCGTGGCCTTTTCCAACCGGCGATGCCACTGGCGCAGCCGATTGTTCGCGGCCGGCAACCGATGCTGGCCGGAGAACTGGTAGTTGGCGATCATCCCCCAGAGGTCAAAATCGACAAAGCTGGGTTGATCGGAAATCAGGTAGGGACGGTTGCGCAGCATGGACTCGAAGGGGCGCAGGCGCCCGGTCAGTTCCCGCTTGATCTCCCCGTGCCGGGCGCGCCATTCCTTCAGGCAGCCTTTCCCGAACTTGCGTTCCTTGTGCCGCACATAGGCCCATTGCTCCTCCGCGGGCACGAAGTCCTGGTAGTAGGCGTCGTTCATTCGGAAGGTCATGTCCTCCACATCCTGCTCGATGTAACGCCAGAGGATCTCCTGCAGCCCCTCCAACTCGCGCGGGAACAGGCCCAGGTCAAACTTGGAGTCCAGGTACTTCGCGATGACCTGCGAGCCTTCGTCCGTCTCGAAGAGCACGTCCTTGCCATCCTTGATCACCGGCACCTGGTAATAGCGTTGCCGCGTCAGGTTCCAGATCAGCGACCTGTCCGAAGGCGGGATGTTGGTGACCTCGTGCTGGATGCGGCCGTATTCCAGGATGCGCTGGATCACGAGGCAAAAGGGGCTCCAAGGGAATTGGATCAGTTGAATCATGGCCGGATTGCGTGGCAATAGTGTGGCGCGCTCCTTGGAAGCGTTTCAAGCCCGGAGGTTCCGGCCGGGAATCGGACCGATCCGACCGATCCGACCGATCGGTCCGATACTTCTGCTTCCCCCTTCATCCCCCTGCCACGATGCGGACAATCTCCAGCCGGTCCCCCGCCGCCAGGGGGCGATCGGGAAACTCCGAAGGGGCCACGGCTTCGCCGTTATGCTCCACCACCACGCTGCGAGGTGGGAGGCCCACCTGCACCAGAAACCCCTCCAGGGTGCAGGGCAGGGTGACCGACGTTTCCCGGCCGTTCGCAATGACGCTGGGGGCGGACATGGTCAGGCGGTCAGGGCGGCGTCCCAGTCCTTCCAGACCGGGTCGTAGCCGAGGCGGCGGATGTGGGCGGCGACCTGTTGGGCCGAGCGTTCGTCGGCGATGTCGAACTGGCCGGTGGCCCCGGAAGACTCGGCCCATTCGCTGGCACCGGAGGCCAACTCGACGATGCGGCCGCGTTCGGTCCGGTGCAGGCGATTCCGGCCCGCCCCGGTGTAGCCGCCAGGCTCGGTGTGGCTGCCGGCGCTGACCAGGGTGATGCCCAGCGGCATCAGCCCGTCGCGAAGGGAGGCGGGTTCGCGGGTGGAAAGAACCAGTCCCACGTCGGGGAAGGTGAGGCGAAAGGCGCAGACCAACTGCACCATGTCCCGGTCACCCAGCGGGCTGAGCGGCCGGAACTCGCCCGCGCACGGGCGGAGGCGCGGCAGGGAAAGCGTGAGCTGGGCCTTCCAGCAGTGCCGGAGCAGGTGGATGGTGTGGGCCGCGACGCCCAATGCTTCCTTCCGCCAATCCGCGAGCCCGTAGAGCGCGCCGATGCCCAGGCGCCGGAAGCCGGCGGCATAGGCGCGTTCCGGCGTCTCCAGGCGCCATTCGAAATCTCGCTTGGGCCCCGCGGTGTGCATCTGGTCATAGATCCGGCGGTCGTAGGTCTCCTGGTAAACCACGAGCCCTTCCGCGCCTGCCCGGACGAGCGGCTCGTACTGACCCGTCTCCATCGGGCCCACCTCAAGGGAGATGCCCGGGAAGAGCGCATGCAGGCGCCGCACGCATTCCTCGAGGTAACCGTTGGAGACGAACTTCGGATGTTCACCCGCCACCAGGAGCAGATTGCGGAAGCCAGCGTCTCGCAGAGCGCGGGCTTCGGAGACAACTTCCCCGGGGTCCAGCGTCACGCGCAGGATGGGATTGTCCCGGGAGAACCCGCAGTAGCGGCAGTTGTTGATGCATTCGTTGGAAAGGTAAAGGGGGGCAAAGAGGCGGATCACCTTGCCGAACCGTTGCTGGGTCAGTTGCTGGGAACGGCGCGCCATCGCTTCGAGATGCCCGGCCGCGGAGGGCGAGATGAGGTGGGCAAAGTCCGCCAGGTCGCCCGGGCCTCGGTGCAGGCTGGCTTGCACCTGGGCTGCACCGGCCGAGTGCGCCTGGTCGAGCAGGCGGTCAAGCGGGAGATCGTTGAATGTGGAGACGAAGCTCACGGACGCCAGTGTAGCGGCTGCCGGCGGTTCGACAAGCGTGCAGCGGGATTGCGGAAAGTAGGCGTTCAGGATCCGATGCGGACCATGAACGCGCGATGCTTCTCGAAGACCCCTCGGAGGGCGCGTGAGAGGTCGTTCTGTATCTCCTGCAGTTCCTTGTAAACGGCGACGTCCTTGGGATTGGGCCGGGCGGTTTCCTTGTCGTTGATCTCCACGAACTGGTCGGTGATCTCCTCGATGGAAGTGTTCTCCCCCTTTTCGCGGCGCCAGCACCAGAGGGCCTGGAGGGCGGCGCCGTAGGCCGCCCCTTCGGCGACCTTGAGCGTGACCACCTCCGCATCGAACACGTCGGCCATGATCTGGCGCCAGGTCCGGGACTGGGCCCCGCCGCCGGTGGCGCGGATCTGGGTCGGGCGAACGCCGAGCTGGGACAGGCGCTGGAGGCCGTAGTTCATGCCGAGCGTCACACCCTCCATGGCGGACCGCGCAAAGTAATCCTGTCCCCAGGACCGCTGGTTGACGCCCAGGAAGACGCCGGTGCCGGCCGGGACATTGGGGGTGCGTTCGCCTTCGAGGTAGGGGAGGAGGAGGAGGCCGTTGGATCCGGCCGGCACGCGCTCGACGGTGTTGGAGAATCGTTCGTGCGTCCAGCCGAGGTGGTTGCGGATCAGTTCCGTCGCCACGGTGACGTTCATGGTGCACAGGAGCGGGAGCCAGCGGTTGGTGGAATCGCAGAAGGCGGCGATCTCGCCCTCCGGATCGACGACCGGTGCGTTGGCGCAGGCGTAGATGGTGCCGCTGGTGCCGAAGCTCGCCGTGATCACGCCCGGGCGCGTGTTGCCCGTGCCGATCGCACCCATCATGTTGTCTCCTCCGCCCGCGCTGACCAGCACATCGGTGTTCAGGTCCAACTGCGCGGCTGTCGATTCCCGCAGGCGCCCGACCGGGCGATCGCTCGAGATGAGCGGAGGCAGCTTGCCCGGCAGCTCGGGATCGATGGCGTCCAGCACGTCGTTCGCCCAGGTGCGGGTGCGGACGTTGAGCAGCGCCGTGCCGCTGGCGTCGCCGTATTCCATCACCTTTTCGCCGGTGAACCAGAAGTTGAGGTAGTCGTGCGGAAGCAGCACCGAGGCGAGCCTCGCGAAGTGGTCGGGCTCATGCCGCTTCAGCCAGAGGATCTTCGGGGCGGTGAATCCGGGCAGGACAAGGTTGCCCAACGCCGCGATGGTCTTTTCCGGGCCGCCGAGCGTGGCCATGATATCCTCGCACTCCTGCGCCGTTGAGGTGTCGCACCAAAGCTTGGCCGCCCGGATCACCTCGCCCTGGGCATCGAGGGGCACGAAGCCGTGTTGCTGGCCGGACACGCCCAGGGCCACCACCTCGGACCCGGAAGCCTTGGCGCCGCGCATGGCCTGCCGGATGGCGGACGCGGCCGCTTCCCGCCAGGTGTGGGGGTGTTGCTCCTTGGCCCCCGGAGGCAGGCCGGGCAGGAGGTCGTAGGCCTGGGAGCCGGAGGCCAGCACCTTGCCCGTGGAGGCATCCACCACCAATGCCTTGGTGGATTGCGTGCCGCTGTCCAGTCCGATGACAAGAGTCTTCATGTTCCACTCCAACCGCCACAAATGAAGGCCGAGCATGTACCAGGCTTGTGCGTGTGTTCAATCATTAAGCCGGGAGAGAGGGGTCAGACTTGACTATTTGACTCTTCAGGCCACTGCTCTCGGGGGCGGTGGCCTGAAGAGTCAAATAGTCAAGTTTGACCCCTCGGCTAGGATTCCTCGAGGCTGTGGGTGGCGCCTTCGGTGGCGATGCCGACCTGTTGATCCACAATGGTCGCCGTGACCATGTCCGCCCCCACGTTGACCACCGTGCGGCACATGTCCAGGAGACGGTCCACGCCGATGATCACGGCCAGCCCTTCGGGCGGCACGCCGAAGGTCATCAGCAGCCCCGCGATGAGCGGCAGCGATCCGCCCGGAATGCCCGCCACCGCCACCGCGCTGAAGACGGTCAGGATGAGGAGCGTGACCTGTTTGCCCAGCGGCAGGTCCACCCCGAAGATCTGCGCGACAAACAGCACCACGCACCCCTCGTAAAGCGCCGTCCCGCTCATGTTCATGGTGGCGCCCAGCGGGAGGACAAACCCGGCCGTGCTGGGCGACACCTTCAACTCGTCCCGCGCCACCTGGATGCTGGTGGGCAGGGTGGCGTTGCTGGAGCTGGTGCTGAAGGCCGTGATCAACACGGCCCGGATGGCACCAAAGAACTCTATGGGCGACCGCCGGCCCAGCACCTTGAGCCAGACCGACATGGTCCCGAACAGGTGCAGCGCCATGACGAGGATGCAGGCCAGGACAAACACGCCCAGGGCCACCACGATCTGCAGCCCCGACTTGACGATCACGCTGAAGACCATCGCCGGCACCGCGTAGGGCGCCAGCAGCAGGGCGTAATGCACGATCTGCGTCATCAGCCCGCTGATCATCGTCAGGAGGTCCTCCATCTGCCGGCGGCGGCTCTCCACCAGGTGCGTGCCCGCGGCCCCGACCAGGATGGCGAACACGATGAGGGGCAGGATCTGAGAATCCACCACCGACTTGGGCAGGTTGCGGGGCATCAGCATCTCCACCAGGGTCATCAGGGTGATGCCTTCCTGGCCCTGGCGCGTGGTGACCGCGTCCCGCGCCTTCCCGCCGTATTCCTCCATGAGCTGTTCCTTGACCTGAGGGTCCAGCGCGTTGCCGGGCTTGACCAGGTTCATCATGAGGAGGCCCAACGCCACCCCGATGGCCATGTTCATGAAGAAGAAGGCGGCGGTGCGCAGCGCCAGCGGGCCGAGTTTGCTCAAATGGCCGAGTTGCACGATGCCCAGGGCCAGCGAGGAAAACACCAGCGGCACCACCACGAAGAAGAGCAACCGCAGGAAGACCTGGCCGAACGGATCCAGGACGGTGTCCGCCGCCGTTTGGCAGATCGCAAGAAAGCCCGGGGAGAATCGTCCCGCCACCTGCACGATCACTCCCGCCACGACGCCGATCAACAAACCCCACAGGATGCGTGTGGCCAGGCGGTGGGAGCGGTCCGCGGTCATGCTGGCGGCTAGCAATACCCCAGGGCCGATCGGCTTGTCGATGGTGGAATCCCCCGCTCACGGAATCGCGACCACCGGCACCCGCCCTTCCGCCAGCGCCAGCACCTGCTCCACCGAGCCGCACAGGTAGGCATCGCCGGGAAGGTAGTGGAAGATGCGGCGGTTGTTTTGCAGGAGAAGAATGTCGCGATCCCGAGTTGCCACTGCGTCCAGCAGCGACCACTCCTGACGTCCGCTGCTACGCCCCGGGATCGCGGTGGCCACGCCGTCGGCGGTCACAACCACCTCCACGCGCTGCCCGCAAAGTTTGCTCCGCCGAAACTGCCGCGTCCACACCCAGCGGTTCAACGATTGGCGGAACAGGAGGACCGGACCGACCGGAAGCATGGCCCAGAGCAGCGGGTCGTTCGGATGAAGGATGAGCGCGGCCGCCACGAAGGCGATCAACCCCAGCGCCAGCGCATGGATCATCCAGCGCAATCCCGGCTTGATCCGGCACCGCGCATACAAGGCCGCCGCGCGGGCATAGCGCTCCGGGGTGAAGTCGTAGCCCAGCCGCACCTCCGCGGGTTGGTCGGATGTGGCCTGCATGATTCCTGGCCGCGCAGCATTTCAGGTGCGCACGCCGACTTCAATCCTGTTCGTAGTCCCGTGAATTGTGAATGGTTCATCGTGTTGGAGAGGAGCCGACTGAAGGCGGGACTGCGAACGGGACGCGCAGCCGCCGCCGTGAGGCGGCGGATCCTGTCGTGATGGGGTTGAACGTTGAACGTTGAACGTTGAGCGGACGTCGGCGGCTACATCCTTGAACGTTGACCATTCTCCCTTCTCCTCATTGCCTTGGCTCCCTGAAGCCGCTATGACTGGGACCGCATCATCCGTGAGCCCGTGGCCTGCCATCCAGTTGCGGTTCGCCCTGTCCCCGGGGGGATGGCGTGGCGCGCAGTTCACGTTACTCATGACGGAGGCCAACGCAGAATGACAAAGAGCACATACACCTGGCGGTTTTGGGCCTGGCTGGCGTGGGCCGGCCTGGCCTGCATGCATCCGGTCCACGCCGCGCAGGTCACCGGACGCATCGTGGATGCGGAGACGGGGGACATGCTCCCCGCGCGGCTTTACATCCAGGGGCCAAATGGCGGCTGGCAATTTGCGACGTCGGCCGCGCCGGGCGGGACCGCGGTCCGATATGAGAAGCAGAACTGGCTGAACAAGCGTTCCGTGGAGCATCACACGACGCTTTCGGCCGACCCATTCCAAGTGGATTTGAAGCCGGGCTTCCACGTGTTTCGCGCGGAGCGCGGCAAGGAGTATCGCCCGTTTGAAGTGCGTGTGGAGGTGGAGGAGCAGCCGTTGGAGGTGAAACTGCCGCTGGAGCGCTGGGTCAACATGGGGGCGCGAGGGTGGTATTCCGGCGACACGCATGTGCACCGTACGGTGGCCGAACTGCCCAACGTGATGCGGGCCGAGGATCTCAACGTGGCCCTCCCACTCACCTACTGGGTCACCAAGGGGGAGGTGCCTCCCACGCGCGGCGACAAGACCACCGTGGACGACTCCGATCGCACGTTCATCGAGGTGGACGCCACGCATGTCATCTACGCCCGCAACACCGAATACGAGATCTTCTCCATGAAAGGCCGCTCTCACACGCTCGGCGCCCTGTTCCTGCTCCATCACCAGACGCCCTTCCAGGACGGAGTGCCGCCACTGGGGCCGGTGGTGGCACAGGCGCGGCGCGAGGGTGCCCTCCTCGACCTGGACAAGCACAATTGGCCCTGGTCCGTGGCCCTGATCCCCATCGTGCAACCCGACCTGTTCGAGTTGGCCAACAACCACCACTGGCGCACCGAGTTCGCCTTCACCAACTTTGCCGAGCCCGCGCCGGAATACATGCGCATCGGACAGGGACGCCAGGACGAGCGGACCTGGGCGGAGTTCGGGTTCAAGGCCTACTATGCGCTGCTCAACTCGGGCTTTGCGCTCAGCCCGACGGCCGGCACGGCAAGCGGTGTGCATCCGGTACCGCTCGGCTTCGGGCGCGTCTATGTGCATCTGCCCGGTGGCTTCGACTTCGCGCAATGGATGAAGGGACTCAAGGATGGACGCAGCTTCGTCACCACCGGCCCCATGTTGCTGGGGGAGGTGGAGGGACGGGGTCCCGGCCATCGTTGGAAGCTTCGCGATGGGGAGACGCGCCGGGTGACCCTGAACGGCTCCGTGGTCAGCGCCGCCCAGGTGTCCGGCGTCGAGGTGATCGTCAACGGTCTGGTGGTCCGCCGCGTGGAGTTGTCCCAGCCAGGCCAGGGTGCTGGGGGCGATCCGGGTGCCTCCTTCGAGACGAGCATCGAGCTGGGCGGCACGAGCTGGGTGGCGATGCGTTGCTGGGAGGTGCTTCCCACGGGCCGGGTTCGGTTTGCCCACACGGCTTCCTGGTTCTTCCAAGACGCCAGTCAGCCGCTGCGTCCCTATCGGGAGGAGGCGGCTTGGTTGCTTGCTCAGATGGAGCGCGAATGGGAGCGCAGCCAGGCGTTGTTGCCCGAGGCAGGGCGCCGTGAGTACCAGGAGGCATTGGAGCGGTATCGTGCGTTACAGGCCGAGGCTGTGGAATCGATCCGGGAGGCGGAAGCGCGGTGGAACCGGTGAATCAGCCGGATTTATTCGGAAACTTGGCCGAAATGCCTTCGGCGAGCCTGCAGGGGAGTCAAACAATGCGGAAAAATGTGCCTCCCAGGAAAGTGAACAGAGGGGTTGTCATCCATCTCGAAATGCCTATGATGGAATCGGATCGAGGAGTTGTTCACATGTTATTCCGTGCCAGTTGAAGTCCAGGACAACGATGACTTTTCTCCCTGCAAGGTTGTTCCCTACTGCCGCTTTCTATCAACGAAAGCGCGAACCGATCCCGCCTGGATCTGCTGTACTGCGCCGGATGTGGATCCGGCGTCCTGCCTGATTAGGAACAAGTCTGGCGGCCCGGGGATGTCCCGGGCCGCCAGCTTCTAATCGGTCCTTCAGGAACTGGTCTCCACGTCCATCCAATCCGCGCCGCTGCCGGGCAAGGCTTGCAGGATGTATTCCATGATGTGGGCCAGGAGGTTCACGTCGCAGAGGGCCAGTTGCCGCTGCGGCTCGAGGGTCTGGATGACCTTGTTGAAATCCGAAGCCAGCTCCCGCTCGCCCAGTTCGTGGCGGTGGACCATGAGCAGCCGATGATCGTTGATGACCTGGAGGAACGCCGGCGCTTCCTCGAAGGTCAACGTCAGCGCCAGGCTTTCCTTGCGCGAGGTCGAGCGGCTCAGGCTGGCCAGCCAGTTCTCGATCCGGCCCAAATGGTCCGATCTGGACTGGTGCAGTTGCTCGATCCAATCCTCACGCTCGCGCTCTCCCGGAATGGGGCATCCCTTGGTGTCGTACCAGGCGCGTGCCCCCTTTGGTTCCATGTCGGATGGCCGGATCTGGTAGTTGCCCCGGATGGAGGTGAGGACGCGAATGAGGAAGAGTCGTTCCTCGAGGGCGAGTTTGAGATGGATGGCGGAGTTGTTCCGGAAGACATCCATGTCGGTTCAATCGGAGGATTCGAGCGTGACGGTGAGGCCGTGGGACTGGAGCTGCTGATGGTAGAACTCGGCGGTCTCGCGGGTTTCGCGGGCGACGCAGCTCTTGCCCTGGCGATGCACCTCCAGCATGTGGCGCGTGGCTTTTTCCTTGGCGAAGCCGAGCACCTTCATGAACACGAAGACCACATAGGTCATGAGGTTGACGGGATCATTCCACACGATCACGTTCCAGGATTTCTCGAACGCCTCCTCGATCCTGGTTTCCGTGTCCTTGTCGGGGACCGTGGTCGTTTCGTTTGCCATACGCCCCACTTCAACCCCGGAGACACGATCACCACCGGACCGGGACACGTCCCAATGGCGGCCTGCCGCTTATTCCACGGCGGCCCCGACGGTGCCGGCCGGGGGGGCCGGCTTGGATGATGCGGCCGATGAGGCCGTGAGTGGCGAGGTGGTTTTGGTCAGGGTGATGAGGTCGCGCAGGATGCGCTTGGCCTCCTCCAAGGCGATGTCCACGCTGGGCACCTCCTCCTCCTCCTCCTCCTCCGCCTCCTCCTCGGCCGCCGGCTGGCCGGCGTCCGCCCCTGTCTTTTCCGGTGCGGTCGCGTCCGCCTCCGGGGGCAGGCCTTCGTGGTCCACATCCTTGAGGGAAATCTCGAAGACATGGTCCGGCGAGGGTGGGCGTTCCATCAACGCCTCCCTGCGCGCCTTGAAACGCGCGTCCGCTTCGGCCTTTTCCTTGAGCCGGTCGGCCTCATTCAGGGAGATGGATTTTTCCTCCAGCTTCTTCTCAAAGCGTTGGATTTCCTCCTTCACGTAGGCGTAGTCCGGATTCTGGGCGATGCGTTCCTCCGAACGTTGCGACACTTCCTTGAGGTGGCGGTCCACCCAGTCGAGCCGGTCGAAGCGCGCCGGGCGGATGGTGTCCCATTCCAGCGCATTCTCGAGGGATGCTTCCCCCACGTCGGCATGGTTGTTGATCGAGGGAAGCACGATGTCCGGGGTCACTCCCTTGAGCTGGGTGGAGGCGCCGCTGGCGCGATAGAACTTGCGGATGGTGATCTTGAGGGCGCCGGGATTCACATCCTCGGGCAAGCCCCGATGACGCAGGATGGGCCCGAGTTGCAGGAGGGATTGAACGGTGCCCTTGCCGTGGGTGGATGAGTCGCCCACGATGATGGCGCGTCCGTAATCCTGCAGGGCTCCCGCCAGGATCTCCGAGGCCGAGGCGCTGAAGCGGCTGGTCAGCACAATCAGCGGGCCGTCGTAAAAGACATTCGGGTCAGGGTCCTTGTCCACCATGACCCGCCCGCTGGGGTCTCGCACCTGGACCACCGGACCCTCCTCGATGAAAAGGCCGGTCAGGTTGATTGCTTCCTCCAGGGAACCGCCGCCGTTGCGGCGAAGGTCGAGAATGATGCCCGACACCTTCTCCTCCACCAGCTTCTTGATCAGGCGGGCCACGTCGAGCGTGGTGCTCTTGGAGGGGCCCTTGGTGGGATCGTCCGCGAGTTCAAAGCTCGAGTAGAAGGAGGGGAGGTCGATCAGGCCCAGACGCACGGCCTGGCCGTTGGACTGGGGCATCTCGATCATCTTGGCCTTGGCCTCCTGGTCTTCGAGCTTGATTTCGTCGCGCACCAGCGTGACGACCTTGCGCACCGAAGGATCCGGGGCATCGGCGGGAATCACTGTCAGGCGGACCTCCGATCCCTTCTCCCCGCGGATCAGGTCCACCACCTTGCTGAGCTTCATGTCCACCACGTCCACGATCTCGCCCTCCCCCTGGGCCACGCCGATGATCTTGTCGTTGGGCTGAAGCTTATTGCTTTGCTCGGCCGGGCCGTTGGGTGTGAGGCTGACAATCTTGCAGTAGCCTTCCTCCGACGAGAGCAGGGCGCCGATGCCGAACAGGGAGAGCTTCATGCCGATGGAGAAGTTCTCCAGGGCCGGACGACCCATGTAGTCCGAATGCGGGTCATAGACCCGGGCCAGGGCGGTCAGGTAGATCTGCAGGACATCCTCCCCGTCGTATTCGTTGATCGAGCGGAGAATCCGGTTGTAGCGGCGGGCGATCATCTTGACGATCTCCGATTCGTTGTCCTCCTCCAGACGGACCATCACCGCCTTCTCCAGGGCGTCCCCGTCGGCCTTGGCCTCCTTCTGTTCCCGGACCAGGGCGAGAATCATCTCGATCTTCTCCGGGCCGACCTTGTCCTTGAGAGCCGCCTTCAGTTCCTCTGGCGTCGCGTCCATGTGCTCCCGCACCAGGGCGGCGATTTCGGCCGGGCGGCCGATGTTGAGTTTCTCCTGGAGATACTCGTAGCGGAGACGGTCGCGCCAGAGCGCGCGGGCCTCCTCCAGGTTGGCGGGGCGCGGCTGGTCCTTGCGGTTCACGATGTAACGGTCGTTCCCCTCGAAGGTGAACTTCTCCTTGAGCAACAGGTCCCGCGCGTAGTCGTACTGCTGGTCCACTCGCTCCCGGAACCGGCGGAAGATCACGCGGGCGGGCAGCGATTGGCCCTCCTCCAGGACCTGGTCGTCCAGTCGGTTGCGGTAGCGCTCAAACTCCTCGATGTCCGACTGCAGGAAGTAGAGATGCAGAGGGTCCAGGGAATCGACGAAGCGATCGAAGAAGTGGGAGGAGATGTCGTCGTCCAGTTCCTTCCCGAGATAGTGGGAGCGTTGCAGAATCTGGCCGACCACCTTTACGATTTCCGGCTCATAGGGGCCTGCCACCAAAGGTGCCGGGTGGTCATACTTGTGGAAGAAGTCGGCGTAGTTGGTGGAGGTTTGTTCCGTTTCACCCCGGGCGAACTGGAGCGACAGCAACAGAGAAAGGAGAACTACTCTCATCATATGGTATCCTTGCGTCACCTTTGCGCGATCCATCACGGTGCGTGTGGCGGGCGCACAAACAGTTGGTGGATAATGTGTCACAATGCCCCCCGATGGCAACTCCTGGATTTGGCGCGTGCCCGCTGGCGGACTTCTCACAACCAGCGTTCAAGGCCAACCCGGGGAAGTCCTGCCGCCCGGCTGCACGACCAGCCCGGACCCACCACGCCTCCCGCACTCCCCGCGTTGGGCGCATGCCCCTCTCGGCGTGGCGTTTGGGAAATGCGTTTTTTCAACTTAAGTGTTGTCGATTCGTGCCGATTTCTATTTCATCCAATGGAAATCAGATCTTGGGAAGCCGGGGTTACGCCGGCAATCCATACACAAAGGGCCCGGCTATGAGTCGAAAGCAGAATAGCGGCCAGACCGCCTCGAAGGCCAAAGGACGCAGCTCCCCCGGGGGCAAATCGGGTATGGCCTCCTCACGCACGAAGCCGCCCTCCCGCCAGGACAAGATCCTCAAGGCCAAACAGCTTTTGCAGGACGCGCAGTATCCTTCCGACAAGGTGGTCAATTCGGTGGCCAAGCTCCTCGCCCGCAATTGGCGCCGCCTGCGCCGTCTCTCCCACGGCCCCGCCCGCTGAGCTTTTCCCTCCCAAGTAGCCGCCGACGTCAGGAGGTGGTTTCAATCGTCACGCACCATGTTCCACGCCCAAGGTCCACCGCCTCACGGCGGTGGCTACGTGCGTTGCGCCAGTTCCCACGCCAGTAGCCGCTGACGTCAGGAGGTGGATTCAATCGTCACGCACCATGTTCCACGCCCAAGGTCCACACCGGCCTCACGGCGGTGGCTACGTGCGTTGCGCCAGTTCCCACGCCAGTAGCCGCCGACGTCAGGAGGTGGATTCAATCGTCACGCACCACGTCGCCCCCCCAGTTCGCCTGATCAGGCCTTAGGAAGCATCTCTCCCACGAGTTGGAAGAGTTCCGTGTTCTCAAAGGGCTTTTGAAGAAAACGCACCGCCGGGCCCCGCGCGCCTGGATCATCGGCCCCACCCGTCAAAAGCACCGCCTTGATGTCCGGATTCAGCCGCTGCAACTCCTGCAGCGCCTCGCGTCCTCCCAAGGCCGGCATGTTCAGATCCATCATGACCAGGTCGAATCCGGACGGGTTTTGCTGATACTTCTGCAGGGCATCCCGGCCGTTGACGGCCTCCTCCACGTGGTATCCCTGAAACTTCAGCAGGGTCCGCATCACGGACCTCACCATGTCATCGTCGTCGGCGACCAGGATCGTGTGCTTGCGACTCATCGTGTTGGGGGCGGTAGGGTGTCCGCCCTCGCGGCGCCCGTCGGACAGTAGAGTTTCATTGACAAAAGAAAAGCCCAAAAGAAGACTCCGGCCCGGCCTTCGTGGCCCGGCCTGCCGCCCCGTCGATATGTGGCGGCGCCCTTCATGGAGTTCACCAAGTCACAGCCTCACGTTCCCGGCTCTCTCCCGCCGTGGGCCGCTCCGCTGATGCGGTTTCGCCAGGCCCCGGATGGACGATTGCTTGAAGTGGATCCGCTGTTCGCATCCCTTACCGGCATTACCAAAGCCGAAGGGTTGGCGTCCCCCGATCCGTTCTGGAACCTGGTGCACGAGACGGATCGGGAGGGGCTTCGCAAGGCGCTCCTCCAGGAAGCCGCGGAAGGGTCACCGATCCAGCAGCGGCACTTTCGGGTCCGCTATCCGGCCAGCGGCCGCGTGGGTTGGTGGCAGGAATGGCGTCAACATCGCCCCCAAGTCCACGAGGGTTGCTGGCTGGACCAGTCGGTCCCCTGGCGGCTGTATCGCCACCTTCAGGCCATGGAAGGACGTGAACTGCTCGCGGACATGATCCCGGGGTATGTGCACGACCTGAACAACGCCCTGACCGGTATCCTCTCCCTCGCCGATCTTTGCCTGCTGCAGGCTGGCGACAGAGTTCCGTCCGACTCCCCGTTGAGGCAGTTGACGCGGAATGCCGCTTCCATGCGTGGGCTGCTACAGGGACTGATGCGGTTGCACGAGGAGCTGGATCCATCCCGGGCGGGTGGGATGCCATGGCACGATCTCGGCCAGCTTTGCCGTGATGCCGTTGCCTTGGCGCGGCCTGCCATCGCCAGCCGCATCACGGTGGAATTGGAATCCGGCGAGACCACCTTGCCGGTCGTGGGGGATGGGACCCGGCTGCAGCGGGGGATCACGCAGTTGCTTCTCAATGCCGCGCGGGCCATCCACGGCACCGGCACCATCCGTGTCCAGACGGAGCAGGTCAAACCTCCCCCGGGCACCCCGCATTCTGTCCCACATGGGCGGGTGCAGGTAAGTGACACCGGACAGGGGTGGGCTTGGGGGGTGGAATTGGACGCCACGGAACTTGCCTGCACCACACGCCCGGGCTGGGAAGGCATTGGCGCGGGCCTGCATTTCTTTAGACAAACTGCCCAAGCCATGGGCGGGCGCCTCTCCGTCCAAACGCGGCCCGAAGGGGGCGCCATGGTTTCCCTGTGGTTGCCCCTCGCCGATGAGTCGGCGGAACTCGGACCCTCACCTGAGTCGGGTGCTGCCGACGATTCCCACTGCCTGGGGCTGATGGACCTCGTTGGCGACGGGGCGAGGGCAGTTCGGGAGCGGCTTGAAGGGGGTCCTTGGAGACTGCTGACATGTTCCGACGCGCCCCAGCGAGTATGGGCAAGCGGGGATGATCCCGACATGGGATGGGTGATCTGGGCCGGGGATCTGTCGGCCACCTCACGGCAGCATTTGGATGCGCTGAGCCGTTATCGTCCGCGTCGGGCCACCTTCCTTGTGGTGGCCTCCGAGGCGTTGGAGTTGGAGGGAAAACGCGCCGGATGGGCGGATGAGGTGGCGTGGCTGGGGGCTGTCGATCTGTTGGAACGGATCGGGCGTTGGCGAAGGGAAATGTAGGCGGAACCTGCGGCGACTGCGGTGCTGCAGGCGCGGTCTTGGTGATGAAAGCGGCCCGCCTGCACTCGCCCCCTTCCGGCAAACTGATGGCTTCGTCACAAAACCGGCAAAAAATGCTTGCCTCCTTCCTCGAAGCGATTGCTAATTCGGAGCATCGATGCCGATCGAAAAGATTATCGTACTTGAGGACGACCTAGTCGTTCGTAAAAACCTGGAGCAGCAACTTCGCTATCGACGCTACGACGTCGCCTCCACAAGTACCATTGCCTCCGCCCAAGAGCTGCTGGCGCGGGACAACTTTGACCTGATGATTGTCGATGTGCGACTCCCTGACGGGGAGGGCACCGACCTGCTGCGGCAGCTTCAGAACCGGCCTGTAAAGCCTCTGGTGGTGATGGTGTCCGGATTTCCCACGGTGGATCTGGCGGTCGATTGCATGAGCCAGGGCGCCTTCACATTCCTGACCAAGCCTTTCTCCAACGAACAACTGGCCGTGGTGCTCAAGCGTGCCGAGGAACACACCCAGCTGGTCAAGGTGAACCAGTACTTCAGCCACGGCGAGGATGAAGCCAGCGGCTACGAGTTGCTCGGCAGCTCGCCGATCATGGAGGACCTGCGCCAGTTGCTGCGCAAGGTGGCTCCGACCCAGGCCACCGTGCTCATCCAGGGCGAAAGCGGCACCGGCAAGGAACTGGTCGCCCGGGCCCTCTACCGGAACAGCCCGCGCTCGGAGGCCCCCTTCATCAAGGTGAATTGCGCCGCCGTCCCGGAGAACCTCATCGAGAGCGAATTCTTCGGTCACGAGAAGGGCGCCTTCACCGGGGCCCTCAACAAGCGCGAGGGACGCTTCGAGCTGGCCCACGGCGGCACCATCCTCCTGGACGAGGTCAGTGAAGTCGCCACCACCGTCCAGGCCAAGCTGCTCCGCGTCCTTCAGGAACGCGAGCTGGAGCGCGTCGGCGGCAATCGCACCGTCAAGGTCGATGTCCGCGTGCTGGCCACGACCAATCGCCGCCTCGAGGAGAGCGTCGAGAAGGGCGATTTCCGGCAGGACCTCTACTTCCGCCTCAATGTGGTGCCCATCAGCGTGCCGCCCTTGCGGGAGCACAAGGACGACATCCCGCTCCTGGCCGACCAGTTCCGGCAGCGCTTCACGCGCAAGCATGGCGTGGAGGCGCACGGCATTTCCAACAGCTGCATGCAGATGCTCATGGACCACGCCTGGCCCGGCAATGTTCGCGAGCTGCAGAACGTCATCGAGCGCGCCGTCATCCTTTGCAATGAAGGCGGCATCCTGGAGCCCGCCCACCTCGGCATTTTGAGCGGCAGTCCGGTGCCTCCCTCCTTCTCTTCCGGCAGCGCCCTGCCTCCCTCCGGTTTCCTGTCCCAGACCGATGACCAGGGCGAGTTCTGTCCGCTGAGCGAGATTGAAAAGCGCCACATTCTGTCCGCACTGGATCGCAGCCATGGCAACCGCACGCACGCGGCCAAGATGCTCGGCATCAGCATCCGCACCCTCCGCAACAAGCTCAATGAATACAATTACCGGGCCCTGACCTCCGGCCCGGACGCCGGTTCCGGGAACGCAGGCTGAGCCTTGCGTCCGCGCTCCCATCCTGCGAGGCCTTCATGGCGCTACCCCTTCATGCCCTTCATCAGGCGGCCGGCGCCTCCTTCGGCCTGGTCCATGACCGGGAAGCCGCCCTGCATTACGGCGATCCCGCGGCTGAACTGCGCCGCCTGCGCGACAGCGCCGGCCTGATCGATCTTTCCCTGCGCGGCCGCCTTTGCCTCCTGGGTCCGGACCGGCAACGCTTCCTACACGGCCAGGTCACCAACGACATTCGGCGCCTCACGCCCGGCCAGGGTTGCTACGCCTGCCTGCTCAACGCCAAGGGAAAGTTGGAGAGCGATCTCCTCGTCCACTGCCTGAAGGACGAACTGCTGCTGGACGTCGAGCCCGGCATGACGCCGCACGTGCAGCAGCGCTTGGAAGCCTACATCATCGCCGAGGATGTCCAGGTGGTGGACGTGGCGCCGCACTACGGGTTGCTGGCCCTGCTCGGTCCCTCGGCGCCCCGGGTGTTGCCGGCCCTGATATCGGCCTCCGACATCCCGGGCGAGTCGTGGACCTTTCACGCGGGGACCCATGACGCGCTGGGCGAGCTCTACGTCATGCGCCAGCCAATCGCCGGCCAGGACGGGTTTCAACTCTACTTTCCCGCGGCGGCCATGACGGAGGCCGCCCGCCTGCTCTCCGCCTCAGCCCAGGCCCAGGGCGGCGGATGGGTCGGGTGGGATGCTTTGGAAATGTTGCGCATCGAGTCCGGGGTGCCGCGGTTTGGGGTGGACATGGATGCGGCCAACCTGCCTCCGGAAGCCGGACTGGAGTCCCGCGCCATCAGCTACTCCAAGGGCTGCTACATCGGGCAGGAGATCATCGCCCGCCTCCGCACCTACGGTCAGGTGGCCAAGGCGCTCCGCGGTTTTCGGCTGGACGCCTCCCCGCTGCCGTTGCCCGCGCATGGGGACAAGGTGCGGTGCGATGGCAAGGAGGTGGGCCGCATCACCAGCGCCCTCCATTCCCCCACGCTCGACGCCGACATCGCGCTGGGTTACGTGCGTCGTGAACACAACCGGGATGGGCAGCGCCTGACGGTGGTCACCGCCGCCGGCGAACGCGCCGCCGAAGTGGTGCCCCTTCCGTTCGTGGCGTGATCTCAGGGCTTGGCGCGGGAATGTCGGGCTAGCCACGTAGCCACCGCCGTGAGGCGGTGGACCCCTCGCGATGGGAAACGAGACGAACCACCCCCTTATCCCGCGACGGCGGGATGGCTACGTGTCCCGAGTCGGGTGGCGGTTCACGGGCTGGAGGAATGCACCCAATTCCGGCGGGCGCAGTTGGGTCAGGAACCCGGCACCGTTCTTCTTTCCTCCCGCCAAGACGCAGAGGCGCTGAGAAGGGGAGGCATGCTCGTCTCTCTGCGCCCCTGCGCCTTATAGGCTTTCCGGTTCATGGGTAGCGACGTGTCGGGACAACGAATGCATGTCCCTCCGCCACTAACCGCCCGGCTTACTCCTCCGCCGAGACGCTGTTGAAGACGATCTCCAAGTAGCGGCTGGTGTTGATGAACGCCCAGCTCCAGTCCTTCCACTTTGGTATGTGCAGGGTGCGGGACAACAACGGGCCGATGCTACCCCATCCCCCTGGCGCGCAAACCAGTTTTTTTCAAACCGTGTCCCCGCCGGCGCCCGATGAAACTTGGGTCACCCGAAGGAGCAAGAGCAAGATGGGTGCTTCTTACTCTCCCTCCCTGATCCTGCGGCTGCATGGCACTTCATGAGCACTCATTTCCCATCACACCCGGCGCCGCCGGCGGCCCCTCACAGCTTGCGGCACAACTGCAGACCGTCGGCGATCGGCAGGAGCACGTTCTCAACCCGCCGATCGGCGGCCAGCTTGCGGTTCAATGCGTCGATGGCCTTGCCGGAGGCGTCCGGTATCGGCGTCCGGGCCACACGGCCGCCCCACAGCATGTTGTCGAAGAGCATTAGACCGCCTTCCCTCAGCCTGGGCAGCACGGCTTCGAAGTAGGCATCATAGCCTTCCTTGTCCGCATCGATGAAGACCAGGTCAAAGCCGGCGTTCTCGGGCAGCATGTCCAGGCTTTCCAGAGCCGGTCCGAGGCGCAGTTCGATTCGATCCGCCACGCCGGCTCGCATCCAGAAGCGCTGCGCGATGTCGGTCCACTCCTGGCTGACGTCCAGGCAAAGGATGCGTCCCGACTTCGGCAGGGCCCGGGCCATGCAGAGCGTGCTGTAGCCGGTGAACGTGCCGATCTCCAGGATGCGCCGGGCGCCGGTCAGGCCGACGAGCAGGCCCAGGAAATCCCCCTGCTCGGCGCTGACCTGCATGCGGGCGATCTCGCCCAGGGCGGCGGTTTCCCTGCGGAGCTCCTGCAGGAGCGGTTCCTCCTCGCGCACGTTCCGATGCCGGAGCACGTAGGCATAGAGCGCGTCGTCCAGCGGGAGGTACTTGCCGGTGCGCTGGGCGCGGGAGGCATCAGGTGTGTCCATGGTGGTTGCCAATGCCTGCACCCAACCTGAAATTCCCCGCGACTTCAAACCAAATGCGGGCGGTTTCCCCTCACCGTGGCCCGGCCGCAACGTGCCCGGCGTTCAGGCAGCCTTGCCGACGTGGTCGAGGCAGGAGCGGACGGTTTGGGCCAGTTGCGGCGGCGGGTAGGGCTTTTGCAGGAACATGGCGTCCATGGATTCCAGGTCGGGCCCCATGACATCGGCGGAATAGCCGCTGGTGTAGATGATCTTCAGCTCGGGCTTGGCGGCGCGCAGCTTTTCGGCCAGTTCCCGGCCCGTCATGCCCTCGGGCATGACCATGTCGGTGAGCAGCAGGTCCACCGCGCCGTTCTGGGTTTCGAAGATCTCGACGGCCTCCAGACCGTGGGAGGCCTCGAGGACCTTGTAGTTGTAGGACTGGAGGACGGTGCGGGCCAGTTCCCGCAGGACCGGTTCATCCTCGACGAGGAGGATGGTCTCCTGGTGGCCCCGGAAGTGGGTGGGGGAGACGCTGCGTTCGCTGGCGGGCTCGAGCTTTCGCTTGGAGGCGGGCAGGAAGATCTTGAACGTGGTTCCCTTGCCGAGCTCGCTGCGCACCTCGATCCAGCCCTGGTGCTGCTTGACGATGCCATAGACCGTGGCGAGGCCCAGGCCGGTGCCCTTGCCGACTTCCTTGGTGGTGAAGAAGGGTTCAAAGATCCGGTTGAGGGTCTCCTGGTCCATGCCCGAGCCGTTGTCACTGACCGCCAGGCAGACGAACCGGCCGATGCGCGCGTCGGCATGATGCTCGAGGTAGGCCTCGTCCACCTCGGCGTTGCTGGTCTCGATGATGAGGCGCCCCCCCTTGGGCATGGCGTCGCGCCCATTGACCGCCAGGTTCATGATGATCTGTTCGAGCATGCCCGGATCCGCCTCGAGGCAGGCCAGGTCGCCGGCGGGGCGGGACTCCATCGTGACATCCTCGCGGAGGAGGCGCCCGAGCATCTTGGTCATGTTGCCGATGATCTGGTTGAGATCGATGATGCGCGACTGCATGACCTGTTTGCGGCTGAACGTGAGCAGCTGGCGCGTCAGCGTGGCGGCCCGCTTGGCGGCGTCGTCAATCTCCTCGACCGACTCGATCACGCCATGGTCCTGCGGACAATGCTGCAGGAGCAGGTCGGAGTGGCCCTGGATGATGGTCAGGATGTTGTTGAAGTCGTGGGCGACGCCGGCCGCGAGCTGGCCGACCGATTCCATCTTCTGCGAGTGGCGGAGCTGGACTTCGAGGTTGATGCGGTCGGTGATGTCGGAGCCGTAGCAGTGGACGACATTGCTGGCCAGGATGGGGAGGAAGGTCCAGGAGAGGGTGCGGCCGTTGACGGTGGTTTCCAGGTTGACCTTGCTCTTCCCGGCCTTGAGGCATTGTCGGGCGGCCTTGCTCGCGTCGTTGGGCAGCATCGCCTCGGGTTCCTTGACGCTGAGCTTGACGGTCATCTCGCGCGCGGCGTCGTTGAGGTAGGTCAGCTTGCCGTCCGTGTCGAACTCAAGCACGGGGTCGGGATTGAAGCGCGGGAACGCGGCCAGCTTCTGGATCTCCTGCTCGGCCCGGCGGCGTTCGGTGATGTCGCTGATGGTGCCTGAGGCGCCCAGGATCGAGCCGTCCCCATCGAAGGTGGGCTGGGCATACACCTCCACCCAGCGGAAGCTTCCGTCCTTGGCCCGGTAGCGGGCCTCGTCCCGGCAGTAACTGACTTTCAGCTCGATGACTTCCTGGAGCAGCTCCGCGTGGCGGTGGCGGTCCTCCTCGTGGATGAAGTCGCTGAAGCGCCTTCCGATCGAACTGGGCACGCTGTAGCCGGTGATCTCGGTCCAGGCCGGATTGAGGAAGATCCATTCGCCCGCTTCGTTGGTCTGGAAGATGACCTCCTTGATGTTCTCCACGACGGTGCGGTATTTCACCTCGCTGGCATCCAGGGCTTCCGCGGATCGTTTTCGGTCGATGCAGAGCGCGATACCGTTGGCCACCGAGGACATCTCCTGGAGGATGGCCGAGTCCACCGTATGCCGGGCGAACATCGACATCATGCCGACCAGGCGTTCCTCGAGGAGGAGCGGGTAGGCGGCAAAGGAGACAATCCCTTCATGGCGGACCCAGGATTGGTCGGGCAGGCGCAGATCGCCCACGACCGGGGTGATGAGGATGGGGCGGCCCCGGCGGATCTGGTCCAGGTCGATGCGGGCCTTGGGTTCCTGGAGGGGCAGGGGACCCATGTCGCGCGTGTTGCCGGCGCTGGCCTGCAGGCGCAGCGCCTGTTCCTCCTTCTCGAAGATCCAGATGCGGGCCAGGCAGGCGTTGAGATAACGCACCATGGCGGTGGCGCATCCCTGGAGAATGGTTTCCAGCGAGTCACGCCGGGTCAGCGCCAAACCGACATCGGCACCGAACGCGGCCAGGCGGGCCTGTTCGCTGGCGGCCGTGGCCGCCGCCCGCTTCCGCTCCAGCGCATAGCGGATCGACCGCTCCAGCAGGGCCGCGTCCAGCCGGCCCTTGACCAGGTAATCGGCGGCGCCGGCCCGCATGGCCTGGACGTCCACCTCGTGTTCGCCCTGACCGGTCAGGAGAATGATGGGTGCCTGGTTGCCATTCTCCTCCGCCTCGGCCAGCAGCTCGATGCCGTTGCGCCCCCCCAGCCGGAAGTCCACCAGGCAGATGTCATGATGCCCGCTCAGGACGGCGTGCAGGCCCTCCTTGTAGTTCTTCATCCAGGTCAGGTCGAACGTGCGCCCCTTGATCTCTGAAAATAGGCTGCGCGTCAGGATGTAATCGTCCTCATCGTCCTCGATGAGCAGGACCCTCAAGGGATGGATGTAGGTGGTGTCGTCCACGGTGTTACGCGCCTGGCCGGACCGGCAGTTCGACCACCTGAAACCAGTAGTCTCCGAGCGACCGCATGACCTTGACCAGCTCCTCAAAGGTCACGGGTTTGGTGATGAAGGAATTGGCGCCCAGATCGTAGATGCGGTCGATGTCGATGTCCGCCGAGGAGGTGGTGAACATGACCACCGGGATGCGCCGCAATTCGGGGTGGTGCTTGATTTCCTGGAGGGCTTCGCGCCCGTCCTTGCGGGGCATGTTCAGGTCCAGGAGGATCAGGTTGGGCCGGGGGGCATGTTCTGCGGACGCGTGGTTTCCGCGGCGCAGGAGATAATCGAGCAGCTCCTCGCCGTTCTCGACGAATCGCAGGTCGATCGGCGGGCCGCATTCGTCCAGGGCGTCCTTGGCCAGGAGCCGGTCATCGGCGTCGTCGTCGGCCATGAGGATGACCGGGGTTTTGGCGGTGGGACTCATGCGGCGGCGGGCATGGGTTTGAGGCGATCGGCGGATTGGCGGACGGGCAGGGTGACCATAAACGTCGCGCCTTCCCCGGGCTTGCTCTGGGCCTGGATCGTGCCTCCGTGCCGATCCGTGATGCGCCGGCACACCGCCAGTCCCACCCCGGTGCCCTCGTATTCGGAACGACCATGCAACCGTTGGAACACGGCAAATATCTTGTCCATGTAGCGGTCCTCGAAGCCGATGCCGTTGTCCTCCACCTTGAGGACGCATTCCTCCGCCTCGGGCGCGCCTTCCACGGCCGAGAAGGGCACCTTCTGCACCGTCGCCGACACCTTCACCACGGGAGGCTGGTCGGGCTTGTTGAACTTGAGGGCGTTGCTGATCAGGTTCTGCAGCAATTGCCGCATCTGGGTCGGATCCCCATCGACCGTCGGCAGGTCGCCCAGTTCCACCTTGGCCTTGGTCTGCTCAATGCGGACCTCCAGGTCGCCCAGCACTTCCCGCGTCACTTCAGCCAGGTTGACCGGCATGAAGGGCTGGTTGGTGGAGATGACACGCGAGAAGGTCAGCAGGTCGTTGATCAGCGTCTGCATGCGCGACGCCGCCCGCAGCATCCGGTCCAGGTAATCCCGCCCATCCTTCAGATCCACCGCGTCGCACTTGGACTTGAGCCGGTCGCCGAAGGCCTGGATCTTGCGCAGAGGCTCCTGAAGGTCATGGGAGGCCACGTAGGCAAACTGCTCCAGCTCGGCGTTGGACCGGGCCAGTTCAGCCGCCTTGCGGCTGATGGTTTCCTCCGTCTGCTTCCGCTCGGTGATGTCCTTGAAGATGACCACCGCACCGAAGAGCCGTCCGTCCTCGCTCAACGGCGTGCGCACATACTCCACCGGAAACTGTCCGCCGTCCTTGCGCCCAAACACCTGCTCGCCCAGGTGTCTGCTCTCTTCGTCCAACGCCAGCCTCGCCGAGCCGTCCCCTGAGGCGTCCCCGCAAAACAGCTCCACCTCGGTCCGGCCGATCATCTCCTCGATCTCCCGGCCGGTCAGCTTCGCGGCGGCGGGGTTGACAAAGGTAGTGCGGCCCTGCAGGTCCAGGCCGTAGATGCCTTCACCGGCCGAGTTGAGGATCAATTCGTAGCGGCTCTTGAGCTTCTGAAGTTCCTGGGTGCGCGCCTGCACGTGCAGCTCCAGCACGTCCTTGGATCGTTCCAGTTCCTTGGCCTGGTAGGTCAGCGCCTTCTCGGCGCGCAGGCGTGAGTTGAGTTCCTTCTCCAGTTGCTCGCATTTTCGATTGAGGGTCTCCGTCCGTTCCTGGATCTGGCCCTCCATCTGGTCGTAAGTCCGGCGCAGCTCCTCCTCGACGGTGGTGCGTTCGCTTTTGTAACGGCCTGCGTTGAGCTTGGCACGATCCAGTTGCCGGGACAGCTCATCCAGTTGCGCCGCGGTCGCCGCGAAGCGGCGCATGTGCGCCCGGCGCCAGAGCACCAACCCCAGCCCGACCACCAGGACCAAACCGGCCCCTGTCATCCCCGTCGAGAGCGTCGCCTTCTGCGCCCACCCCTCCAGGTGCTGCAGCAGCACCACCTTCGATTGGTCCGTCTCCGGCGCGCGCGCATCCCACTCGGCCTGGGACTGGAACTGCTTCTCGATGGCGTCGGTCCCCTCGATGTAAAGCCAGATGTTCCCCGCTCCAAAGACCAAAAGGATCAGCAGCATCACGGCAGTCGCAATGCGTGTCATGGAGATGTTGGACCCGTTGGCCGAGCTCAAAATGTGCTTCCCACGATGACGGTTGGTCTTTGTGTACGAGGCGCTTCTCCCCTCGCTGACTTTATATATCGGCGGGGTGCAGGGGGGCTTGAACGCGAATCGGTCCCCGGTGCCCTGCTCAACCTTCTGCATCGGAGCGAGTTGCGAAGAGGTCCGAGACGGCTTGGCCGCGTTCCCCCCATGTTCTGCCCCATTTCTGGGCGGAATCGGGTGAATTCCGGGATGGTGGAGCTCCATGCGTGCCCGCCCCAGGCCGGACCGGTGGGGCGTGATGGGAAATGGGTGAAACGCCAGCGACAGCATGATGAATGGAGCCAAAGCATGAAGTGCCCATCTTACTCTTACTCTTACTCTTACCCTTTACCCGAAAAGAACGACCAACATGTTGTCGATTTGCAGGGGCCCCTCACCCCGGCCCTCTCCCCGAGGGAGAGGGAGGCCCGTTTTCCGCGGGGAGAGAGACTGCTGTCCTGATCCCTTCACCCTGGGGTGGCATGCTGTTCCCTCTCCCCGCGGGAGAGGGTCAGGGTGAGGGGCCCCAATAACGCGACAACATGCTGGTCGTTCCTTGCTCTTGCTCTTACTCATGCTCTTGCTTTATTCGTATCCTCGCCCCTGTATGGCATGGACATACCACCCGTTTCCCATCACGCTCGGACCCGTGCCCACGGGCAAAGCCGGGTTGCCCTCACCCTTCCAATCCGGCATCATGCGCACCCCTCCACCGGTGGGGACGCGAACGCATGGAAACCGCCATTGATGTATTGGGTTTGATCGCCGGCAACCGGAGTCTCCCCCTCCTCACGGCCCGGCAAGCCCGGGAGATGGGCGTCAAGCGCCTGGTCGCGGTGGCGTTCGAGAACGAGACCGACCCCGCCCTCGCGGAACTGGTGGACGAGATCGTCTGGTTGCGGGTCGGGCAGTTGTCCCGCCTGGTCAAGGCCTTCCAATCCCGCGGCGTGACGCGCTGCGTGATGGTGGGACAAATCGCTCCCAAGAACCTCTTCGACCTCCGCCCCGACCTTCGCACCCTCGGCCTGCTCATGCGGGTCAAGGAGAAGAACGCGCACACCCTCTTCGGCGCGCTGATTGAGGAGCTGGCCAAGGATGACATCACCGTTGTCACGGCCGTGCCCTGGCTTGCGCCCCTCATGCCCGGAGTCGGATGTCACCACGGCCCGGCGCTTTCGGAGGAACAAACCGGCGATGTCGCGTTCGGTTTCCATATGGCCAAGGAGATCACGCGGCTCGAAATCGGGCAGCTCGTCGTGGTCAAGAACGGCATGGTCCTGGCCGTGGAGGGGTTTGAGGGGACCGACGCCTGCCTGCGTCGCGGCGGCCAGTTGGCCGGCACATCCCGCGGCGCCGTGGCCGTCAAGGTGGCCCGTCACAAGCATGACATGCGCTTTGACATCCCCTGCATCGGGCTCAGCACGCTGGAGGCATGCCGGGAAGGCGGCGTCGATGTCCTTGCCGTCGAGGCCGGCACCACGCTCTTCCTGGACCGCGACGAGATGGGTCCCTGGTGTCGGCGCCACAAGCTTTCCCTGCTCACCGTGGCCGGCGAGGCTCCCCCCCGGGTCGGGCGCGATAATAAGTAAGTGACCCGAAGGAGCAAGAGCATGAGCAAGAGTAAGTCATTCCCCAGACGCTGCTGGGGAAAGAAGGCTGCGCAGCGGGTTGGGTCACAAGGTGAAACATGGGTAGCCGAGCACTCTACATCGCACCCTATCAAAGGCCCCTCACCCCGTCCCTCTCCCAGGGGGAGAGGGCGACCCATCCTCTCCGCGGAGAAAGGCTCCTGCGCTCATCCCTCTCGCCCATCCCGGCTCGCTGTTCCCTCTCCCCCCGGTAAAGCGACAACATGTTGGTCGTTCTTTTCGGGTAAAGGGTAAGAGCAAGAATCGCCCATCTTGCTCTTACTCTTGCTCATGCTCTTGCTCCCTTTCTCATGCTGCAGTTGCATGGCATTTCAGTAGCACCCATTTCCAATCCCGCCCTCCCGGGTCCAGCCCGTGAAAACCCTGTTGCCAGCCCGGTCGAAGTGCGGCCATGATGCGTGCCGCGCACATCAGAGATCAGTTGACCCTCGTACCCCAAAACACCAATCCGCCCCGCCTCCGTCACCGTCGATGAAAGCCTTCGAGTTGTTTGCCACCATGCCGCTGCCTCTCGCGGCGGATATCCTCGAGTTCACCCAGAGCCAGGATCGGGATCTGTACCAGGCCGTCTTGGAAATGGTGGCCCAGACACGCAAGGTGCGACCCGTCTTCCTCCTGCGCCAGCCCAAGTCCCAGCGCTACGAGACGATCACCCACACCCTGTCCCGCCCCGCCGTGGACATGGCCGCGGAAAACCTCATTCGCACCTGGCTGCTCAAGAAGCATACCGCCCTGCTCGAGACCTTCCTCAACTCCCTCGACATCGCGCATGAGAACGGAGTCGTGGAGAACCTGCCCACCACGGTCGAGGACGACGCCCTGCACGCGTCGGTGGAGAAGCTCCTCACCGCCTACCCGGCGGACATCGTGGCGGTGTACCTCTGGGCGTTCTGCCAGATGAATGAGACCACCTGGGAAAACCTCGACCTCCTCCTGCACACCGACGACCGTCTCATGCTCTCACGCGCCGGCGCCGGCGCCTGACCCGCCTTCTCCCGCTGTCGCGGCATACGGCGTGGCAGGTCCATTGGCTCATTGGCCTATTGGCCCATTGGCTGACTCGGTGACTCCGTGGCCGATTTGTCTGCCGACGGTGGGCCGGGCATTTCCGGGGAAAAAACAGGTGGCAGCAGGCCCCAGCTCTTGTATCGTTGCGTCCCGAATATCAGTCAACCGACCCGACATGGAACCTACCGCTGACATCGCGCTGATCGGCCTGGCCGTCATGGGCCAGAACCTCATCCTCAACATGAACGACCACGGCTTCACCGTGGTGGCCTACAACCGCACCGTTTCCAAGGTGGACGATTTCCTCGGGAAGGAAGCCCAGGGCACGCGCGTCATCGGGGCCCATAGCATCGAGGAGATGGTGAGCCACCTCAAGCGCCCCCGGCGCGTCATGATGCTGGTCAAGGCGGGCAAGCCGGTGGACGAGTTCATCGACCAGATCATCCCGCATCTCGAGCCGGGGGACATCATCATCGACGGCGGCAACTCCCTCTTTGCCGACACCAATCGCCGGGTCAAGTATGTCGAGAGCCGGGGGCTCCTCTACGTCGGGACAGGGGTGTCGGGCGGCGAGGAGGGGGCCCGGCACGGTCCCTCCATCATGCCCGGCGGTTCCCCCGCCGCCTGGGAACACGTCAAGCCGATCTTCCAGGCCGTTTCCGCCAAGGTGGAGGACGGCTCGCCCTGCTGCGACTGGGTGGGCGAACAGGGCGCCGGTCACTACGTCAAGATGGTCCACAACGGCATCGAGTACGGCGACATGCAGCTCATCTGCGAAGCCTACCAGATCATGAAGGACGGACTCGGCATGTCCCACCAGGAGATGCACGAGGTCTTCGCCGAGTGGAACCGAGGCGACCTCGAGTCCTACCTCATCGAGATCACGCGCGACATCCTGGCTTACCAGGACGAGGACGGCCAACCGCTGGTCGGGAAGATCCTCGACACCGCCGGGCAGAAGGGGACCGGCAAATGGACGGTGATCAACGCCGCCGAGCTGGGCATTCCCATCACCCTCATCTCCGAGGCCGTCTTCGCACGCTGCGTCTCCGCCATGAAGGACGAGCGCATGGCCGCGGCGAAGAAGCTGCGCGGACCCAAGCCCGCGATCACGAGCGACCGGGCCAAGTTCATCGAGCACATCCGCCAGGCCCTCTATGCCTCCAAGATCGTCTCCTATGCCCAGGGCTACATGCTCATGCGCGCCGCGGCCAGGGAGTTCGGGTGGAAGCTCAACTACGGCGGCATCGCCCTCATGTGGCGCGGCGGTTGCATCATCCGCTCCCGCTTCCTTGGCAAGATCAAGGAGGCCTATGAGAAGAAGCCGCGCCTGACCAACCTCCTTCTCGACACCTACTTCAAGCGCGAGATCCGCGCCAGCCAGCGGGGCTGGCGCAATGTCGTGGCCACCGCGGCCAAGAAGGGCATCCCGGTTCCCGCCTTCAGCACCGCGCTCGCCTTCTACGACAGCTACCGCACCGAGCGCCTGCCGGCCAACCTGCTCCAGGCGCAGCGTGATTACTTCGGCGCCCACACCTACGAGCGGATCGACCGTGAGCGGGGCCAGTTCTTCCACACCAATTGGACCGGCCGCGGCGGCACCACCGCTTCCGGCACCTACACCGCCTGATCCCGGCGCACCCGACTCCGGCCCCATCCTTTACGTTATGTCCGACCCCGCCCAAGTCCTCCGCGATTTCCGCCCGTCCCGAGACTTCTTCATCGGGATCGACTCCGACGGCTGCATCTTCGACAGCATGGAGATCAAGCACAAGGAGTGCTTCACCCCGATGTTCATCAAGCATTTCGGGCTGCAGCCGGTGAGCAAGTACGCGCGCGAGGTGTGGGAGTTCGTCAACCTGTACTCCAAGACCCGAGGCGTGAACCGCTTCCCCGCCCTCGTCCGTTCGCTCGCCCTGCTGCGGGAACGGCCCGAGGTGCAGGCCCGCCGCGTCGAGGTGCCCGACAGCGCCGCGCTGGAAGAATGGATCGCCCGTGAAACCAAGCTCGGCAACGCCACCCTGAACGCCGAAGTCGCCAAGGGCAACAAGGGGCTCGCGCCGGTCAAGACATGGTCCGACGCCGTTAATGACGCCGTGGCGGACATCGTCCATGGCGTGCCTCCCTTCCCCCTCGTGCGCGAGTCGCTGGAGAAGATCAAGGAGAAGGCCGACGCCATGTGCATTTCCCAGACGCCTGTCGAGGCGCTCCAGCGCGAATGGAGCGAGCATGGCATCGACCGGTTCGTGGCCATCATCGCCGGCCAGGAAATGGGCACCAAGACCCAGCACATTCAGTTCGCCGCCCGCGACAAGTACCCGGCCGAGCGCATTCTCATGATCGGCGACGCGCCCGGCGACCAGAAGGCGGCCAAGGCCAACGGCGCGCTCTTCTTCCCCATCAACCCCGGCCACGAGGAGGCTTCATGGGAACGGCTTCACACCGAGGCGCTCGACCGCTTCTTCGCCGGCGACTACGCCGGGGATTACGAGGCCGGACTGATCAGGGAGTTTGAAGCCTGCCTGCCCGAGGCCCCGCCTTGGAAGTAGGGGGCTGGGTTCGCAATTCCGCTTTCAGCCGGCCGAACTGGCTGAAGCCAGAACTACGAACGGGACCGCCTGCGTTGGTAGTTCTGCCTTCAGGCAGCTTCGTCGTTCGGAAATGCTGGCGCCCCCTACGGCCGCTGCCACCACGCATCCGCCTCGATGCGGCGGAACTCCGCGTCGATCGAATCCCCCTCGTAGAACGAGAGCCAGCCGCGCAGCCGCTTTGTCTCGCCCGGCTTGCAGTCGGGAAACTTCGGGTCCGAATGCATGCAGGGCACGGGCGGGTTGGACCAGGGCCGGTCGCAGGGTTCCCACGCCGTGATGATCCAGCGGCGGCCGTTCGCCGACTTCGTCGCGACGAAGGGTTTGCGGACCAGCTTGTTATTGTTGGTCTGCTGATGGAATCCCGCCGCCGCCTTGAGCATGACGCAATTCTGCACGCGCAGATCGCTCAAGGTGTCGGGAGTGGTGTTCTTCAACCACAACTCCATCCGCACCGCGTCGGTGGCGGGCTTGACCCGGGCGCCGAACGTGATGCCGTTGGGCAACTCGCGCCGCACGGTGAGTGAACCGTCCGGCAAACGGGTCCACTCCAGCCGGTCCAGCGCCTTGCCCTGCGCCGTCCAGATGGTGTCGATGTGGGTGTGGGCCAGGTAGGTGAGGCCCAGGTTGGACCAGATGGCCTCGGGCACATCCACCACCACGTAGCTGGCCGGGTCCCACGGGGTGAACACGCTCACCTTGGTTTCCCGCTGCGGATCGATGGCTCCGTCCAGAAAGCCGACGCGCGGATGGCGCCCGCCGGGGTAGGGCAGCACCCGCAACGGCGCGTTTGCGTCCCGCGCCGGCCGAGTCTCGGGCGAAATGTCAAAGCGCTCCAACGCGGCCCGGATCGCGTCCGGCTCCAGCCCCGTGGCCGCCTGCATTTCCGCGGTTGTGAACCGGTGATACCAGACCATGTTTTGCAGCCAGGCCTTGAGATCCGCATCATCCTTGGGCGGCCGGGCGTTGGCGGCCTGCTCGGCCGCCCATCCGGAGTGCAGGGCCAGGCACAAGAGCATGCCGCATCCCCACCATGAGAGAAGGCGCCGCGTCAGGATGCGCACGGAAGAAGGTCTGCCGGCAAACAACGGACGCCCGGCGGCCGCAGAGCTGGCGACGGGCTCCGCCAACTTTGAGCATTGGGCGTTAAGCGTTGAACGTTGAACGTTGAACGTTGAGCGTTCCCTCCCATGGCCCGTTCCCGAGTCGAACTCATCCGCCAGAACGCCGGTTTCATGGCGCCGTGTCCGGATGAACCCGCACGATGGTGGAGAGCTTGTAGGGCAGCCCGCGGGGCGTGGTGAGTTCCACTTCCAGCATCGAGGCGCGATATCCTTCGCCGGGTTTCTCGATGGTTGTTTCCGCGTGGCTGCTGCCGCCCTGCACATCGAGATCCTGGCTGGACCAGGCGTCGTTGCGGAAGTCGCGGTCGGCGGAGTGGGCGGTCCACAGGCGGATCGCCTTGGCCTTCTGGTTGGAGTGTACTTCGGCCTGGAGCACCTGGTCCGGGCCGTCCTGGAAGCTCCACTTGATGTCGGGCAGGGGCTGGCGGTCGGCGATCAATTCCAGGAAGGCGGCGAGTGTCCTTGTCGCCTGCTCGCCTCCGGCCAGGTCATGGCCGGCGTTGGGGGTCTGGAAGATGAACTTGCCGCCGGGCAGGTCGCCCCAGTAATGCCGCAGCGCATCGACGGTCCAGTAGGGGTCGTTCGTGCCCAGCAGGATCAGCTTGGGCATGGTGTAGCGATCGCGGTAGTGGTAGGGATCGACGCTGTTGCGCAGCTCGACGATGCGGGGTTCGTCCAGGCGCAGGTGCAGGCGCAGGTCGGTGTAATCGTGGATCTGCTCGCTCTGCTTGCCATAGACCTTCTCGGCCCAGTTGATCTGGGCCTTCATGTTCAGCATGTCGATGACCATCGGCGCCATGGCCACGACCCGCTGGTCCACCGCCGCCGTCAGCCAGGTGGTCCAGCCCCGCTTGGAGGCTCCGCCCACCACGAAGCGCGTCAGGTCCTTGCCGTAGGTTTCCTTCTGGTAGTCAGTAAGCGCATCCATCGCGCGCACCGCGCTCTTGGCCATGGGATATAGCAGGGGCCAGTCCGTCTCACCCGTCCGGGCAAACCGGTCGAAGGTGTAGGCGATGAGGGCGTCTTCCTTGCGCCCGTCGAAGAGCGGCTGATTCGGGACGCGTGTCAGCACCGCCGCATGGACCCCGGCGCGCGCCGCCAGGAAGGTCATCAGGCGCAACGTCTGCGATCCGCTGCGATCGCCCGTGATGTAAAGGAAGGCGATATCCTCGTGGCGCGGCTGTGCCGGCCGGATCAGGGTCAGCTCGTGCGACCATGGAATGCCGCGCCAGGTCTGCGAGGTCAGCTCCAGCCGGGCCAGGGTCATTCCGTTGGTTTCCATGGTCCCGCGAAGTTTCCAGGCGAAGCTGTCGTCCGGCTGGGCCACGTAGCGGTCGAGGTTGGTGAGTTCGCGATCCGCCGCGTGCAGGAGCACGGGGACGAGAAGCAGGATGGCCATCCAGCGTAGGAAAGGCGGCCCGGGCCGGTGGGGGGAACGCTTGGTCATGCCCATGATCCCACGTCATCCTTGGGGTGAAGTCAAGTGAGAGGGAGGGGTCAGACGTGACTAATTGACTATGAGTGGGATGACAGGTGGGTGACCCAAAGGAGCAAGAGTTCGTCATTCCCCAGACGCTGCTGGGGAAAGGTGGCTGCGCAGCGGTTTGCGACACAAGGTGAACCATGGGCGGCCTGAGCACTCTGCATCGCACCCTATCAAAGGCCCCTCACCCCAGCCCTCTCCCGGCGGGAGAGGGAGACCCGTCCTCTCCGCGGAGAAAGGCCCCTGCGCTCAACCCTCTCACCCGTCCCGGCTCGCTGTTCCCTCTCCCCCTGGGAGAGGGTCAGGGTGAGGGGCCTGGTACCACGGGAACATGTGGGTCGTTCTTATCGGGTGAGGATTAGGAGCAAGAGTATGAGCAAGAGCAAGAGTAAGATAGCAATTCTTGCTCCTGCTCTTGCTCATACTCTTACTCCGGTCCTCATCCAGCCGTTGCATGGGATCCCAGCCGCACCCATGTCCAATCACACCCGTCTGACCCCTCCCTTTCCACTTCCTGCTTTATCGTTCGTCGATTTCGCCTATCTTCGTGCCATGTCGTTGCATGAGCAGATGACGCAGCTCGGGCGCCAGGCCCGGGCCGCTTCCCGCGCCCTCTCCCGGTTGTCCACCGGGGAGAAGAACGACTGCCTGGTGGCCATGGCCGGGGCGCTGATCCGGGGGCGCGCCGCCATCCTGGAGGCGAACGCCCTCGACATGGAGACCGGGCGCGACATGGGGCTCACCGCCGCCATGCTCGAGCGCCTCAAGCTCGATGACGCCCGCATCGAGGGCATGGCCCGGGGCCTGAACGAGGTGGCCCTGCTGCCCGATCCCGTCGGGCGCATCCTCGACGAACGCCACCCCCCCAACGGGCTCACCCTCCAGAAGATCAGCACGCCCATCGGCGTCGTCGTCATCATTTACGAGTCGCGACCCAACGTCACCGCCGACGCCGCCGGCCTCTGCTTCAAGTCCGGCAACGCCACCATCCTGCGCGGCGGCAAGGAGGCGCTGCATTGCAACCAGGCCATTGCCCGGCTCATGGTCGAGGCGGGCCGGGCCGCCTTGTCGGGCTTTCCCGAGCACGCCATCCAGGTCGTGCCCACCACCGACCGGGCCGCCATTCCCGAGCTGCTTTCCCTCACCCAATACATCGACCTCTGCATGCCGCGAGGCGGCGAGGGCCTCATTCGGGCCGTGGCCGAGTGCTCCAAGGTGCCGGTGATCAAGCATTACAAGGGCGTCTGCCACGTCTTCGTCGATCGCGACGCCGACCTGGCCATGGCTTCGGAGATTGCCTTCAACGCCAAGGTCCAGCGTCCCTCCGTCTGCAACGCCATGGAAACCCTCCTCGTGGATGCCCCCGTCGCCGCGATGTTCCTGCCCGGTCTGGCCCGGCGCCTGGCCGAAAAGGATGTCATCCTCCATGCCGACGAGGCCTCCCGCACCATCCTGGAAAAGGCCGGGGTCGCCATCAAGCTCCACACCGCCACGCACGACGATTATTTCACCGAATACAACGACTACCAACTCAACGTGCGCGTTGTGGACGGTGTCCAGGCCGCCATCGAACACATCAACCAGTATGGCTCGGCGCACTCCGACAGCATCGTGACCGCCAACGAGGCTCATGCCCGCCTGTTCATGCGCGATGTCGATTCGAGCGCCGTGTATTGGAATGCCTCCACCCGCTTCACCGACGGTGGCCAGTTCGGCATGGGCGCCGAGATCGGCATCAGCACCGACAAGATCGGCGCCCGCGGACCCATGGGGCTGGAGGAGTTGACCAGCTACAAATGGCTCGGCTTTGGCACGGGCCAGGTCCGCACCTGAACCGTTCTCAGCCGCCTTCCGCCGTGGACACCACCCGCCCCAACAAACCCACTGCCGATTCGCCTCTCAAGGATCGCGTCGCCTGGATCGCCCGGCAGCTTCCCTCCGAGGGCCTCTTTGCCGGCCAACGCTGGCGCCTGGCCACCACGCCTTTTCCCATCGAGCGCGACCTCGCCCGCGCCCTGGATACCCTGGGCCGGGTCCTCCTCAAGTTTTACCAGGCCGTCGAACGCCTGCATCGGCTCAGCTCGGAGGGCAAGCAACCCTCCTGGATCGCCACGCTCCTTGACCAGGGCAAGCCGGAGCGCCTCCTCCAATGGCAGCAGGCGCGCGGCTTTCGCAACCACCTGCCGTGCGTCATCCGCCCCGACATCCTCCTCACCGAGTCGGGCTTCAGCATCACCGAACTGGACAGCGTTCCCGGCGGCATCGGCCTGACCGCGTGGCTCAATCAGGTCTATGCCGGCCTGACCCGTCCCGAGGACGGCGTGATCGGCGGTGAACGCGGCATGATGCACGGCTTCTCCGGCATCTTCGGAAAGACGCCTCGCGTGCATCTCATGGTCTCCGAGGAATCGGCCACCTACCGGCCCGAGATGAAGTGGCTGGCCGAACGGCTGGGCCCCGATCGCTTCAAGGTGCGGGATGCGGACTTTGACGGCGTGCAGCCGGGCGAGGCCGTCTATAGGTTCTTTGAGTTGTTCGACCTGGACAACGTCCCGGCCGCCGCCGCGCTCTTTGATCGCGCGGAGCAGGGCGAGATCCTTTGCACGCCGCCGCCGCGTCCCATCTTCGAGGAGAAGCTCCTGTTCGGCCTGCTGTGGAACCGCAACCTCGAGGGGTTCTGGCATCGCGAATTGGGCGAAGGTTTCCTGCGCCGGTTGCAGCAGGCCGTTCCCTGCACATGGATCCTGGATCCCACCCCGCTGCCGCCGCACGCGGTGTTTCCCCGCCTGCAACTGACCGAATGGCCGCAGTTGAAGGCGCTCTCGCAGAAGCAGCGCGAGTTGATCCTGAAGATCTCGGGGTTCGCCCCGACCGCCTGGGGTGCCCGGGGGGTGTACCTTGGCAGCGACCTTTCCCAGGCCGACTGGAGTGCCGCCGTGGACCAGGCCCTCGCCGCGTGGCCCTCTTCGCCCTACATCCTGCAGGAATACCACAAGCCGGCGCTGGTCCAGGCGGATTGGTTCGACCAGGAAAGCGGCCGCGTGCAAAAGATGGAAGGCCGGGTCCGGCTTTGCCCCTATTACTTTGTCCACGGCGAAGGCCAGGCCGCGCGCACCCATCTCGGCGGCGTCCTGGCCACCATCTGCCCGCCCGACAAGAAGATCATCCACGGCATGACCGACGCCATCCTTGCGCCGTGTCGTGTCAACTCAGCGTCGCCCGTCATACCAAAAGCCGCAGGCGTCCCGGCTGGACTTGAACCCCATCGGTCCTAGCGTCACCATCCGCCCCAGCAACGTCAGCATCTCCCTCGGGCTGTAGAGGCTCACCTTGCGGGAGGAGGTGGTCAGCATTTCGGGGAGGATGAAGAACCTGCGTCCCTGCCGGCGGCCCAGCCGGTTCAGCCGCTGCGACAGATCCACCTCTTCCCCGGCGAAGAACCGCGTGTCGAATCCGCCCACATAACGGAACGCTTTGGCGTCGCAGGCCAGGAAAGAGCCGGCGGCCAGCTTGAGCGTGCGGGAAAGGAAGTTCCAAACATCGATCCAACCCTGGTACATCCACCGGAGTTGGCGGTCCATTTTCACGCAACACCCGCCCCCAACCCAGTCGCCGGACGCGATCCGTTCCGCCAACGCCCGCAGGAGCGGGAGGTCGGGATGGGAATCCGCATCGATGAAGAGCAGCCAATCCCCGCGCGCCGCCGCCGCGCCGGTGTTGCGCGCCCGCCCGATCTGGTTGACGGGTTCGAAGACCACGACGGCGCCCGCCGCACGCGCCAACTCCGCCGTGCGGTCGGTGGAATTGTTGTCGCACACGATCACTTCGCTCTCCCAGCCCCTCTCCGTGAAGGCGGCCCGCGCCTGGTGAACGTGCCGCAGGCTTTCCCCGATCAGCTTCTCCTCGTTGAATGCGGGCATGACCACCGAGATCGTCACGGCCCGACTCTGCCATGGGTGAAGGCGCCAGGCAATGAGTGTGCGTGGGGCGGGGAGGGGGGGGCGTCGAAGCCGGACTGGCTGAAGCCAGGACTACGAACGCGGGCACGTAGCCGCCGCCATGAGGCGGCGGACTCTGTCGTGAACCGTTTCGTGACGCGCCACCTCGTTCCCTCGGCGGCTACTTCGGACTGGCTGAAGCCAGGACTACGAACGCGGGCACGTAGCCGCCGCCGTGAGGCGGCGGACTCTGTCGTGAACCGTTTCGTGACGCGCCACCTCGTTCCCTCGGCGGCTACTTCGGACTGGCTAAAGCCAGGACTACGAACGCGGGCGCGTAGCCGCCGCCGTGAGGCGGCGGACTCTGTCGTGAACCGTTTCGTGACGCGCCACCTCGTTCCCTCGGCGGCTACTTCGGACTGGCTGAAGCCAGGACTACGAACGCGGGCGCGTAGCCGCCGCCGTGAGGCGGCGGACTCTGTCGTGAACCGTTTCGTGACGCGCCACCTCGTTCCCTCGGCGGCTACTTCGGACTGGCTGAAGCCAGGACTACGAACGGAGCCGGCGCGTTTGTAGTCCTGGCTTTAGCCAGTCCGGCTTCGCGCATTCGAGGCGTCGCGCCATCCGCGGGTTGCATGGAAACTGCTTCCTTCCACTGGTTGCATCCTTTAGAACGTCGCTGCCCTTGCACGTTGATCCTGCAGCATGAACTTCGCGGAAATCCGTTTTTGGGGACTCCTGGCCGCCGGCCTGGTTGTCATCGTCGGAGTGCGCTTCCTGCTGCGTCCTTTCCTCGGGAACCGCGGTCGGCAGGACCTGTTCGATCGCGCGGCGCTCATGATGCTGGGCATGATGCTGCTCAGCTTCGTGAGCTGGATCACCGTGACCATCTTCCTGGTCGTGTCGGTCTGCTCCTACCTTGGTCTGGCGTGGCTGCTGCGCCACGGCCGCCCCTGGCATCGCGCTTTTTTGTGCCTGCTCATCCCGATCCAGCTCCTGCCGCTCCTCTATTACAAGTATGCGAACTTCGCCCTCAACCAGGTCCTGGGTTTTCAGTTCGACACGCTGCGCCATCTCATGATCCCGGTGGGCATCTCCTTCTACACCTTCCAGATGGTGGCGTTCGTCATCGACACCCTCGGCTACCGGCATCCGCTGCCGCGCTTCCTGGACTTCCTGAACTTCGCGGGCTTCTTTCCCCAGATCGTGGCCGGGCCCATTGAACGGCGCGGCGATTTGCTCCCTCAGATGCAGCAGTTCCGGTTTCGATGGTCGGCGGAGGACATCCATGCCGGCCTGGCCTGGGTGGTGGTGGGGATGTTCTTCAAGCTGTGCCTGGCTGACAACGTGGCCCTTCAGTTCCACGGCCGATCCTCGGACAACGCCTACCTCATCTGGATTGACAACCTCCTCTTCGGCCTGCGCATCTACTTCGACTTTGCCGGCTACAGCCTGGTCGCGGTTGGGCTCGGCCGTTGTCTGGGCATCCGCCTGACCCTGAATTTCCGCAGCCCCTACTGCTCGACGAGCATCGCGGAGTTCTGGCGGCGCTGGCATATCACGCTCAGTCAATGGTTCCGGGACTACGTCTATGTCCCGCTCGGCGGCGGCCGCACGCAACGATGGGTGCTCAACATCGCGGTGGTCTTCATTGTTTCCGGCATCTGGCACGGTGCGGGATGGAATTTCATCCTGTGGGGCGCCCTCCACGGGGCCTTTCTGGTGGTGAACCGATGGCTGGGCCCGCGCGTGCCGCTGCCCCGCGTCGTGGCATGGGCCTTGACGGTTGGCGCGGCGCTGTTTGCCTGGCTCTGCTTTTACGAGGTGCAAACCCCGGTGCTCTGGGCCAAGCTCGGCACGCTGTGCACACCCTCCGCCTACGGTCCCGCCGCCATGAAGGAGGCGCTCGCCCTGCGATCCGGGTCGGACCTGTTCACGATCCTCTGTCTGCTGGCGTTGTGCGGCGTTGTGTGGCTGGCGGAATGGTGGTCGGTGCGCCGCCTCGACGATCCCTACGCCTGGCTTCGCCGCCCCGCTGTGCTCGCCGCCATGATGGTCCTGACCGTGTTCCTGGCACCCGGCAAGAACAATGCATTCATCTACTTTGCGTTCTGAACCACCTCATATGCATTAGAATTTGAACGTTGAACGTTGAACGTTCTCCAACCCTTCCCCATCCATGCCTCAGCCCACCACCCAAACTGCTTCCCGTTCCCCGTCCAAGCGCCTGCCGCGCCTGGCTGCGCTCCTGGTGCTGGCGGCCGCTTGTGCCCTGGTGTTGTCCGCCCTTTACACCACGCGCATCAATCCCGAGATCCGCCATTTCCTGGGCACCCACGCCATCAAGCAGGACTGGGCCGCCAAGATGACCCGGGAACACGGCCCCAAGGTGGTCGTCTATGGCGGGTCGAGTTGTGAGTTCTCCATCGACGGCGAACGCCTGCTCCAGCGATACCGGCTTCCCTGCGCCAACCTGGGACGTGGCGCCGGCATGGGGGCGGTCGTGCTGACGATGGCTGCGCTGGACCATGTCCGCGAAGGCGACACCCTCGTCGTCGCGCTCGAGCCCGCCCTGCTCACAGATGAGCCGGAGCTTCCCAATCTCGGTGTTCAGTTCAGCCTGGCCTCCGGCAATGCGCATTGGATCCTCCATCCGCTGCCGCCCACCCAGCCGATGTGTCCCCTCACGGCGGCCCTGGCGCTGCGCCCGGGTGGGCAGCATGTGTTTGCCATGCTCGGCAAACTCCTGAGCGGCCAACCGCTCTATCGTTATCACCTCGAGGACATGCACCCGAGCGGCTTCAACGAAACGGCGCTTCGTCTGGACGTGCAGGGCCCGCCCGGCCATGGCGGCACGGTGCCTCCGGCCAGTCTTGCTTTCCTGCAATCCCTGCGGGAGTGGTGTCAGCAGCACCGCGTGCGTTTTGTCTATTCCTTGCCTTGGGGCTACACGCCGGCGGAGGTGCTCGCGTCCACCCGCCGCGACAACGCCGCGTTCCTCCTCCAGATCATCGACATCCTGCCCGTCCTCAAGGATCCGATGCTGGGCGCGCATGAGGTGCGTGAGGACTTCGCCGACACCGCGTGGCACCTCACCCCCGCCGCGGCGGCCCAACGCACGGACGCCTTAGCCGGACAACTGCAGCATTGGGAGGTGTGGACCCCGGAGGAGCTGCGCGCATTGGTAAGCGGTGGAATCTAAAGGGCAGCCGTTTCGCACTGCTGCTGGCCAACCCAGGGGAAGCGGTCGCGGACCGAGCCGCCTGAAGCACGGACCCCCGAAGGGGGCTAGATGGGAATGAAACGTACGATGGTGCGGCCCGGTTTGTAGTTCCGCCTCTTAAGAAACTCCTTGTGAAACGTGTTGGAGTTACGGGCATGCAATCTTGCACGACGAATTCAAAGGCCCCTCACCCCAGCCCTCTCCCGCCGGGAGAGGGAGAATCGTCTTCCGCACGGAGAAAGGCTTCCGAACTGAACCCGCACCCTCCACGGGGCGCGCGGCTCCCTCTCCCTCCGGGAGAGGGCTGGGGTGAGGGGCCCCTTCGGACATCCATAGCAATTGGTGTTTCTTCCCTAACTAGCCCGACAACGTCGGGTTCTGGTTTTAGGCGGCTCCGATGGGGCGCTTGCCTGCTACCTTCCCAGCTTCCGTACGCTGTCCCCCAAGCGGATCGCTCCCGGTTGCACCACCTTGGCGTTGATGCCGCGCAGGTTCAGCCTGCGGCCTTCGGGTGAGTTGACGAATTTAAGGGCGTCGGGGCCGAACCGGGCCTTGAACTTCACGCAGCCCGTGTGCGGTTCGGCCGTCACTTCCACCACTGCCCCCCCCACGGCGAGTCGCGTGCCCGGAGGCAGGTTGTCACCGCCCAGATCGAGGTCGATGTAGAGCTGGTCTCCCGCCAACCCCCAACGCGCCTGGTCCGGGGCGATCAAGGCAATGGCGCGCGCGTTCATGATGTTCAGTTGCATGTCCGGATGGGCCGACCCATCCGGCGATTTGGTGAAGCCGCGTGTCTGCCAGTTGTCTCCCACCAAGCCCTCCTCCAGGCTCAGCTCCCCCGCCTGCAACACCTCGCGCTCATTCACGCCGGGGCGGCGCACGATCCAGCGCAAGACGCCTTCGTCGCGCGGCGCCTGCCGGACGCCGTCCAGTCCGGATTCCAGCTCATTCAGGGTAAGATGGTGGGGGGTGTCGCTCATGCTGTCCTCGTTGGAAGGAGACCTTATCCGGCGGCCCAGTCCGGCGGCAAGCGGCATCAGGAGTCGAACAGGTCGCTGATGAGGAACTGTGGATCACCCACCGTTCATCACACGGTCCCCGGTAAAGGAGCGGGGCGCTTGGCAAAGTCAGCACGGGCGCCTGTGGCGCAGGTTCTTGCTCTTGCTCTCACTCTTACTCGCCTCAGCAGAGTAGGAGTAAGAATAAGTCATTCCCCAGACGCGACTGGGGAATGAAGGCAGCGCAGCGGGTTGCGACACAAGGTGAAGTATGGGCGAGGAGAGCACCCTACATCGCACCCTATCAAAGGCCCCTCACCCCTGCCCTCTCCCGCGGGGAGAGGCCTTCGACGAGCTCAGTCGAGCGGAGACCCGTCCTCCGCGCGGAGAGAGGCTGCTGCCCTGATCCCTTTACCCTGGGATGGCATGCTGTTCCCTCTCCCGCCGGGAGAGGGTTAGGGTGAGGGGCCCGGTAAAAACAACAACATGTCGGTCGTTCTTTTCGGGTAAAGGGCAAGAGCAAGATGAAACCGGCAGGTCTGATGACGACAACGCCTCGACTCGCCGACTTCGTCAGCAGCCCCCGGCAAAGGAGCGGGGTCCGCCTTCGCTCCATTGCGCTCGGGACGCGGCTGCGTCATAAAGGGCCCATGCAACCGCTGCCCCATACCCGCTCCTGTTTCGTCTGTGGCGAAGCCAACCCGCTTGGATTGCGCCTGCGCATGCACACCGACGGGCACAAGGTGTTCACCCGGTGGCTGCCGTCGGCGGCACACGTCGGGTTCCAGGAAACGGTGCACGGCGGCCTGATCAGCACGGTCCTGGATGAAGTGATGGTGTGGGCCTGCGCCATTCCCACCCGGCGCTTCGCCTATTGCGCCGAGTTGACCGTCCGGTTCCGGCAACCGCTCCGGCCCGGCGTGGAAAGCCGGATCGAGGCGGAGCTGACCCGCAACCTGAAGGACCGCATTTACGAGGCCTCGGCCACCCTGCGCGATGCCGACGGGGTGGCACTGGCGTCCGCGACTGGAAAGTACCGGCCCGTCCCCGAGATCGCGACCCGCGCGCTCCTGGCGGACGTGGTGGGCGACATGGCCCGGTGGATTGATCTGGGCTGATTACTCGAAGGTGACCGTGATCTTGTTCCGGTCCAGGATGGTGGCTTCACGGAAGTAAAGCTCGGCCTGGGCGCGGTTGTATTCGGTCAGGGCCTGGATTTCGGCCGCGCGGGCATCGGTGAGGTTGCGCTGCAGTTCCAGCACGAAGAAGCTCGTGCTCTTGCCGTTCTCCAGCTTCTTCTGCTCCGCGTCCAGCGCCTGCTGCGCGAACTGCACCGCCTCGCGGCGGGCCGGGATCTGGTCGTAGGCCGACTGCACGTCCACAATGGCGCTGTCCACCTCCACGATGATGTTCTGGTGCAGTTCCTTGAGCTGGAGCTGAAGCTGGCGCTCGGTCTCCCGCGCGATGCGGTAGCTGCTCCGCTCGGAGCGGCGCGACAGCGGCACGGAGAGGATCACGCCGTAGGAATGCCGGGGACTGGTTTCGTCCTCGACGTCCATGATGGTGCCGCCAAACGCCGCGTCGATGCCGGAACGTCCGTAGGACCCGACGATGTTCAGGGAGGGGAACAACTGGTTGTGGCTCAGGCGCACGACCAGGCCCTGCTTTTCCAGCTCATACTTGAGCTGGTTGAAATCAGGACGGTTCTCCAGCGCGTTGGCCCAACTGTCGGGCTTGCTGAACATCTGGGGGACGGCCAGCAGCTTTTCGGTGGGCATGATCCGGATGGGGCTCCAGTATTCGAAGTTGTCGGAGATCAGGTTCTTGAGGAAGTTCTCCGCTTTCACAACCACCGCCTGCGAGGCGATGAGGGCGGCCTGGGCGGTGGCGGCTTCGGACTCCGCCTGTTTCTCGTCCAGGGCGGCCAGCACGCCGGCTTCCACGCGGCGCTTGTTCTCCTGGTAGAGCTTGTTGGCCAGTTCCAGCGCCTTTTGCTGGACCTTGACCTGGTCCTGCGCGGCGACCAGATCGTAGTAGGCGACTTCCACGTCGCGCACGATGGTCATCACGATCTGCAGGTAGGCCTCCTCGGAGATGCGGAGGTTGCGCTTGTTGAGTTGGATCTGCGTGCGCGTGTCGGAGGTCCAGAAATCCCGCAGCAAGGGCTGGGTCAAGTCGATGCCCACCCGGGAGTTGTAGTTGTCCGAGGTGCCGGCCGCCGGATCCAGCGGGAAGGAGGGGAAGGTGGTTTCCTGCTGACGCACCGTCGAAAACCCCATGTCGTACTGCAGGCCCAGCGGCAGTTCCCCCGCCAACCCGGTCCGGTAGCTGTCGGCCTCGCGATTGAACGCCCGGAAGGTCTGGCCTTGCACGATATCCTCCTCCTGGCTGTTCTCTTCGTGGACGTAGCTGGCTTCGAAGCGCGGATCGTAGATGCCGTAGGATCCGGACAATTGATACCGCGCGATGCCGGGATCGATCCGCGCGATTTGGATACGCAAGTTTTTCTCCATCGCCATGCGGACGCATTCTTCGAGGGAGATCAGGTTGGTGCTCTGGGCGGAGGCAGTCTGGGGCAACCCAACGGACAATAGGCAGCAAAAGGCAATGCAGGATGCAATGAGAGAGCGCATAGTCGGGCGAGACTGCTAGATTTTCCGCCGTTCGTCAACCGGCTGGCACAAGAATCCCGCATGCCTAAATCCCCCGGGCGGAAAGGTTTGCCCAGCCCCTGGCCGTGCGGAACCAAGCCTGCGCCTCCGACTCCCTTGGGGTGAACCAGACGGCCTCAAGCAGGCGCAGGATGGAGTTGTCTCACCGGCGCACGATCCTTCTGGCCTTAGCCCGCCATCGCCCTCCGCAACCGGTCCCGGATCGCCGACCATGCCTCTGACTTCGGCAGTGCTTCCATCACAATAACGCCGGCCCCCAGTTCATCGCACGTGTGCAGCTCCGCGTAGAGCGCCCGTGCGAACGCCTCCGGGTCGTGCGGGATCACGGCCACGCGCGCACAGGCGTCCACTCCGGGAATGTGCTGGTGAGCGAGCACGTGCAACTGCCCGGCGTCCAAACCCCTTTCCCGAAGCTGTCGCTCCAGGTCCTTCTCGTCCTCCCATCTCAGCATGTAGAGCTTGGCTCTGGGCGCATAATGCCGCGCGAGCTGTCCCGGGCTGCGCAAGGGACCTGCGTCGTTGTGATCCGACCCCTCCGTTCCGGTTTGGATCACGGCATCCAATGCGCCCCGCCCGATGAGGCCCGGTCGCAACACGCGTGGGGGTGTGCAGGTCAGATCCAGCACGGTGGACTCGATGCCCACCTGGCACTGCCCGCCGTCGAGGACCACGGGGACGCGGTCACCCAGCAGGGCCTGGACATGTTCGGGGCGGGTGGGGGAAAGGCGGTTGGACGGGTTGGCGCTTGGGGCGGCCAGGGGAAAGCCGCATGCCCTGATGACGGATTGCATGATGGGATGGCTGGACCAACGGATTCCCACGGTGCTGCCGCCAGCGGTCACACACGACGGGATGCAGTCCGCCTTGGGCAGCACCAGGGTGAGCGGTCCGGGCCAGAAGGCGGCCGCGAGTCGCGTGGCCATTTCGGGCCAGGAAGCGGTGCAGTGCCGTGCCATGTGCAACCCATCGACATGCACGATGACGGGATTGCGGTCCGGGCGACCTTTTAGCTCGAAGAGTTTTCGGACCGCCGCCTCATTGAGGGCGTTGGCTGCCAGGCCATATACCGTTTCGGTGGGCAACGCCACCACCTCGCCTTGTTCCAAAAGGATCGTCGCCTGGGTGACGGCGTCATTGAACAGTCGGGCGTTGTGAGTGGGTAAGATGCGCATTGGCGGAGCCCCCTCCGCGCATTCGGCGCGGGGGGCGCGGGATGATGGCGTTTTCGATCCTGGCAGGCAAGTTTGTGCCATGGGGCCAGCGGGGTGGATCGGGCGGATGCGGTGGGCGTGGGTTTTGTAAAAGATGTTGGTTTGCAAGGGCATGAGTGGAAGGGGAATTGAACCTTGACGCCTCTTGGGCCCTCCCTTTAATGTAGTCACTGAGCGGAACAGTTGGCTGGAACCCACCAGCATGCGAAGTCGGAGATACTCCGGCTTTTTTATTCGTCTGGTGCAGACAGGAGTTTGGATATGAATGTCGATTTGATCGCAGTTTTGGAGCATTACGAGCGAGAGAAGGGCATCAGCCGTGACAGTCTCCTCGCCGCGGTGGAGGAGGCCTTGGTGACGGCTGCCAAGAAGGCCATTGGCCCGGCCCGCGATTTGAGATGTCAGATTGACCCCAAATCAGGGGATATTCGTGCCTACGCAAAATTGATCGTGGTGGAGAATGTGACTTCCAAACACGATGAGATCTCCCTGCCCGACGCCCGTCGCCGCAGGCCTGACGCCCAGATGGGCGATGAAATCGAGATGGAAGTCACTCCGACCAATTTTGGTCGGATCGCTTCGCAATATGCCAAGCAGTCCCTGATGACGCAGATTCGGCGGGCGGAGAAGGAGTTGATCTTCACGGAGTTCAAGGATCGCGTGGGGGACATCGTCAGCGGCGTCGTGCGTCGTTTCGATCGGTCTGATGTCATCATCGACCTGGGCCGGTTCGAGGCGTTGCTGCCCAATCGGGAACGTGTTCCCACCGAGGAATACCAGGTCGGTGAGCGTTTGCGATGCTACGTCAAGGCGGTGGAAAACGGCCCGCACGGCCCCGAAATCATCCTGTCCCGCTCCGACCCGAACTTTGTCATCAAGCTGTTCCGGCTGGAGGTCTCCGAAATCAACGACGGCACGATCGAGATCAAGGCCATCGCCCGGGAACCCGGATTCCGCACCAAACTGGCGGTCTATACCCGGGATGACAAGGTGGATCCCGTCGGTGCCTGCGTCGGGCTCCGTGGGCAGCGGGTGAAGAACATTGTGCGTGAATTGAACAACGAGAAGGTGGACATCATTCGTTGGGATACGAACGTCAAGACTTTCATCACCAATGCCTTGCAGCCGGCCAAGTTGAAGGCCTTTGAGATCGATGAGGCCAATCACCGGGTCAAGATCATCGTCAGCGAGGACCAGTTGTCGCTGGCCATCGGCAAGCGCGGGCAAAACGCCCGGCTGACCTCCAAGCTGACCGGGTGGCAGGTGGACATTGAGGCCGAACACGTGGCCACCATTGGGTTTGAGGAGCAGATGGCGCAGGCGGTGCAAAACCTGGCGGGGATCCCCGGGATCACCGACAAACAGGCCGATGTTCTCGTGCACAATGGGTTGACCAGTCTGGAGGATTTGCTGGAAGCTGAAGTCAGCGACTTGAGCGAGATCCCCGAGATTGGCGACTACGCAGAGTCCATCATGGATTCGGCCCGTGCCGAGGCCAATCGTCGTATGATCCGGGTGGGGGAAGAATCCCCGTCCACGCCGCAGTCATGATCATGGACACGCCGAGGCTCCGTTGAACGGTTTTTTCGCCATGCATCCGGCTGCGAAAAACAGAATCACAACCCTCTGATGAAAGCGTTGAGGGTGAGTCGGATTGAATTAGAGATTTATGCCCGTCCGCATTTACGAGTTAGCTCGCAAGCTTGGCATCGAGAACAAGGTGATCATTGCCAAGGCGAAAGAGCTTGGTATCCCCGGTGCCAAAGTACCGTCCAGTTCGCTGGACAAAATCACCGCTGAGTACCTCGAAAACGAGCTGAGCGGGCTCAAGAAGACCGAGGAGAAGGAACCCAAAGCCCCCGCCGCCCCCGAGCCCATCGTCATCGTCAAGGCCCCGGCGGCACCGCTTCAACCCGAACCCGCCGTCGAAGCAGACGCCCCTCCCGGAGAGGCTGTCGAGTTCCGGCCCGCGCTTGATGAGTTGGCGCCCGTCGGGGAAGGGCGGCCCGACGAAGCCCCTGTGGGCGACGTCCAGTTCGACGCCGAAGCCGACACGGTGATCGTCGAACCTGAACCCGCCGCCGAGTCGGAGGCCCCCCTCCCGCCGCCCGAGCCCGCCGGTCCCAAGATCGGGGAGAAGGTCGGATTCATCCAGCTTCCCAGCCGTCCCGGTGCTCGGGGGGGCGGACGCTCAGCCCAAGCCAAACCCGCCCCGGCCGGTCGTCCCCCCGAACCCGGCAAGGGCCGCGGCCGCGATGTGAGGCCGGCCCCCGCCGCTGCCCGTCCCGCCGCTCCGGCCAAGCCCCGGCCCTCGCCCCAGATCGAACTGCCCGATTCCGCGCAGATCATCACCATCAAGCCGCCGATCATCGTCCGTGACCTGGCGGAAAAACTGAACCGCAAGCCGCATCAGATCATCGCCGACCTTTTCGAACTCAAGGTCATGGCCAGTGTCAATCAGGCCATCGAGGAGGAGGTCGCCCGTCAGCTCTGCGCCAAATACGGTTTTCGTTTCGAAGTGGAGAAGCGGGAACGCGGCGGCGGCATCGTCCACAGCCATGTCCAGAAGCCGGCGGTTCTCGACGAGGATGACAAACCGGAGGACCTTAAGCCGCGCGCCCCGGTGGTCACCATCATGGGGCATGTGGATCACGGGAAGACCACCCTGCTCGACGTCATTCGCAAATCCAACGTGGTGGCGGGCGAGGCGGGCGGCATCACCCAGCACATTGGCGCCTACACCATCACGGTGCCGCATCCCGACCGGAAGAACGACCTGCAGCAGATCACCTTCCTGGACACGCCGGGCCATGCCGCCTTCACCGCCATGCGCGCCCGGGGGGCCGATGTCACCGACATTGTCGTCCTGGTGGTGGCGGCCAATGATGGCGTCATGCCGCAGACGCTGGAGGCGTTGTCGCATGCCAAGGCCGCCGGCGTTCCCATCATTGTGGCGGTCAACAAGTGTGATGCCCCCAGCGCGAACCCGATGCGCGTGCGCCAGCAGTTGCAGGAGCACGAGCTGGCGCCTGACGAATGGGGCGGCGACACCATCTTCGTGGATGTCTCGGCCATCAACAAGCAGGGCATCGACAAGCTCCTGGAGATGATCCTTCTCCAGGCCGAGCTGCTCGAGCTCAAGGCAAACCCCACCCGGCTGGCCAAGGGCAACGTCATCGAGTCCGGACTGGCGCCCGGCGGTCCCACCGCCAGCGTCCTCGTCCGCGCCGGCACCCTGCACACCGGCGACACCCTCATCTGCGGCGAATTCTGGGGCCGCGTCCGCGCCCTCATCAACGAGGAGGGAGAACGCCTCAAGGAGGCCGGACCCTCGATGGCCGTCAAGGTGCTCGGTCTCAACGGCGTGCCCGAGGCGGGGCTGGAATTCAATGCGGTCAAGGATGAGAAAACCGCCCGCCTCATCATGGGCGAGCGCGAGGATGAGGCGCATGCCCAGCGCCGCGGCGGCGGGACCGGGCCCATGGGCGGCGGGTCGGTGGACGACCTCCTCCAGGCGCTGGCCAAGTCGCAGTTGCAGGAATTGAAGGTGGTGGTCAAGGCCGACGCCCAGGGTTCGGTCGAGGCCATCGTCGATTCGTTGAGCAAGATCGAGTCGGACAAGGTGACGCTCAAGGTGATCCACAGCGCGGTGGGCACCGTGACCGAGAATGACGTCCATCTCGCCTCCGCCTCGCGGGCGCTCATCATCGGCTTCCACACCCGGCTCGACAACGGCGTGGCCGACCTGGCCAAGCATCACGGGGTCACCATCAAGCTCTACGCGATCATCTATGAGTTGATCGACGAGGTGAAGCTGGCCATGGCCGGGTTGCTTGAACCCGAGGTCAAGGAGTCGATCATCGGCAGCGCCGAGGTGCGCAAGGTCTTCGAGCTGTCCAAGGGCGGCAAGGTCGCCGGCTGCATGGTCAGCTCCGGGCGCATCAACCGCGGCAAGGTCCGCGTCATGCGCAAGCGCAACATGATCTACGAGGGCAACATCCAGTCGCTCCGCCGGTTCCAGGACGAGGTCAACGAGGTGCGTGCCGGCATGGAGTGCGGCATGCGCATAGATGGTTTCCGCGATGTTCAGGAAGGGGACACCATCGAGTGTTTCATGACTGAAAAGGTCGCCGCCCAGCTGTGAAGTTCGTTTCCGGCATGACCTCATGCCGTGCTGCCATGTCGTCGCATCGCTTACTTCGGGTCCGTGAATTGCTCAAGCGCCACGTGGGCGAGGCCATTCGCAGCGACGTGTCCACCGGGCCCGATGCCCTCATCACCGTCACCGATGTCCAAGTCTCCCCCGACCTCCGCCATGCCACGGTCTTTGTCAGTGTCCTCGGCGACGCCGAACAACAGGAAGCCGCCCTCGCCCTCCTGCGCCAGCACCGTGTCCACCTCCAGAACCGGGTCGCCGGCGAGGTGATCCTCAAATACACCCCCCAGCTGCGCTTTGTGGCCGACAATTCCGTGATCCGCGGCAACCGCGTCCTGGACATCCTCGACGAATTGGAGAATCCGCCCGCCAACACTGAATGAAACTCAAGATCATCCAGCGTATTCTCGACGGAATACGAGGGAGCCAGACGTTTTGTGTCGTGGGACATGTGCGCCCCGACGGTGATTGCATCGGTTCTCAGCTCGGCCTCGCCCTCGCCCTCCGCCAGCAGGGCAAGGAGGTGCATGTCTGGAACGAGGACCCCGTCCCCGACAAGCTCGCCTTCCTCGACCCGGACAGGATCGTTGCGCGCCCGCGGCGGGGCATGACCTTTGACTGCGTCATCGCCACCGACTGCGCGAGCTTCGAGCGCCTCGGCTCCGTGGGGGAACACGTCGCGGACCGCAGGCTCCTCATCAACATCGATCATCACCAGAGCAACACCCGGTATGGCGACATCAACTGGGTCTCCGGCAACCAGCCCTCCACCGGCGAGCTGATCTTCCGGCTCCTCGAGGCGGCCAACTGGTCCGTCACCCCCGCCATCGCCAACTGCCTCTTCACCGCCGTCTCCACCGACACCGGCTCCTTCCAGTACCCCACCACGCGTCCCGGCACCTACTACGTCGCCGGCAAGCTGGTCGAGCGCGGCGCCGACCTGGCCCTCATCTGTGATGAGGTGTACCAGTCCTACCCGCTCTCCCGCGTCCGGCTCCTGCGCCACGTCTATAACAACTTCCGCCTCGTTCACGACAACCGGATCGCCTACTTCTGGGTCAAGAAGAGGGACTACTCGCGCACCGGCGCCGCCCCCGACGATTCCGAGGGGCTCATCGACCATATCCGCGACATCGAGCCGGTCGTGGTGGCCTGCATGTTCGAGGAGATCGAGCCGGAGCAGATCCGGATCAGCCTTCGTTCCAAGTGCTCGCAGGTCAACGTGAGCGACGTCGCCAAGCTCTTCAACGGCGGCGGACACCCCGCCGCCGCCGGCGCCCGCATCACCGGCAAGCCCATCAGCGTCCAGCGCCGCGTCATCAACGCCGTCAAAAAGGCCATCAACGGAACCCCCTGACCCTTTCGCACCCGCCCATGCAGACTTTCGACCCCCTGGACGGCGCCCTGCTCATCGACAAGCCCAAGGGACCGACCTCCCATGACGTCGTGGACGCCATCCGGCGGCATTTCCAAATCAACAAGGTGGGCCACGCCGGCACGCTCGATCCCAATGCCACCGGACTGCTCATCCTCCTCCTCGGGCGCGGCACCCGCCTCTCCGAGAAGCTGATGTCCGACGACAAGATCTACACCGGCACCGCCAGGTTCGGCGAAGCCACCACCAGCTACGACGCCGACGGCGACGTGACCGCCACCCACCCGGTTCCGCCCCTCACCGCGGAGCAGCTCAACCAGGCCACCGCCTCCTTTGTCGGCGACCTGATGCAGACGCCCCCCATGGTCTCCGCGGTCAAGCAGGGTGGCGTCCCCCTCTACAAGCTCGCCCGCAAAGGAGTGGAGGTGGAGCGCAAGGCCCGCCTCATTCACATCTACGAATTCACCTTCACCGACTACGAGGAACCGCTTGGCTGGTTCCGCGTCGCCTGCACCAAGGGCACCTATGTCCGGAGCCTGGTCCATGACCTCGGCTCCCAGCTCGGCTGCGGCGCCTACCTCCTCAACCTCCGCCGCCAAGCCTCCGGCAAGTTCCATGTCGATGAGGCCATGACCTTCGAGGATGCCCTCCGGCTCTCCCCGCGGGAGCTGGAGCCCCATGTGTTGCCGTTCCTCAAGCTCGCCGGCGGCGCCGCCTCCACCTGATGAAGATCATCCAGGCCCCGGACGACCTGAGCCCGCGCCCGTCCGCGGCCTGTCTGGCCATCGGCTTTTTCGATGGTGTGCATCTCGGCCATCAACAGGTGATCCGCCAGGCCCTGGCCGATGCCGCCCGTTGCGAATCCCATCCCGTGGTCCTGACCTTCGACCGGCATCCCGCCTCGGTGATCGCGCCCGAGCGTGCGCCGGGCCTGATCTATTCCCTGGACCATAAGCTAAAATCCCTGGCCGACTGCGGCGCCCCCACGACCTGCCTGTTGACCTTCAACGAATCGCTCTGCCGCCAGCCGGGGGAGGCCTTCGTGCGCAACCTCCACGCCGCCTGGGGGCGCATCGACAGCATCTGTGTGGGACACCGCTTCCGCTTCGGCCACCGCCGCGACGGTGACGTGGCCCTGCTCCAACGCCTAGGGCTCGAGCTGGGCTTCCAGGTCCACGGTCTGGCGGCCGTGTCCCTCGACGGCGAGCCGGTCAGCAGCACCCGCATCCGGCAGAGCCTGCGCGAGGGGGACTTTGACAAGGTGGACCAGATGCTGGGGCGTTCCTACCGCCTGGCCGGCCGGGTGGTGGAAGGGGATCGGCTGGGCCGCCAGATTGGGTTTCCCACCGCGAACCTCGATGCGGCGGGGCTCGCGTTGCCCCCGTCCGGCGTGTATGCGGTGCATGCCTTCTGCCAGCGGCGGGAGCATCGTGCCGTGCTCAACATCGGTGTGCGCCCCACGCTGGATGCCAGCCAGCCCGTTTTGCGGGTCGAGGTGCATCTCCTGGATTTCCAGGGCGATCTCTACGGTTGTGACATGGAACTTGGCTTCGTGCGCCACCTGCGCGACGAGCGCAAGTTCGCGTCGCTCGACGCGCTGCGGGAACAGATCGGGCGGGATGTCGAGCTCGCCCGGCGCTGCTTCCCGGCCAGGTGAGAATCTGTGCTTGAAGCCTCCTTGATCCAACCGATCGGTCCGATCGGTCGGATGGAGTGATCGGTCCAGCGACCCATGCCTGCTTCACCCGCCCCGCCTCCTCCCATTCCTTACGTTTGTGTAAGCTTCCGTTTTCCCCCTTCAAATCGGGCCTCGTTTCTGTTTAAAGATTCTGCCTGCCCGTTGAGCCGGGCTCGGAAATTGACTCATGAATGCAGGAATCAGCGCCATTAACGAGGAAGTCAAACAGGCCGGAGCGTTTGTGCAGCCGCTCTTCGCGGAGCTGGCCAAGGTGGTGGTGGGGCAGAGTTACCTGACCGAACGGCTGGTCATCGGCCTCCTGGCCAACGGCCACGTCCTGCTCGAAGGGGTTCCCGGCCTGGCCAAAACCCTCTCCGTCAAGTCGCTGGCCTCCTGCATGCACGTCCGCTTCTCCCGCATCCAGTTCACCCCGGACATGCTGCCCGCCGACGTCATCGGGACCCAGATCTACAATCCCCAGTCGGGAGGCTTCACGACGCGCAAGGGGCCGATCTTCGCCCATCTCGTCCTGGCCGACGAAATCAACCGCGCCCCGGCCAAGGTCCAGAGCGCCCTGCTCGAGGCGATGCAGGAGAAGCAGGTCACCATCGGCGACCACAGCTTCCCCCTCGAGGAACCGTTCCTGGTCCTGGCCACCCAGAACCCGATCGAGCAGGAGGGCACCTATCCGTTGCCCGAGGCGCAGGTCGATCGTTTCATGCTCAAGCTGCGCGTCGGCTACCCCTCCCGGACGGAGGAGCGGCAGATCCTGGATTTGATGGCGCGCACCTCCGACCTGCCGACCACCAGCGCCGTGGTGGATCCCAAGCAGATCCTCCAGGCCCGAAAGGTGCTCAACGACATCTATGTCGATGACAAGGTCAAGGACTACATCGTGGACCTCGTCTGCGCCACCCGCGATCCCGGGCATTACAACATCGAGCTGCGGGACTTCATCCAGTTGGGCGCCTCGCCCCGCGCCACCATTTCGCTGACCCTTGCCGCCAAGGCCTTCGCCTTCCTGCGGGGCAGGGGGTATGTCACCCCCCAGGATGTCAAAAGCATCGGCATGGATGTCCTGCGCCACCGGGTCACCGTCACCTACGAGGCCGAGGCGGAGGAGAAGACCAGCGAAGCCATCATCCAGAAGATCTTCGACGAACTCCCGGTGCCCTGATGATTCCGCGCGAGATCCTCAAGAAAATCCGCCAGATCGAGATCCGCACCAACCGGCTCGTCACCGAGACGCTGGGCGGTCAATATCACAGTGTCTTCAAGGGGCAGGGGATGAACTTCGAGGAGGTCCGGGAATACCAGCCCGGCGACGAGGTCCGCTCCATCGACTGGAACGTGACCGCCCGCATGAACCACCCGTTCGTGAAGAAGTTCGTCGAGGAACGTGAGCTGACCCTGATGCTGCTCGTGGACGTGAGCGGGTCGGGCCTGTTCGGCTCCATCCAGCAATCCAAGCGCGAACTGGCCGCCGAGGTGGCCTCCGTGCTGGCCTTTTCCGCCCTGCGCAACAATGACAAGGTCGGCCTCATCCTTTACACCGATCAGATCGAATACTTCATGCCGCCCCGGAAAGGGCGCCGCTACGTTCTGCGCCTGATCCGCGAGATCCTCTTCCACGAGCCGAAGCACCGGGGGACCGACCTGCCCGGCGCCCTCGAGTTTCTCGGCCGCGTCATGTCCCACCGTTCCATCGCCATCGTGGTTTCCGATTTCCTCGAGTCGGCCGGAGGCGGAGTTCTGGGCCGTCTCAGCGTGGCCCCCGCCCTTTCCCAGCCGTGCCTGGCCGCGCTTCGCCAGACCAAGCGGCGCCACGACGTCGTGGCGGTGCAGGTGGCCGATCGCTACGAGCTGGAGTTGCCCGCCCTGGGCCTGCTGGTGCTCAAGGATGCCGAGACCGGCCAGGTCGTCGAGATCAACACCCACGACCGCCGCCGGCGCGAGGCCTTCGCCCGGCACCAGGAGCGGCATGTCCAGCAACTCGGCCGCATGCTCCGCTCCGCCGGCATCGATGTCATCCACCTGCGCACCGACCAGCCCTATGCCACGGCCCTGGCCAGGTTCTTCGAGACCCGTGAGAAGCGAAGGCTCCATGGATGAACACCAATGAACAGGCCGTCGTGGTGCCGCCCACCTCGGGCGCTCCCGGCATGGAGGACATCCGGGGTCTCAAGCCGCTGGTCGATGTGCCCGGTCCCTGGCTTTATGTCGGGATGGCCCTGGGGGTGTTGGTTTTGCTGGGCCTGCTCGTGCTCGCCTTCCTTTGGTGGCGCTCCCGCCAACGCGTGGCCCCGCCGCCCATCCCGGTCGTGCCCCCCCACGTCCTCGCGCGCCAGCAACTGGAACGGGCCCTGGCCTTCCTCAGCGATCCGCGCGAGTTCTGCACCCGTGTCAGCGACGCCATCCGCGTTTACCTGGAGAAGCGCTTCGATTTCCACGCCCCGGAACGGACCACCGAGGAGTTCCTGGTCGAACTCCAGGATTCCGGCCATCTCACCCCCGACCAGAAACAGTCCCTTGGTGAGTTCCTGCAAAGCTGCGACCTGGTCAAGTTCGCCCGGTTCGAGCCCAACGAATCCACGCTCCGCGAACTGCACGCGGCGGCCGGCCGGCTCGTGGACGAAACCCAGCACGACTCCCTGGACCGCACAGCCTCTCCGGCCCCTCCGGGCGCGCCGGTTGCGGCCAGCGCCTCGCCGTCGTCATGAGCTTTGCCCATCCATGGTTTCTGCTTCTGCTGCTGGCGCTGCCGGTGGTGGCTTGGTGGCATGGTCGCCGTGACCGGCAGGCCGCCTTCCTCTACTCGTCGATCCAGTTGTTCAGCCATGTGGCCGACTTCCGGCAAACTCGGCCCGAGAAGGTCCTGGCCCTCCTGCGTTGGCTGACCCTGGCCCTGTTCATCGTCGCCCTCGCGCGGCCCCAGTCCATCCACAGCGAGACCACCATCAAGGCCAGCGGCGTGGACATCGTGATCGCGCTGGACCTCTCCGGCAGCATGGAGGCCGAGGATCCGGGCTTTGAGTTGAACGGCAAACAGGTCAACCGCCTCACCCTGGCCAAGGACGTGGTCCAGCGATTCGTGGAACGCCGGCCCAACGATCGGATCGGCTTGATCGCCTTTGGCAGCCAGGCCTTCACCGCGTCTCCCCTGACCCTGGATCATGACTTCCTGAGGCGGAACCTGGAGCGGCTCGACTTGAACACGATTGACGGCACCCGAACGGCCATCGGCTCCGCCCTCGCCACCTCCGTCAACCGGTTGCGCGAACTCCCCTCCAAAAGCCGCATCGTCATCCTCATGACCGATGGCCAGAACAACGCCGGGGAAGTGCCCCCCCTCACCGCGGCCAACGCCGCCCAGTCGCTTGACGTGAAGGTTTACACCATCGGCGTCGGCACCCGCGGAACGGCCCGCGTGCCGCGCATCGACGCCTTCGGGCGCAAGGTCTATATCCCGACCCAGGTGGATATTGACGAGGACACGCTCAAGGAGATCGCCTCCAAGACCGGCGGGAAATACTACCGGGCCGACAGCGCCGACACGCTGCGGAAGATCTACGACCAGATCGACGACCTGGAAAAGACCGAGGCGGAGGTCAGGAAGTACGTCCGCGTCGAGGAACTGTTCGCCTGGGCCGCCGCCCCGGGCTTCGCCCTGCTCCTGCTCGAGATCCTGCTCCGGCACACCCTATGGAGGCGCCTGCCATGAGATGGGAACACGCGTATCTCCTGTGGTGGCTGCCCGTCGTGGTGCTCGGGCTGGCGGGCTTTTTCGCCTGGGCGTGGCGGCGGAAGTGCCAGCTCATCGCCCTGTTTGTCCAGTCGCGACTGCTGGCCCAGTTGACCGTCGGCGTTTCGGCGCGGCGGCAGAAGATCCGGATGGGCATGATCGTGGCCGCCGCCGCGTTGTTGTGGATGGTCCTTGCCCGACCCCAGTGGGGGATGACCACCGAAGAGGCCCGCCAACGCGGGTTGGACATCATCGTTGCGATCGACACCTCGCGCAGCATGCTGGCCACCGACATCCCGCCCAACCGGCTGGACCGGGCCAAGCTGGCTGCGCAGGATTTGCTCGCCCAGGCCAGGACCGACCGGCTGGGCCTGATCGCCTTCGCCGGGAGCGCCTTCCTCCAATGTCCCCTCACCATTGACGCCGGTGCCTTCCAGCAGGGTTTGTCGGCCCTCACCACCGAGATCATCCCCCAGGGCGGCACGGCCCTGGCCGAGGCCATCGCGACCGCCCGCACCGCCTTTGGCGAGGAAGCCGCCGACAACTACAGGGTCCTGGTCCTGTTCACTGATGGCGAGGATCACGATGGCAAGGCCGTCGAGGCCGCCCGCGCCGCCGCCGAAGCCGGGATGCGGATCTTCACCGTCGGTGTGGGCACGCGGGAGGGGGAACTGCTCTCCGTTCCCAGTGGAAACGGGGAGACCAGCTTTCTCAAGGACGAGCAGGGCAATGTGGTGAAGTCCCGGTTGAACGAGGCGTTGCTCCGGGAGATCGCCGAGGCGGGCCTGGGATTTTATGTCCTGCTGGCGGGGGCCAACACCGTGGACCGGCTCTACCAGGAAGGACTGGCCCCGTTGCCCAAGTCGGAATTTGCCGCGCGCGAAGTCCAGCGTTATCATGAGCGCTACCAGTGGTTCCTTGCCTTGGCCATGTTGTTGCTCGTGCTTGAAATGCTGTTTCCCGAGAGGCGCACGTCGGTGCGACGCGCCGATGCCGCCCCGTCCGCCACCGGTGATGCCGCCCGCAAGGTGGCCGGCATTCTCCTGCTTCTCGCCCTGCCCCTTTCATTGGGAGCGGCCTCCGCCTCCCGTGCCGCCAAACAGTATGACCGCGGGCAGTACGAGGATGCCCTCTCGCAGTACCAGCGCCTGCTCGACAAGCGTCCCGACGAGCCGCGCCTGCATTTCAATGCCGCCAGCGCCGCCTATCAGTCCGGCGATCTCGAATCCGCCCGCAACCATTTCCAGTCCGCCATGGTCACCCAGGACCTCGACTTGCAGGAGGCCGCCTATTACGGGCTGGGCAACACCCAATTCCGCCTTGGGGAAGCGGCCCAGGACCTGGAGCAAAAACAGGATGCCTGGCAGAGCGCCGTCACCCACTACCAAAGCGCGCTCAAGCTCAACCCCGAGGACGAAGACGCCCAACTCAACCTCGACTTCGTGAAGAAGAAACTCGAGGAACTGCAGCAACAGCAACAGCAACAGCAACAACAGCAGCAGCAGGACCAGGACAAGCAGGAGAACCAGGACAAGCAGGAGGAGAACCCGCAGCAGGAGAAGCAGGAGCAACAGTCCGATTCTCAGGAGAACAAGGACTCCCAGGACCAGCAGCCCTCGGATTCCCAGGACTCTCCGCAACAGGATCAGCAGCAGCAGCAACAGAAGCAGGAGAAGGAGCAGCAAGGGGACAGTCAGCAGGACAAGCCTCAGGGGGAGTCTGACGAGGCACAGAACACGAAGGAGGGGGACCAGAAGGAGGGGCAGCAGGGGCAGCAGGGGGAATCCGAATCCCAGGAAGCACAGGAAGGCCAGCAGGCCTCACCCATGGCCATGTCACCCGTGGAGGCCAGGCGCCTGCTCGACACGCTCAAGGGGCAGGAGCGCACCCTCATCTTTCTTCCCCCCGGCATGAGCAACCGCACCCAGCGCGTATTGCGCAACTGGTAGGGGCGGGGGGACGTTTGGACCATGAACCAAGGCGTTCGGAGCGCGGCTCTCCTGAGCCGCAGCGGATGAGCCAGCCCGCTGCGGCTCAGGAGAGCCGCGCGCTGTGGCTTCGGTTCAAGAAGAGCACTCCTTTTCAAACGCTGCAAGGGGCGCCACGGCACCCTGCCCACCTTGGGCGCGGGCACTCATCCGCCGCACGAAGGTCGTACAAATAGAGACGACACGTGTCGCTTCTATTCGTACGGCCCAGGGAACGGTGAAGGTTCATGGGAAGGAGGGATGCGCCCAAGTCAGACGCAGACCATTGAGCCATGAAGCGAGCCACCGCCCTTTGTGACTCGCGCGGAGGCGCTGAGGACGCGGAGAGCTCCGAGGAAACACGTTTGATTCCCTTGTTCCAGGATTGAACGTGAGTTGGGGCCATGAACCACGAACCACGCGAAAGCGAGTTACATCCGGTTTCGTGTGGTTGGTGGACGACCACCTTTCGTGGTTCTAAAAGCTGAAGCGAAGCCGAGTGTAAAAGGTCCGTTCGCGAGGGAGGTCGGAGTAGAGGTTGATGGGGTCCAGGCGGTAATCCTGGTCGGTAACGTTCAGCACACCGGCCGCCACTTCGACGCGACGTTGCAGGAATCGCCATCCGGCCAGTAGGTTGAACTGCCAGAAGTCATCTCCGGGATGGTCCGGCTCATAACCTTGGTTGCTTTGCTGGTACCAGTCCGACTCGCCCCGCGCGAAGAATCCGGAAGGATGATTGAACACGGCGAAGATCCGGACTTGATGCAGCCAGCCCGTCAGTTCCTGGCGCGGTTGGATGGGTGCGCCCGAAGGTGTAAGCAGTCCCGGGGGCAGCCCCCGCACCGTGCTTTCCAGTTCCGCCCGTGACACGCGGTAGTGAGCACCCACCGACCAAGCGTCGCCGAGAAGTTGGTGGAGGCTGATGCCGGCGGATTGCTCCTGGTACTCCAGATCGCGTTGCAGCGTCTGCGGGATTAACTGGAACGGGACGAAGCTGTAGTAACCCTCAGCCCGCTCGGAGTCGGACCAAAGACTGTAGGCCGTGAGGCCCGCATACGTTCGGGTGGGGAACCGATGATCCACCAGCAGTCCCACGGTGTCGGCCTGCTCGGCGCTGTTGGCGCCGGTGACCGTGTCGGGGATGACACTGCGGTAGGCTTGGTTGATGCCGCCCACCTGTGTCGGCTCCAGTCGAAGGCTCTGTTCGAGGCTGACGCCGGTGAGAAAGCGCGCGTAGCCCAGGGACATCGAGGTCCGGTCGGTTGGGGCCCAGAGCAATCCGGCCTTGGGGGAGACCTGGTGCTCGGTTTCCTGCTCGTCGATCACGGGGGCATAGCGGACGTTGGCCGGGTATTCCATCCAATCGTAACTGACGCCGGCCTGGGCGGAGAACTGAGGGAGGATCTCATACTGGTAGTAGGCATAGGCGCTTGCACGTTGAAGACCCACCTCCACCGCCTCCGCGACCGTGAATGAAAGTCCGGGCCCGAATGCCGCCGTCTGCGCACGGTTGTCCACCTCGAAGCGCCCGCCCTGATAGCGTCCGCCCAGGATGAGCGCGTGGGAGCTCTGCTCGGCAATGTGTTGGAGCTCGATCAGGCCCAGTTCGAAATCGCTTTGATAGTGTTGGTCATAGGGAAGTTGGCGCAACGAATTGGCTGTGGTGATGACGGTCGGAACCACCTGCCTGGGATTCATGACCTGCAAATCGTCCCGGACATATCCCGCCAACGCCAGGCTGTGCTGTCCGGGCGACCAGGTGTGATGGTAGCCGGCCAGGACAATGGGCTCCTGCCTCTCCTGGACCCGCACCAGGGTGTTGGGTCCTCCGTTGGTGAAGGCCGCTTCCGGTTGGTAGCGCGGCAGGCGGTCGCCCGTTTCCCCGTCGCTCCAGAGGACCTGGCCATAGATATCCCCATTCGAGGACACCTGCTGCTTCAGGCGCAGGGAGTAGCTGGCGAGTTCGAGGTCGTTGTTGGGCTGCTGTCCGTCGTCGGTTAGGTAAAGGGCATCGAGGGAGGCGCTCGTTGTGCCATGGGTGGCATGGATCGAGCCCTGCTGGCTCCAGGCTCCGCGGCTCAGGTATTCAGTCGAGGAGACCACGCCCAAGCCGTCCTGCTGGAACAGACTGGAGTACTCCTGCTGGGAAAGGGTGGGCGAAAGCACGCCGGCGCCGACGGGCGCCAGAAGGTTGGCCAGCAAATACTCTGTCGAGGCGGCCGTCTCGAAGCGCAACCCGACCCTGCCGGGATCCAGAAGCTGACTGTAGGTGTCGGCCAGGAAGAGATGACCGGAAAAGGTGGTGTAACTGGCATTGACCCCGCGGGCCGCCGTGCGCACGCCGACCGAGTCCAGACCGGCATCCTCATAGAGATGGGCCAGGTTGACGCCGCGCACGGCGGCGTCCTCATCCAGCATCAACCTGGACCTGTAAACGGCGCGGTTGTCGTTGAGACGGGCCGAATGCTCGAGGTCAGCGACGCCCTGATTCACGCGGTTCTGCTGGTGATGGAGCAAGGCGGAATAGAGCCAGGGCGTCGGGTCCATCTCGTCCAGACGTTTGGCGTAGGACAGCTCCTTCCCCGCTGGAACAGTGCGGCCTGCCTGTTGAAAGGCCTTGCCCAGGTAGCTGTGCAGAAGGGCGCGGTTGGGTTCAAGGACGGCCGCGGTTTTGAGGTCCTCCAAGCCGCCCGCCCGATCGCCTTCGCGAAACTTCAGAAGACCCCGTCCCAACCATGCGTTGCCCAGGCTGGAATCGAGATCGAGCGCTGTCTCGAACGCCTGCGCCGCTGCCTGGCGCTGGTTGCGTCCGGCCAGGAGGAAGCCCTGCAGCGCATGGGCCTGCGCATGGGCGGGCGCCAGCTTGAGCGCCTGGCGGAGGGCCTGCTCGGCCCGGTCGTTGCGGCCCGAGCCAAACTCGAGTTCGGCCACACGGACCATGGCGAAGGCGAAGTCCGGCGAGCGCTCCAGAGCCTGCCGCGCGGCCTCGACCGCCCGATCCAGGTCGCGCCGCGCCTGCCAGACGTACGACTCCGCCAGCCATTCACTTGCAGTCTCCGGGTCCGTGTCTCGAGGCGCGGCACCGAGGGTGACCGCAGCGATCAGGCGTTCCAGTGCGCGCTTCTGTGACGTCTGCCCCGGCACGCGTTCCATCAGGGACAAGGCTTCCCTCACCGACCCTGCCGCGAGCCACAGTTGGGCTTGCAACAAAAGGGCCCTCCCCGAAACATCCGGTTGCGGTTCGGGATAGCCGGGCAACGCCTCCAGCGCACCGGGCAGGTCCCCGTTGCGATAGGCCTCGAGACTGTCATCGTAGGCCGCCTGCTCCGCATCAGGCAGGTCGATGTCCGCCGGGTCCAGCACCGCCGGGTAGTAAAGCCACCACTGCACGATGTTCTGCGCTTCCAGCCGCGCCGTGCGCGGCCTTTGGCCGGGTTCAATCACACCAAGCATCCCTGCATCGACCGTCAAGCTGCCCATGGCGTTGGAGAGCGTCGCGCGGCCATCCAGCATGATCACCCGGGACATGCCCTCCTCCACCTCTATGACAAATTCGGTCCCGACCGGCGTGATGTGGCCATGCGGCGTCGCCAGGAGGACCTCCTGACCTGTCCTGTATCCTGCGAAGTAGGCTCCGCCCTGCACGATCCTACCCGCGAAGCCTGCACCAGGCTGGTCTTGTGGCGCGATTTCCAGGATGGTGCGTTCGCGCAGCAGGACATGGTTGAGGTCATTGAATTGCACCGTGGCCTGGCTGCCGATCTTGGTCTCCAACTGGTCTCCAAATCGCTCCAGTGCTTGGCCCGGCACGGCGTTCGTGGGGCCCCCTGGTGGGCGCTGGAACAGGACGATGCGCTGCTTCTGGATCATGGTCCCAAACCGGGGGTCCCGTTGGACCACCTGGGCCTCCAGTGGGCCGGCGTCACTCAAAACCCCAAGCCACACCAGCAGGGTCACCCTGCGAACCCAGATCCGGCGCATCACCATGTGGATTGACTTGTTCATGGCTGTCCTTGCGGCGAGCGGTGGAACCCGGCCACACCTCCAGTCAAGTAGTCCAGCGCCCTGAGTTGGGATCCCGATGCGACGGTGCGTTCGTGAGGGTCGGCATAAAACCATGTCGCCCACCGGACGGTGTCATCAAGTTGGGAGGCGCCCCCGAGGGCCCGGCTGAGAACCTGGCGCGACCCGACGATGGCCCCGTTTGAAGAGGAAGCATTCCCCAGGAGCAGGTCGGCCGTGGTTTGCCCCATGAGCGCGAGCCAGTTCGGCGCACGGCTGACGTCGGGAGGAATGGCCCACAAGATGGGCGACTCCTGGAGGTCTGCGACCATCCAGGTGCCCTTGTCGCCAAATCGAACGTTGCGCACGGAACCCTCCGTCGGGATGGGGTCGCTGAGGGCTCGCCCGGACTCCACGTCCACCAGCAGGAGGAACTGCGACGGTGAAGCCAGCGCCAGCCGGGTTCCGTCCCGGCTCAAGGCGATGGAGTTGGCTCGAAACCCATCCAGTTCGTGTTTCAACCAGGGCTTGCGGGAGCGGCCCGCCCGCCAGATGGCCAGGTCCTTCCCGGCGGTCAACGTCGCGACGATGGCTCCGTCGCCACTCAGGTCAGCCGCCTGCACCTCCTTGTCGTGCCGAAACACCGAAAGCATCCGACCGCGTCCTGTATCCACGAGGGTGGCCAAGCCATCGGGCGAGGTGATGAGCAGCCTGGAGCCGTCCGCGCTGAACCGGCCCTGTTGAAACGGGCCTGGAAGGGAAACCTGCATTTGCGGTTGGCGGGGTGGAGGCAGGGGTTCGAGCACAAGCTGGAGGTTCGAGGCCCATCCCATCGTGTGCTCGTCCGGGCTCAACTCGCTCCAAAGGATCCCGGATTCCATCGGCCATGCTGCGATGGGTTGACCGGGATTGGCCCGTTCGTGCAGGGTCAACCGCCGTGGGGCGCGAATCCAGAAGCGAGATCCCTCCGCATTCCATCCTGCTTGCAGGATCGTCTGGTTCGTCGCCAGTACTTCCGGCTCGGACAAGCTCATTCCCACCAGAAGCGTCTGGCCAGACTCCGTTTCGACCAGGGCGGTTGGGGCGTTCGGGGCGGGAAACACGGCGCGAGCCGGGGGGCTTGGAATCCGTTGCGGGTGTCCGTTTTGGGGGAGTAAGGACAGGGCCTGCAGGGTCTGGGCCTGCTGGAACCAAGCCCAGCGATCCTCCCTGCTCAGCCAATAGGCGCCCGTCGCGGAGGTGGAGTGGAAAGGCTTTAAAGCCAGTTGACGTCCGGGAAACGCCCAAAGTCGGACCGCCCCATCCGCGCCGGTGGTGGCAAACTGCGAGCCGTCGTTCGAGAAGACCATTGCATCGATGAAGGGATACTCATTATAGGGGGTGGGAAACTCATGCACGGCCGGCGGTCCAAACAGGTCCCCGGACGAGGCGTTCCAGATGCGGACCATCCCGTCATCACAGGCGGTCAGGAGGAAGCCGCCCTGCGGATGGAACAGGGTCCTCAGCATGTGATGGTCCTTGGAGTCGCCACGGGGCAGCTTGTGAGCCAGGTCGTAGAGCCGCTTCCCGGTGGCCACGTCCCAAAACCGGAGCTGATGATCGCCTGTGAGGGTCAGGAGCCGATGGCCGAACGGTTCCAGAATGGCCGACCACACCTGTTGGTCGTGGGGAATGATGATCGGGGTGGCGTTCGGGGCGTGGATCTGCCTCAGGCAGACCGTACCGTCGTCCGAACTCGAAACCAGGAGGTTTCCATCCTCGCTGAACTGAAGGCTGCGAACCGTGCTCGCATGGGGTTTCCACCGGCTCACCAGGGTTGCCTGGGTTGCGGTCCAAAGAGAGATGCTCCCGTCCTCCGCATGACCGACGGCCACGTATCGTCCCTGCCGATCAAACGCCGCGCTGAAGTAATCGTCGGTGTCCGCCTGTGCGCGCCAGGTCCGCCCTGAGGCCGGCTCCGAGACGCGCAACTCGCGTGTGCTGAGGACCACGATGCGTTTTCCGTCGGGGAGCACCCGGATGGCCCGGATCAAGCCTTCCATGGTGTCCACATGCTCGAGGCTTTGTCGCCTCCAGTTCCAGGTCTCGATCCGGCCGCTGGAGTAGCCGGCCAGGATTTCCTCCCCGTTCGGGTGAAAGAGCACGCACTGTGCGCCATCCGGTTCGCTTGTCGGTTGGTGGGTCGGCTGCGAGCGGGCCAGAGTGGCGACCAACTCCCCGCGCAAGGTATGCCACACACGGTTGGTCCCCGATTCCTCAGCGGTCACCAGGTGCCGGCCATCGGGCGAATAGGCCAGGTCAGTCACCCGGTTTGATTCCGAGTGGGGGAGCGTGGCCATGGGGAAGGGATGTTGCGTCAGGGCGCAGATCAGCCGATCTGCTGCCAGGTCGAAATCCGGATAGGTCTCCACCAATCGGCTCAAGGCCGCCACGGCGGAGGCCGGCTTGCCCGCCTCGAACTGCGTGACGGCCTGGGTGAAGCCCTTCTGTTGGTAGTAGCGATCGACCTGCCGCTTGATTCCCATGATCGCCATGAAAAGCAGGACCGCCGAGGCAGTCGCCACGCCGATCAACCCCGCCTTGGCCGGCTTGCGGCGAATCCATTTCCAGAGCCGTTCCCACCAAGGGACCGGTCGAGCCATGATCGGCTCACCGCGCAGGTAGTGATCCAGGTCCCCGGCCAGTGCCTCGGCCGAGGCGTAGCGCCTTTCAGGCTCCCTCGCCAGACACTTCAGGCAGATGGTTTCGAGGTCCCTTGGGATGTTCTGGTTGAGCACCCTGGGACGTGTGATCTCGTTGTGGGTCACCTTGTGGAGGATCTCCGGAAAGGTCTTTCCAAGGTGCGGCGGGCGGAGAGTGAGCAGCTCGTAGAGGATGGCGCCCAAACCGTAGATGTCGCTGTAGATGGTGATGTCGCCCGTTGCTCCATCCGCCTGTTCCGGCGACATGTAACAGGGGGTGCCGATGATTTCGCGAGACATCGTCATCCGCACATCCTCCTCCACGCGCAGGGCCAGACCGAAATCAGTGAGGAACGGTTCCTTCGCCTGGTTGAGCAGGATGTTGCCCGGTTTGAGGTCGCGATGCAGTACGCCTTTGGTGTGGGCGTAATGGGCGGCCCTTGCGACCTTCACGATCAACTCCAGTGCGAAGCGAAGACGCGTCCCGGAAGGCGGGGGGGCGCCCTCCCTGCGCTCTGCATCGAGCAGATCCGCCAGGCTGCACCCGTCCATCAGTTGCATGCTGAAGTAAGGTCGGCCTTCGCTCTCGCCCACATCGTAAATCGCAATGATGTTCGCATGTTCCAGCTGGGCGGCCACCCGGGCGTCGGTTTGGAATCGGTGTCTCGAAAGCTCGTCCAGGACCAGATCGGCCCTGGCAATCTTGAAGGCGACGTCCCGCTCCAGTTCGGGTTGATGCGCGCAATAGACATCCCCCATGCCGCCCCGGGCTATGAAGTGGACCAGGTCGTAGTCGCCGATGCGAACGCCGAGCAGTTTCCTCGCGCCGGCCAGTTCATCGGGCGCCGGGCCGCAGACGGCATTGACCAGGCACGTCGGGCAGTCCTTCGGGTCCAGCCCCTCGGGAAGGTGCTTCTGGCAGCGGGGGCAGATCCGGGAACTCACCATGGTGCGCCTCAAAGCGTGAGAGCGTTGAGCAGGTAGATCTTCTCCTCATCCAGATCGCCTTCCTCCCCGATCAGCCGCCGCAGTTCCCGATCGAAGATGGCGCGGTAGCGCAGCCGCATGCGATGCACGGCGTGGTGGAAGGCATCCGGCGACATCCCCGCGTCCTGAGCCGCCTGACTCTGTGAGACCTCGTCGTTGCGCTCGATCAGGAAGGGATCCAGCCGTTCGAACAGCGATGTCTTACCCTTCATGACGAATTCACATCGCAGGCAGGACTTGACCTGGCTGAGGAATTGCAGGGCAAACGCGTGGTCGTACTCCTGCTCGGGCGTCCGGCCGGCGCTGGCCGGCGCGTGCTTGGGCCGGCCATCCTCGTGCTCCTCTTCAAGTGAGACAATGTCGGTGTCCCCTCCTCGCTTGAGGGCCTTGGTCTTGTCACGCTCGTTGGCCAGGTAATGGCGAAGCGAGGTCAGGAGCCAGTTCCGGAACTTGCCGCGATTGCGATCCACCCCTTCCAACCGGTTCTTGGCAATGAGGGACGCGAAGAAACCCTGCACGATGTCTTCGGGTTCCTGCCCGGCGCATCCGCCCCGCGCCCGGAGGAACGCCAGGAGCGGGGCCGTATAGGCCTCATACAGACTTCCAAAGGCGTCGCGGTTGCCTGGATGCGACTCCCGGCCCGCAGCCGCCACAATCGACCAGTGGGTGGTTTGGAATCCCCATCCCCACACGCGATCACTCTTCGAATCCAAGTCCATGGGCTGACCCGCCTCCAATGGGGAAGACGTGGTTAGCTCATCCGATGGAGCGCCGGAACGCAAGTTGGAAATGAAGCCACGCCGGGCCTCCGGGGACATGCCGGCCTTCGCATCCGCCCGCTTGTGCCCCGGGCTCTGGGGCTCTCGTGTTGCATTCATGCGGGTGTCTAAAGCATCGCTCCGAGGATCTGACAGATTTTTTTGTCAGGTTGCATGGCGATTCCTGCAGACACCGGTGGGCCGGTCCGAGTCGGCCGCGCCTCACAACACGACAACCCCTCAACCCAGGAGATCCCGATATGAAGCCTTTGAACCTCTTTCGCGCTGCCTGCTCCGCCGCCGTGCGTCTGCTCCGTGCGCCCCTCGCCACAGCGCTGCTGGTCTGTGTCTTTTTCATGGCCCCAGCACGCTCCTTGCTGGGCGCCACCACCGTGGTTGGTTCCGTTTCAGGCCAATGGACCACGAACAACAGCCCCTACCTGATCGGCGACGTGGTGGAGGTGGCTTCGGCAAGCGACCTTGTCATCGATCCCGGAGTGACCGTCATCCTGGGGCCTGGAGCGTCCCTGGAAATCCGCGGAAGCCTGACCGCCATTGGGTCGTCGGACGCTCCCATTCGCTTCCGCGGGGCCACTCCGGAAGATTATTGGAACCGCGTGCTGGTCTATTACAACAGCCGGCCCAGCACCTTTGCCTTCTGCCGATTCACAGATGCGTCCACCGCCCTCTACCTATACAACTACGCCACGAGCAGCCAGATGGCGACCGAAGTGCGGAACTGTGAGTTCGACAATTGCTCCGAGGCGGGCATTCGCGGCTACTCGCGCGGGTATGCCACCTGGTGCGGGATGACCATCTGTGTTTACAATCCGCAACTGAATCCCGTCATTGCCAACAATCGTTTCACACGCTGCGGCAATGGCGTGATCATGGCCGTAGGGGGCGGTCGCGTCAGCAACGGAACGGGTGGTTATGCCTACGGGCGTGGTCGAGCCTATCCCGCCGTGCACAACAACCTCTTTGTTGACATCTCGGGCAATGCCTTTGAATCCCGGCTCGAGACCTACGGAACGACCTCGGGCGGCGCTTTTGCCAACAACACCGTGTTCGGAGCTCAACGGGGGGTTCTGGTCAACGATCCGTTCAACCTGGTGTCCTACAACAACATCTTGGCGGAGTGCGCGGTGGGGATGGAGAAGACAGGGTCGCTCGGGGAAACACTCCGTTACAACTGCTTCTTCAACAATGGGGAGAACTTTGTCGGATTCCCCTCCAGTTACGGGAACGCCATCCTCGGGAACGACAACGGCGACCCCTGCGACTTCTACTTCAACATCTTCCAGGATCCCAGGTTCTCAGACGTGGTCAACCTTCTCCCCGGCCCGGATTCACCCTGCATCGACGCTGGGGATCCCGCGATCGAGGATGCCTGCGCGCCACCCTCCGCAGGGTCCACCGTCTCCGACGTGGGAGCCTACGGCGGACCCGATGCCTGTGCATGGCCTCCTCTGGCCTGTGATTCCCCCATCATCACGAGGCAGCCACGCGGGCGGGTTGTGTGTGCAGGCGCAACCGCTGACCTCAGCGTCGTTGGTGAGGGAACGGGGCCCTTGTCCTACCAATGGTTCGGTCCCACTGGTCAGGCCTTGGAAGGAGGCACCGAATCCACGCTCCGCTTCGATGCGGTGGAGTTGGAAGATTCAGGCACCTACCACGTCGAGGTGGTCAATCGCTGCGGGAGTGTTGTCAGCCACACCGTCACACTCAGTGTGTCGGAGGTTTGTGTTTCCATCGACATCTACGCGGGGTTGCGCATGGACAACCTCGAACCGGGCCGTTCTTACATGATCCAGGCGACGACGGATATCGGTGACTCCAACAGTTGGCAGACCCTGGATCAGGTCCGGTCCGATAATCCTTCCTTGTTCTGGATGGATCCCCAGTCCGCCCGCCAGGGCCACCGCATATACCGTGTGGTGCCCATGCCCTGAGCCGAATCCTGATGAGAAAACCCCTGCGAGGGGCCCGCAACACCCTTTCTCGGCGACGGGAGAGGGTGTTGCCTTGGGGCCTCGATCCGCGTTTGGCGTTCGCAGCCCAGACCTGAGCCGGTTCCAGGCGGAAAAAAACCTCCTCACCCTGTCAGGAAACGATCCCTTCCCTTTAGACACAGCCAGAAGCCCGGGACGGGGCGCTTCACCGCGGAGGTGGGGAACCCCTTGGGCCGAGAAAACCATAAACCCCTGAAAGACCTATGAAACCACTGATTGCCCTGACCCTGATCGTCGCACTGGCTGGCGGCGGTTGCACGCACTCCCTGAAGATTTCCAAGGCGCCCAAGCTGCCAACAGGCATGGTGGCCCCTGAAAAGAAGGTGGCCATCGGATTCAAACCCGTGGCCAACCAGCCGCTCCTGCAGGCCGCGATCAACCGCATCCAGGCCGAGCCGGCCGTGGCCCGATCGGAGCAGAACTTCAAGTATGGCAATGGATTCAATCCGGACTACGTGAGCGAGTTGTCCATCCTGACCAACCGCCACAAGGCCTGCGGTGAGAACTTCCTCATCACCTTTCCCGGGTTCATCGTCTTCACGCACGCCTGGCTCGGCTACCGCTACAAGGTCGAGATGGAGACGCAGTCGCGCCTGTATGATTCGGATGCCAACCTGGTCAGCGAGGAGATCATCACCACCCCGTTCGAGTTCCGTCACTGCAGCTTCGCCCGGGGCGCGGCGTCCGGGATTTGCGGATGGCTGTTGCCCGGCTACGGCGGGGCGGCGGTGATTCCAGGAGTGATCTTCGCCGCCAGCTACGACAAGCGCGCCAACGAACCGTTTGTGCAGAAGGCGCTGAATCCCTACGCGGAGTACGTGAGCGGGCAGGTGCTGCGGCAATTGCGCGATCTGGAGACGAAGACCCAGGGGCTCACTGCCATGACACCTGCGGACGTGATGGTCATCACGGAGGAGGACCCGGGCAGCAGCTCAGCGTTCACCGAGGACCATTACGCCGTTTACATCGTTAGGATCGGCGAGGATGGAGAATCTGGGCCGGAGTTTGACATCAAGGAACTCTCCCCCGCGGCCCGCGGCACGATGGACTTCATGTCGCGGACCGGCGTGGTGGCCGCGGATTCGGATCTGGGAGCACTGCTGGAGGAGTTGGGTGTGTCGCCGGGCGACACTGCAGGCCACATGGACGAGGTGCATGTGATGACGCAGGTGGGCGAGGAAGTGCGCGCGCTGGAGGCGAATCCGTTCGCGACGGCGGCTACGTACTAAGTGGTAAACGCGATTCGGAACATGAAGACACACGCGCTGAATCGTTGTCATGAGTCGCGGCAGGGGTGGAAGCCCCTGCCG
>Ga0302046_10000157_pt1 | contig 73461 bp, 62 predicted proteins | sample RVTome_11_FD_200261 | JGI IMG/M metagenome (GOLD analysis project Ga0302046, IMG submission 200261) | Soil microbial communities from uranium-contaminated site in the Upper Colorado River Basin, Wyoming, United States - RVT147D111 (version 2) ... | reverse complement strand
TACTTCTACAACGAGGACGTGCTGCGTTGGACGGGCCTGCACCCGCGTAGTCAGACGACCGCCACGCACCCGGGCACGAACCTCGTTGCAAGCGCGAGCATCCAGCTTGGGAGTACAGCCGCCATCACGACACGTCTTCGTCCGTCCGGTGAGTTGTTCCTCGCGTCGTACTGGAGTGTCGATGGTGATGAGCCGGAGGCCTCGATCATTGTGCAAGTCGGATTGGAGGTGGGCATCCGGGTCGCACGTCCAAGGGAATCCGTCAGCTTGCTACAGCTGCTTGAGAGCGTGCAGGTCCTGCTTAGCGCCGTCTTCGAAGGGTTCGTCCGTGCGGGGCTGGGACGAGTCGACATGCCGGGACTCTCCGAGCGGGCGTTCATGTGGAACTCGGTTCTCATGCCGGATGAGGCGCCTCCTCGGGTCCAGAGGCTTCGCAAGAATCAGTTCCCATTGGTGTCGTTTCAGGAGCTGGGCGGGGAGACGGGGATCGGCAGGTGGATCGCACTCACTCGAGATCACCCACGTGCCGTCGCACCTATTCACAATCGCTGGCGGCGCGGTCGAGGAAGCAGCGAACAGCTTCTCGTTGAGTGCGCCGTGGCACTCGAATACTGGAGGGCAGCGCATCGAGGGACTCATGCCTGGGCCAAGGAGAAGAAGGAGCCACCTCCGCTCGCCGCGGCGAAGCGGATTGGGTCGGTTTTCGATGCGTTCGTCGGCGACTCCGAGGTCTGGGCGAAGCGGTACTGGAACGCCTACAACGGCCTCAAGCACGACCCAAGTTTCGCGATCGACGGGACGAAGGCCTACCTGTTGGCGGAGTCCGGATACGTCCTTCTGCTGTGTTCGATGCTCGATCGAGTCGCAGGGTCCAAGAAGCCATCGAGCGCAATCTGTCAAGGGAACCAGTTCAAGGCCTTCGGAGATGCCCTCCGAAATGAACTTGGCACGAACTAGTGCCATGTGTCGCCAATCCGCCGGAACCACCTGAGCTTGTCAGGTCAGATCGGGCAGGAGATTGGCCACCTCGCCAAGATCGCCTGCGGCGGTGTAGTACTTCATCGTCGTGGTCATGTCGGCGTGGCCGAGGAAGGCCTGGGCCTTGCGGGGGTGGACGCCGGCCTCGGCGAGCTGGGTGGCGACGGTCGAGCGGAGGGTCTTGAGCGAGCCGTGGTTGATGCCGACGGCCTGCTGGACCTTCGTGAACACGCGGGAGACATTGCGCGTCCAGACGGGGCCTCCGCTTCGCGTCGTGAAGACGAGGTCGTGCTCATTGCCCCACTCGTCGCCGAGCCGGTCGGCCCAGGTGGTCTGGCGGGCGCGCCACTGCTCGAGCGCCTCGACGACCTCTAAGCGGAGTGGGATCGTGCGGCGAGCCGTCGGCGACTTGGGTCGGACCAGGCCGCCCCACTTGTCGAGCTGCCAGACAACGCTCAGCCTCGGGCGCTCCCCGGCCAGCGTCACGTCGCGCCATCGCAGGCCGCATGCCTCACCGGCCCGCAGGCCCGTGCGGGCCAAGAGCAGGATCACCGGGTAGAAGTGCTCGTCGCTCGCGGCGGCGAGGATCCGGCCCAACTCGTCGTCGGTGAAGCGGTCGACCGGCGGCGCCTCGACACCGACGCCGCCGCCGTAGCGGGCGACGTTGCGCAGCAGGCGGTCCTGGCGGACCGCGGTGTTCAGCGCGGACCGCAGGGTCTCACGAAACCGGTTGACGGTCGAAGGCGCGAGGCCCTCCTTGAGCTTGGCGTTGGCGAAGCGGTCCAGCTCGGCCACGGTCAGCTCGCCGACCTTCCGGTGGCCGAGCGCGGGGATGATGTGGCGCTCGATGTTGGAGCGGTACCCGCTGATCGTGGTCGCAGCCAGGGGAGCGCGGCCGGGCTTGCCCTTGGGCGCCTCGTGCTCGATCCACCAGCGGAGGTAGTCCGCCAGCCGCTGGTCGGCCGCGCCCGACGTGAGCTCCTCGGTACGCCGGCGCATGTCGGCGAGCCACTCCTCGGCGTCCTTGCGAGACGAGAAGGTCCTGCTGCGGCGGTTGCGCGTGCCGTCCGGCCGCAGGCCCAGGTCGATCTGCGCCTTGAACCGATCATCGCGCTGGACCACGCTGCCCGTGCCGCGGCGGGCACGCCCACGCCGCTTCCTGGTGGCCACGCCGACCTCCCGTCGATCCGAGGCGCGACCCTACGTGTGAGCCCGGAGTTTGGCACCAGTTAGGCACCAGCCCTGTGGACAACCCGCCGACCTCAACATGGCCAAGTCCAGAAACAGCAGAAAACCGGCCGCTGGGACCGGTTTCCTGAGTGCGCCGCCAGGGACTCGAACCCCGAACCTGCCGGTTAAGAGCCGGATGCTCTGCCAATTGAGCTAGCGGCGCGTGAGGCGGACGCTACTGGTGCGCCTCGGGCGTCGTGCCCGCGCACGACGGAGGGTGGATGAGGGGACTTGAACCCCCGACCTCCTGGACCACAACCAGGCGCTCTAACCAGGCTGAGCTACACCCACCAAGACGTGCAGGAGCACGAAGTCGCGCAGGGTACGGACTTCGGCGACACCCCGACAATCAGCCGCGCGTCAGCCGGCCACCGTCGTGTGCGGCCGGAAGGCGAACCAGACGAACCAGAAGGTGTCGTCGCGAGCCACGGGCTCGAGCTCGGTGCCGGCCAGCGGACCTTCGACGGCCTGCCCGAGCACGTTCCACCTCGACCTGGTCTGGACGTCCACGAACATGTCGCCGGCAGCCTCAAACGTCAGGGCCTCCCCGCCGGCCTCGGGGATGAACACGCCAGTGGAGCCGACATCCTGGCCCTCGTCGATCTCCGGCGTGTCCAGCGCCGAAGCCTGCCCTGGGGTCCAGAGCACGACCAAGGCCTCGTCCTTGAACGTGACCTCGACGACCCGGTCGTTCCTCAGTGCGCTGAGGGTCACGGCCACGGCCTCATCGTCGTCGCCGATGCCGACGACACGCTCGTTGGCGGGCAGCCGATCGTCCGCAGGGCCGCGGAACAGGAACCCGTTGCTGGATCCGTCGTAGTCGACGTAGGGGTTGCGGCCGTAGTTGCGCCCCGGGTTGGTCGCCGGCGACAGCACCAGCCCGTCGGGGTGGGCATCACGGAAATCGGACCAGGACACCACCGCGGTCGGCAGGCGCTCGAGCACCGTCTCGACGTAGCCGCTCTCGTCGACCGCGACCACCGCCTGGCCGGTGAACTGGCTCCACAGCGAACGGGTCTGGCGGTCGTACATGACCAGGTTGGACTGGAACAGCCGGCCGCTGGTCCCGAAGTCGAGCACTTCCCCGTCGACGGTCCGCTCGAACGCCAGCCCCGAATTGCACAGCGGGCAGTACGTGACGACGATCGGCTCCCCGGCGATCACGTCGTTGACGATCTCGTGCTGGGTCATGATCGCCAGCGGGTAGGCCCGTACATCGTCGGCGACCTCGACCACCATGACCGGCGACTGATCCTCCAGCCACTGGCCGGCGACCGTCACGTCATCGAAGCACGGCGCGTCGATCGGCCGGATCCCGTCGGGCGGCGGACCGCCCGAGATGATCTGGGTGTGGTCGAAGCCGTTGGCGACAATCGGATCGTCGACCTCGAACGCGAAGAAGGCCACGGGATCAGCCGCGGGAGCGTTGGTGACATCCCCGCCCGGCAGTTCCGCCAGCGGGGTGCACGGCGTGTCGGCTCCCGCCGCTGGCGTTTCGGACGACTGGGTGGCACCGGCGCCGCAGGCGGCCGCCACGGTCGCCGTGACCGCGACGACGGCCAGCCAGCCTCGGCCAGACGTCATGGGTGCTCCGGGTGGCGTGTCAACAGAAAACCGGTGACGCCACACCCGTGTTCCGTTGCCGGGGGTGCGCCTTTACGTGCACGAGTTCCACGGGCCGTCGGCGCCTCGCTTGCCGTTCGGCGACCATCCGGCATACTGTCGGTATCTGAGAGTCGGAATCCCGGCGGGAGTTGCCAATGACCTTGACGCTCGACGACATCGACCTGCTCGCCGACACCTGGGCCAAGGCCGTCCCGCACGACCAGTTCGAGCTCCTCCGCCGAGAGGCGCCCGTCTTCTGGCACGAGGAGCCCGACGACACCGGGTTCTGGGCCATCACCAGGTGGGACGACATCGTCGCGATCAGCCGTGATCACGCGACCTTCTCGACCGAGCAGGGCGGCACGTTCATCCCCACCCAGCCCGAGGCCGATCTCGAGCTGATGCGGCTGTCGATCCTCAACATGGACCCACCCAAGCACGACCGGTTCCGCAAGCTTGTCTCGGCCGGGTTCACGCCGCGGATGATCCGCCGGCTGATCGAGCAGGTCAACGAGCACGCGACCCACATCGTCGACGGCATTGCCCACAAGGGCGAGATCGACTACGTCGACGTCTCCGCCGAGCTCCCGATCGCGATGATCTGCGAGATGCTCGGCATCCCCGAGGCCGACTGGCCGCAGATGCGGGCCTGGTCCGACCGGATGGTGGGCTGGGATGACCCCGAGTACAGCACACCCGAAGAGGGGGAGATCGCCGCGGCCGAGATGTTTGCCTACTGCGACGCGCTCGCGAAGGCCAAGCGCGACAACCCGACCGACGACATCATGTCCGCGCTCGTGCACGCCGACGTCGACGGCGACCGCCTCACCGACATCGAGCTCAACCTGTTCTTCGTCACGCTCGTGATCGCCGGAAACGAAACCACGCGCAACCTCATCAGCCACGGGATGCTGTGCATGATGGAGAACCCCGACGTCGCGGAGGAACTTCGGCAGCACCCCGAGAAGATGTCGGCCGCCGTCGACGAGATGCTGCGCTGGGGCTCGTCGATCCAGAACTTCCGTCGCACCGCGACGCGCGACACCGAGATCCGCGGCGTCCCGATCAAGAAGGGCGACAAGGTCGTGACCTTCTACATGTCCGGCAACTTCGACGAAGAGCACTTTGAGGACCCCTTCACGTTCCGGCTCGACCGTGGGGTCAACGACCACGTCGCCTTCGGCGGCGGTGGCATCCATTTCTGCCTGGGCTCGCACCTGGCGAAGGCCGAGATCGGCGCCATCATCGGCGAGACCATCAACCGGCTGCCGGACATTCGCCTGAACGGCGACGTCGTGCGGCTCCGGTCCGACTTCATCAACGGCGTCAAGCACCTCCCGGTCGCCTTCACGCCGGACATCTGAGCGACTCAACCTCTCCCGGGAGAGGCACGCGTCAACGAAGCGCCGCTCGGCGCGTCGTTGATTGGCGCGCGGCCGCGAGCACGAGCAGGAGGCCGGGCACCACGGCGCCACCGCCGGTGTTCGGCATCTCGCCGCCGGCGGCGGGATCGGGCTCACGATCCGACTGGTCCTCGGCGTCGGGCGTGCCGGAATCCGTCGGCGCCGGACTCGGTTGGGTGGTCGGTGCCGCCGGCGTTGGGGTCGGCCCAGTGGGCTGGGCCGCCGGGGTCGGCGAACCGGCCACGTCGGAGGTCCCGGTCGTCGGCGTGGCCGTTGGCGCAGTGACGTCAGGGAGGGTGCCGTCCTCCCCTCTCACGATGACCACGATCACGGCCACCGTGAACACGACGAGGGCGACCATCGCGATTGGAATCGCCGCACGCGCTGGGTCCATGGTCCTTTGTTCAGGTCCGGAGGTGCTCTTGACGATACGAGGTGGACACGTCGGATTGGGGGAACCTGGTCACGCGGTGGATGGCGCTCATAGGCTTGGCTGCGCCGCGGGACCGGCCGCGGCCCGACCGTCGAGGTTCTCATGAAACGGTTCCTGGGTGCCGGCATGGCCACACTGGTCCTGTTGTCCTCCTGCGGTGGCGACGGCGGTGAAGACGCCACCCCGACACCGACGGTCTCATCTGGCCCCACGGGGACGGCCGCGCCAGGCGTGACCTCTTCGCCCGCACCGTTCGAGCTGCCGCGCGTGGGCGTCTGGGGCGGCGTCGAGATCGAGGTCACCGAGGCGCATCTGGCCAACGTCGTCCCGACGACCTTTGCTGACCCGGAGCCCGAGGTCGCCGACGTCACGACGCTGTTCCTCACGGTCGCGTTCGGGTTCGAGGACGGGTATCCCGCACCTTCGACGGACTTCCGGATCACGAGCTTCGCGGTGGTTTCCGGGGCCCAGGCGGCACCGGCCACGAGCACCGACTTCTCGTCCAGCGTCCTGCTTCGGCAGGGTGAGCGCCCCGAGGTGACGCTCGCGTTCGACCCAGCGGGCCTGGACCTGTCGGCGGCGACGCTCGTCTATGACGACCAGGCGCACGTCCCGGTCACCATCGCGCTCGCCGGCCCGGCCAGCGCGAGCGAACTGCCGATCACCGTCCCGCTGGACGCCGAGGCGACCGAGGTGAGCTGGGAGGGCGGTTGCGGCGACGCCACCGGCACCGTCCGCCCGCTCGAGGCCGACTTCGACCTCGACGACGGCATCGACCACGACGGCGAACCGGTGCTGGTCACGGCTCCGCACCGCGCCGAGAACGGCAGGATCTTCGTGCGCATCACGGTCCAGGTCGTCGCGACTGCCGGGACGTGCGGAGGTTCGCTGCCCGGTGATGACCAGTTCCGGCTGGTTGCCGACGGCCTGCCACTCGGACCGATCAACCAGGACACGGAGCTGCTCGAGAACGGCGAGGGCTTCGAGTTCGTCTGGGGCTTCGACGTCCCGTCGGATGCCGGTGAGCTGATCCTCGAGGTCGGCACGACCGAAGGCACCACCGCCTCGTTCCCGGTCCCGATTCCCGCCGAGCTGGCCGCGGCCCTGGCCTGAGTCCGAGCGCGCCCGGCAGGACTCGAACCTGCAGCCGGCAGATTAGAAGTCTGCTGCTCTGTCCAGTTGAGCTACGGGCGCATGTCAGAACGGTACGGCCACACAGGCCGTGACCGCCCGACATACGGTTCTCGATGCCATGACCGACGACCTGTACCCGCGCTACGTCGAGGCCTTCGCGGCCGTCGAGCCGCCGTTTGCGTTCGTCGACCTCGACGCGATGTGGGCCAACGCCCACGACCTGCTGCGGCGCGCCGGCGGCAAGCCCATCCGCGTCGCCTCCAAGTCCGTGCGTTGCCGACCCGTGCTGGAACGGATCCTCGACCGTGACGCCGGCTTCCGGGGCCTGTTGACGTTCACGCTTCCAGAGTCCCTTTGGCTCGCCGGTCATGGGTTCACCGACCTGGTGGTCGCCTACCCAACGGTCGACCGTGCAGCGCTGGCAGCGGTGGCCGGACACGATGGGCCGCGACCGGTCCTGATGGTCGACTCGGTCGAGCACCTCGACCTGATCGAGTCGGCCTGTGCCGGAACGACCATCGACGTGTGCCTCGACCTTGACGCGGGCTGGCACGTTGCCGGTGGACGGGTGCGGATTGGCCCCAAGCGTTCTCCGGTCCACGACGTCGATGCCGCCGTCGCGCTCGCTCAACAGGTCGATCGTCGGGCGGGTGTGCGGCTGGTCGGCGTCATGTCCTACGAGGGGCACATCGCGGGCGTCGGTGACCACCCGCCCGGTCGGCGGTTGTACGGGCTGGCCATCCGGGGAATGCAGCGCCGCTCGGCATCGGAGCTGGTGGAGCGTCGCGGTCGCATCGTCGCCGCCATCCGCGAGATCGCCGACCTGCGTTTCGTCAACGGCGGCGGCACGGGCAGCCTCGAGCTCACCAGCGCGGACCCGGCGATCACCGAGCTCGCCGCCGGATCGGGGTTCTACGCACCCACCCTGTTCGATCACTACGGCCACTTCGCGTTGCGCCCGGCCGCGGCGTTCGCGTTGCCGGTCGTGCGCAAGCCCACGCCAAAGGTCGTGACTGCGCTCGGCGGCGGCTACCTGGCCTCCGGGCCTGCGGACGAGCTGCGGCTGCCCGTCCCGTGGCTGCCCGAGGGCCTGCGCTTCGACCGGGACGAGGGCGCCGGAGAGGTCCAGACGCCGCTGACCGGTGCCGCAGCCCGGACGTTGAAGATCGGCGACCTGGTGTTCCTCCGCCACGCGAAGGCCGGGGAGCTGTGCGAACGGTTCGACCGGCTGTACCTGGTCTCCGACGGCGAGGTCGTGGAGGAGGTCCCGACCTACCGAGGCGAGGGCCACGCGTTCCTCTAGTCGCCGAGGACCCGACGGCTCCAGTCGTTGCTGAACACCCGGTCCGGGTCCAGGCGATCCCGAACGGCCTGGAAGTCCGTGAACCGGGGGTAGGCCTCGGCGGCCTGCTCGGCCGAGAAGTGCTCGTGACGCTTGCCCCAGTGGGGCCGGCCCCCGGAGCCCTGGAGGATTTCCTCGGCCGCGGCGAAGTACGGCTGATGTGGCATCCCGCGGTACTGGTGAACCGCCACGTAGACCGTGTCGCGGCCGTGGGCGGGGCTCAGCATGGCCTCGTCACCGGCCACGACGCGGCACTCGATCGGCATCGGCACCTCGAGCCGTTCGCGTTCGATCAGGTCGAGGATCGCGCGGACCGCCGCCGGCCCGTCGGCGCGTGGCACCGCGTACTCCATCTCGGTGAACCGGATCTCCCGGGGGCTGGAGAACACGCGGAAGCTCTTGTCGACGTAGTCGCCCTCGTCCATGAAGCGGCTCGCGATCGACGTGAACCGAGGGATCAGCGAGGGTCGTGCCCGGACCAGCCGCAGCAACAGGTCGGCAAGGCGGTTGCCGACGAGGTCCTGGTTGATGACCTCGTGCAGCCGACCGCGCGGCTGCGGCGGAGCGTTGGTGTGGTTGCGGCGGATCGTCAGCGCCGTCGTGGCGTACGGGAACACGAAGAACTCGAAGTGATCGTTGCCGTCGGCCTGCTGGTCGAACGTCCCGAGGACGTCGTCGATCGGCAGGACCTCGTCGGTGCGGTGCAACACGAACGCCGGGACGGCCTGGAGTGTCACCGTCGCGATGGCGCCGAGGGCACCGAGGTTCACCCGCGCGGCGAGCAGGTCGTCGCCCTCGTCGATCTCGACTGTCGTTCCCTCGGGGGTCACCAGCTCGACAGCCTGGACCTGTGCGGAGATGTTGGGCAGCCGGGCGCCCGTCCCGTGCGTCCCGGTCGCGATCGCGCCCGCGATCGTCTGCCGGTCGATGTCGCCGAGGTTGGGCAGCGCGAGCCCCTGTTCGTCCAGTCGCAGGTTGAGCTCGCGCAGGGTGATCCCGGCCTCGACGCGGACCAGCCCAGACTCGGTGTCGACGTCGAGGACGCGATCCATCCGGTCGATGTCGACGAGCACCCCATCGGTCAGCACGGCCTCCGAGAACGAGTGGCCGCTGCCCCGAACCCGGACGGTGCGGCCGTCGACGGCAGCCGTTCCCACGATGTCGGTGAGCTCCTCCCGTGTTCCGGCCGAGTGAAACACCACCGGACTGCACGCCTGGTCGCCCGCCCAGTTGCGCCACTCGGTCATCGGATGGCCACCAGTCGCAGGATGGAACCTGCGCCGTAGTCCACGACGAGCAGCTCACCATCCGGGTCGACTGCAAAGCTCGATGGCATCTCGACGGCCAGCTGGTCGCTGTGGTCGGTCACGACGACCTCGCCGGACGTGTCGAACGAGCGGACCCAGCCCAGGCACCAGTCTGCGAAGAAGTAGTGGCCGTCGAGCTCGGGGATGTCCTCGCCGCGGTAGACCCACCCGCCGGTCACCGAGCATCCGCCCTCGGCTTCGCCATGGCGGATCACGTGGACCGGGCCGGTGAGCGACGTCGTCGGGCCGCCGGGGTCGCCACCGTAGAACGGATCGTCGCCCTCGAGCACGGGCCAGCCGAGGTTGGCGCCCGGCTCGGCCAGCGGCAGCCGGTTGATCTCCTCCCAGGTCTCCTGGCCGACGTCGCCGATCCAGATCGTGTCGGTCTCGGTGTCGATGGAGAACCGCCACGGGTTGCGCAGCCCGTAGGCCCAGATGGCCGGGTCGCCGCCGCCGTTCACGAAGGGGTTGTCGGGGGCTGGCGTCCAGTCCTGGCCGTTGTCGGCGTCGACGTCGTAGCGGTGGATGGCCCCGAACGGCGTGGTCGGGTCCTGGCCGTTGACGCTCGCCCGTGCCGCGTCGCCCACGGACAACCACAGGTACCCGTCGGGGCCGAACAGGAGATTGCCGGCGTTGTGGCGGACCTTGTCGGGCTCCTTGTCGAACACGCGCATGACCCGTGCCGACGCCGGGTCTCCCACGTTCGGATTGTCGGCGGACACCCGGTATTCGACCAGCTGGTTGTCGTTGGACGAAAGCGAGTGGTAGACGAACAGCCGTCCGTTCGTCGCGTACCCAGGGTGGAAGGCCAGGCCCAGCAGCCCCTGCTCGATCGAGTTGGCGTGCACCGTGCCACGCAGGTCCAGGTACGGCTCGGCAAGCACGGCGCCAGACGCGTCGATGACCTTGACGGCGCCGATGCGCTCAACGACGAAGATGCGGTCATCGCCGGGAGGGGACACCGCGAGGATCGGCTCTGTGAAACCATCGGCGACCAGCTCGAGGTCGAGCGCCCGGATCGGTGCGAGCGGGACGGACGACTCGGTGTCCTGGCCCGTCGGCGACGGATCGGCGATCGGGCTGGCTGACGGCATCGGCGCCTCGGGCGGATCGTCGGTGCCCCCACCATCGCAGCCGGCAATCACCAGTGAGGCGGCCATCAGCGTCGCAGCCAGTCGCATCGCGTCTCCGGGTCCGTGGGCGGTCACGAGCCGGCGGCCGCGACCTGCTGGGCCCACGTGTAGTCGGCCTTGCCGGCCGGCGAGCGGACGATCTGGTCGACGAGGACCATGCCGCGCGGGATCTTGTAGCCGGCGACGTGCGCGCGCAGGAACGCCTGGAGGTCCTCCAGACGGGGGTCGGCGCCCGCGGCCGCCTGCACGACCGCCGTGACGCGTTGGCCCCACCGCTCGTCGTCGACACCGACGATCAGGACGTCGTCCACGTCCGGGTGCCCGATCAGGGGTTCCTCGACCTCCTCCGGGTAGACCTTTTCGCCCCCGGTGTTGATGCACAGGGACCCGCGGCCGAGCAGCGTGATCGTCCCATCCGGCTCGACCGTGGCCATGTCGCCGGGCAGGACGAACCGGGCCCCGTCGATCTCCATGAACGTTCGGGCGGTCTTGTCGGGATCCTTGTGGTACCGCAGTGGCACGTGGCCGCGTCGGGCCAGTCGGCCCACGACTCCGCTGCCGGGCGGCACGATGGTGCCGTCGTCGGCGACGACCGCGGTCTGGTCGTTGAGCTGGAAGGTGGCGCCTTCCTTTCCGGACTTGTTGCCAAGCACTCCGGTTTCGGACGAGCCGAAGGCGTCGACGATCATCCGGTCCGGCAGCAGCCGGCGGATTCGCTCCTTGGCGGCTTCGGACAGGATCGCTCCACCCGAGGCGATGACCCACAGGCCGGCCACCCGGTAGCGCTCGCCGTTCGCCTCGAACTCGTCGAGCAGGGGCCTGGCCATGGCGTCACCGACGATGATGAGCATGAACACGCCCTCGTCGGTGACGAGCTGCCAGATCTCGGCGGGGTCGAAACGGCCGTGGGGAACGAGCACCACCTTGCCGCCCGTGAACAGCTGGTGGCAGGCGAGCCAGTGTGCAGACGCGTGCATGAGCGGTGGCGTCGCCAGTCCCACGACGCCGGTCTCGGGCAGCCGGGCGGCCAGCTCGTCGGGGCCGCTGACCCAGTTGCCGAGCTGGGTGATGTCGCCGCCGCCCATGGCCGCCTTGAAGATGTCCTCGTGGCGCCAGACGACCCCCTTGGGCATCCCGGTGGTGCCGCCGGTGTAGGTGATGTACAGGTCGTCGCTGGAGCGGCCGTCGACGTCGGGCCGGGCGGGGCTGGCAGCGGCCAGTGCCTGCTCGTGGTCGGCGCCGGGCGCCGTGGTCGGCGTGTCGTCGGCGACGATCAGGATCTCGTCCAGCCCGTCGATGTCGGCGGCGACCTCGGCGGCACGGTCGGCGAACTGGCCATGCACCACGAGCGCCCGCAGGTCCGCGTCGTCGAACAGGTGCCGCAGCTCCGCCTCGACGTAGCGGTAGTTGACGTTGACCGGGACGGCCCGCAGCTTGAATGCCGCGAACATCCCCTCGATGTACTCGGAGCCGTTGGCCAGCTGGAGGCCGACGTGGTCGCCGGGCCCGATCCCGGCGGCGGCCAGGTGGTTGGCCAGCCGGTTCGCCCGCTCGTCCAGCGCGGCATACGTCAGGCGACGGTCGCCGACGACCAGCACCTCGCGATCCCGATCGGCGTCCACGACCGCCTCGAACAGCACCGACAGGTTGTACGACACGCTTGCGCTTCTCTCGGCCGGCGAATTGTGTTCATCACGGGGCAGGGGACGACCCTCAAGTAGCCTAGATCCCGCTGGTTTCCGGGTCGCCGGGAACCCGCCGCGAGGGGGGACCGATGCAGGAATCGGGCCGTTGAGCGCCATCACCGCCCTGCCACGCCTGGCCGGCCGCCCCGCCGTCCAGGCCCTCAAGGGCATCGCGGGCGTTCCCGCCCGGGTCCTGGGCTTCGCGGTCCGCGAGCTGGCCGACCGCAATGGCCTCATCAGCCCCTCCGGACTGCCATCCTTCGCGCTCTCGCGTGGCATCCTGGCCCAGGTCGCCCTCGACGAGGCGATCCTCGGCGTGATGAAGACGCCCAGCCGTTTCCCCGACGAGTCCGAGTCGTTGCGGGTGGCCGACGAGCTCGCCGTCCTGGTGGACCTGTACACGCGGCGCGGCTGGACCGACGACCCGGTTGGCTACCACCGTCAGCCACCCCTGCCAGACGATGTCAGTCGGCGGATGGGCTGGGCCCTGGGGCAGCGGCTCGAGCGGCTCAGCTGGCGCTCTGGGTTCGAGCCCGACAACGACCATCCGGCGGCAGAGCGCTGGACGCTGCGGCGCCGGAACCACATCGCCCGCGCCGCCCTGCTGGTCCACCCGGGCGGCCCGCGGCCGTGGATCGTCGCGATCCACGGGCTCGGCACCGGCCACGCGACCGCCGACCTGGTCGGCCTGCGCATCAAGCACCTGCACAACGAGCTCGGCTACAACATCGCGATGCCGGTGCTGCCCCTGCACGGTCGCCGTGCCGAGCAGCCGCTGGAGGCCACCGAGTTCCTCTCACATGACCTGTCGCTGACCACGCTCGCCGTGACGCACGCGATGTGGGACATCCGGGCCCTGGTGCGGTTGATCCGCGAGCAGCGCAACCCGACGTCGATCTCGCTGTACGGCGTGAGCCTCGGGGGCTTCAGCGCGAGCCTTCTGGCGGCCCTCGAGGACGACCTCGACCGGGTCGTTGTCGGCGTGCCGCTCGTCGACATCCCGCGACTGTTCGACCTGCACGCGAAGGCCGAGCTGCGCCAGCTCGCACAGCGCACCGGCTTGCTCGGCGACGCCGCGGCGGTCGCGCACGGCGTGATCTCGCCATTGGCCGCACCCGTCAGGGTTCCGACCGCCCGGCTCGGCATCTACGCCGGTCTCGGTGACCGCATGACGCCGGCCCGCGAGGCGATGCGGCTGTGGGAGCACTGGGGCCGACCGGACCTGTGCCTGTACCCCGGCAACCACGTCGGTTTCCTGTGGAGCAAGGACGTGGCGGCGTTCATCGACGAACAGTTCGCTCGCTGATCCAGGTCACGTCCGGGCGCGGCCAGCGGGCACCCCGGCCGATGAGTGCTTGACGCGGGGCCCTGCATGCCCGAGAGTCGTGGGCCCAACCGAACCCACCACGAAGGAGCCGGCACCATGCCAGAGAGCGTCTACAAGGTCATCGAGCTCGTCGGAACGAGCACCGAGTCGTGGGAGAAGGCCGCAACTGCGGCCGTCGACCAGGCCGGCAAGTCCCTGCGGGACCTGCGTGTCGCGGAGGTCACCAAGCTCGACATGGCCCTGGATGAGGGCAAGGTCAAGACCTACCGCGCCAAGGTCAGCGTGTCCTTCAAACACGAGGGCTGACGACGCAGCGGACCCGGTCGGCGGCCTTCGCGGCGATCACTCGACCGCTTCATCGCAGCCTTCGTGCGAACCCTCGTGCAGCGTTGCGAAGAAGCTGATCACCTGCCCGCGAGGGACGCCGGGGAACGCCTCGGACACGATCGCGCCGAACTCGGGCATGCCGCCGGGGAACTCGTCCGACGACCCGGGTGGCGAGATCGCGGCCGCCTCGTGGCCCATGCAGCTGGCGCTGGCTGCCGGCTCGGCGAACGCGGCACCGACCGGCATTGTCGTCAGCGTCGCGGTGACCGCGGCCAGCCCGAACATCGTGAACATTCTCTTGGACATGCGACCCCTCCTGGTCGGTGGCCCTGGCGGGCCAGAGCCAGCCTCGCCCGAACGGTGGGAGAAGTCCAGAGGTCGCAGGGGGTGTTCCGTCCCGTGTCATCGCCCGTTTCTTGTCCGTTCACGACTGGCCGGAGCCACCCCCACTGGGCGATGGGCTGGGCGTGACAAGCGGGGCGCAGTCCGGGCTCGCGGTCGTGACGCCGGCGATGATGGCGCCGAACCAGTCCTGCCACGTTTCGCCGTCGGCCAGGGTCACGGCGACGTCGCTCAGGTCGGCCGCGCCAGCGTCCTCGGGCCTTGCTGCCCGGACGCCGAAGCGCGCTCCGAGGTGCGCGAGCAGGTCCTCGTCGCCGCGCGCACGACGACACTCCGCAGGCACGTTGGCCAGCTGCTCGGTTGCCTCGTCGAAGATCGTCGCGATGGCCGTCGCCACCTGCTCCGTGGTTTCGTGCCACTCGTCGGCCGTTCGTGTGCCCTCGTCGTCGATCGCCGCGAGCACGTCGCCCAGTCCGAGGGCAATCCGCGCCATGAGGATCGGGTCGAACCAGGTGGCCACCGTCACGGGAGCCTGTTCCAGCCACTCGTTGACCACCTCGAGGCGCGGTGGCGGCGGCCCGTCGGGCGTGCCCTGTGCCGCCGCCAGGACCGGCGCCTCGCCGTCGAGGCCGTGCACGAGCACCAGGTCGGCGTTCGCCACCTGGTTCTGCTGCGCGTCGCTGAGGACGCCGGGTCGGCCATCGGGGTACAGGGTCGTGACTCGGCCGTGCCCGTCGACGATCTGCTCGACGACGTTCGCCAACAGCGGAAGCGAGACGATGATGGCCGGCCCACGCGCCGCAGGTTCTTCGCCCGGCAGCGGCGGGTTGTCGTCCGTGGCGCACCCGGACAGCAGCACGACCACGGTCGCGACGGCTGCTACGCGACGCACCGGGCCGCCAGGTCGCTGAGCTCGTAGCCGCGCCGCCACGAGGCCACGACGTCGTGGTTGATCCCCGAGGTGAGGAAGCAGAACGCCAGGCGGGTGTCCGGGTCGGCCCAGGCGACCTGGCCGCCGAGCCCTGAAGTCCCAAAGGTCCGCGGCCCGACCGAGGGGCCCAGCTCTCGCAGTGCCTGGTTGCCGTCGTCGCCCGCCACGACGAACGCCAGCGTCCGGTTGGCCGGGACGTGGGTGACCTTGTCGAGGTCGGTGACGCGGATGGTGCCAGTCGCGTCGGCCACCCACTTGGGCGACCACGGACCGGCGTCCGGCCGCAGCCACGCCGCCAGCCAGGACGCCAGCGCCGTGGCGGTCGTGACGATCCCGGCCCCGGGCACGCCGACCGCGACGACCGCCGGGTCGGCGTACTCGGCCAGGATCTCGGGGTTGGCCTCCGGAAACAGTTCGCCGATCGCGTAACCATCGGGGACGTCGTCGCCGCCGATCATCGTGACCGGTTGCAGGCCGTCCTGCTCGTCAACTGGGACGCCGATGTCGAGGCCGTCGATGCCGAGTGGTTCCAGGACACGCTCACGCGCGAGGGGCCCCAACGGCGAGCCCGTGAGCGCCAGCGCGATGTCCGACAGGACCCAATGCGCCGAGGTCGGGTGGTACCCGGAGCCCTCGCCGGGTGGCCAGTCGAGACGCCACGCGGCGTACCTGGCGCCGCGAGCCTCGCGCGTCGCGGCCTCCAGGTGACGCAAGGGTGCGTGCGGGAACCCTGCTCGGTGGGTGAGCAGGTGCTCGACCGTGACATCGCGGAACCCGTCTCGGTCGAACTCGGGGATCCAGGTGGCGGCGCGGTCGGAGAGCGCCAGCTCACCCTCGGACAGCAGGTGAACGATCGTGCCGGACGTGACGGCCTTTGCAGTCGAGAAGCCGACGAACCTCGCATTCCCGTCCGCCCCGAAGGTGCGCGCCTCGACGACCTCGCCGTCAAGGAGCAGCGCCAGTTGCGCCGCCGGCAGATCCTCCTCGTGGAAGGCACGCTCGGCGCGCTCGACGAGCGCGGCGACAGCGTCGCGGTCAATGGTGGACAAGGGACCATCCGAACGCGGTGCGGCGGCGTGGCGTGGCGGGAGGCTGCCATACTGACAAGTGAAGGGAGCGTCAAGCCCAGAGGGTTTGACAGCGACCGAACCGCCGTCAGCAGCGGAATGCTACTGCCGAGCGCGAGCCAACCGGGAAGGGGAGCGTGGAGCGACTCAGTGGCCTGGACGCCGGGTTCCTCTACATGGAGACCCCGTCGTGGCACCAGCACACTCTCAAGATCGGGATCGTCGACGCGTCGACGTCACCGGGCGGCTACTCGTTCGCGAAGGCCAAGGAGGAGCTGGGCCGGCGCCTGCATCTGCTGCCGCCGTTTCGCCGGCGGGTCGTCCCGATCCCCGGCGACTTCCACCATCCCGTGTGGATAGACGACCCGGACTTCGACATCGAGCGGCACGTCTTCCAGGCCAGGCTGCCGGCACCGGGCGGTGACCGAGAGCTCGACGACCTGATCGGACAGATGGCGAGCCAGCCGCTGCGACGGGACCGGCCACTGTGGGAGATGTGGGTCGTGGAGGGCCTGGTGTCAGGGGAGGTCGCGTTCGTCACGAAGGTGCACCACTCGATCGCCGATGGCGTCGCGGCCTCGGCGATGCTCGCGAACGTGATGTCGCCGGACCCCGACCCGGACGCCCCGATCCCGGTGGAGCGACCGTCGCGCCGCCGGCGGCTGCCGCCGCGCTGGGCGCTGTTGCTCGAGGCGTTCCTGGACCATGTCGGCCAGCTGTTCCGCCTGCCCGCGCTGCTGATCGACACGGCCAAGCGGCTCCGCGACCTGGTGGTTCATCAGAAGGCGGCGATCACGAGAACGCCGCGGCCGATACTCGATGCGCCGCGGACGATCTTCAACGGCGCGCTGACGCCGCGACGTTCGTTCGCCCGGGCCTCGCTGCCCTTCGCGGACTTCCGCGAGGTCCGCCGGCATCTCGACGTGACGGTCAACGACGTCGTCCTCGCGGTCGTGGGTCGTGCGGTGGCCGGGTGGTTGCGCGACCGCGGTGAGCTGCCCACCCGCTCGTTGCTGGCGGCGGTCCCGACGTCGGCGGATGCCGTCACGGACGTCACCAGGTTGTGGGGCAACAACGTGTCGAACCTGTTCGCGACGCTGGCGACCGACGTCGCTGACCCGGCGGCCCAGCTCCAACGCATCCACGACGTGATGGTCGAGTCCAAGAAGACCCAGGAGCTGCTCGGCCCGCAGATGATGTTCAACTGGGTCCAGTACACGCCTCCGGGCCCCTACCGGTGGGCGATCCGCCAGTACTCGCGGTTCCGTGGCGCTGACCGCCACCCGCCTCCGATCAACGTGATCGTCTCGAACGTGCCGGGGCCCCGCGCGCCCCTCTACCTCGCGGGCGCACGCCTGACCGGCCTGTACTCGGTCGGCCCAATCCTCGAGGGCGTCGGACTGAACGTCACGGTGTGGAGCTACCTGGACCAGATGAACTTCTCGGCCATCACGTGCCCACAGCTCATCGGCGATCTGCACGAGATCACGGACCGATTCCGCGGCGCGCTCGACGAGCTGCTCGAGGCAACGAGCGCGATGGCCGGTTGAGGCAGGCTCGGTTCTCGGGTCGGGTGTCCAGATGGGGTCGTCGCCTGGATGCCGCACGTGCGTTGCGGCGTCTCAGGTCGGGGGATCCGGGCTGGCGCGGGGTTGGGGGAGGGGTCGGGTGTGGGGGAGGGTTCGGATGGTGAGGCCGGCGCGGGGGTGGTGCCAGGTGCGGGTGCCGTCGGGGTGGCCGGTGACCTTCCAGCCGTCGGGTTCCTTGGATCGGTTGTGGGGTCCGCAGACCAGTGCGAGGTTGTCGGCGTCGGTGGGGCCGGCGGGCCAGGGTTGGGCGTGGTCGGCCTGGCAGGTCAGGCCGGCACGTTGGCAGCCGGGGTGGGTGCAGCTGCGGTCGCGCACGGCCAGGGCGTCGCGCAGCCAGCCGGGTGGGATCCTGGTCTTGTGGCCGACGCCGATGACCTGGCCGACGTCGTCGAGGATGGTCAGGCGGGTGTCGAAGCCTTCGTGGAGCAGCTGGCGGGCGGTCGTGGTGGACACGCGCAGCCGGCCGCCGGTGAGCGTGGTGAGCAGCTGGGTGGTGTGGCTGCCGGTGTCGAGCAGCTGCTCGAGGGTGGCGGTCAGCAGCAGGGTGGGTCGGCCGGCGGGGCCGGTCGTGTGCTCTGCGGCGGTGTCGGCGATCAGGCCCGGCCATGCCTCGGCGGCAGGCCGTGACGCCGACGCTCCAGCGCAGCCGGTCAGGGCGGCCATGAGGTTGTCGTGGCGTGCTCGGCCGACCCGTCCGATGGGGGTCAGTTCGTCCTCGTCGTCGAGCTGGTCCGGACGCGGGGCGGTTCGGCCATCCAACAGGGCCAGTCCGACCGCGTCGGTTTGGCCCCAGAAGCGGCCGGCGGTGCCGTCGAGCTGGGGCTGGATGGCCAGGTAGCGGCCGCGTGCCGCGGCCCGCTCGTCTCGTTCGACGTCAGCCGCCTCCAAACGTTGCCACAGCCAGCGGTCGAAGCGGCGCACCAGTTCGTCGGGTTCGCAGGCGGCGCAGTCGTGGGCCAGGGCGGCGATCATCTGGTCGGCGGCCTCCCAGGCCTGGCCGGCAAGCTTGGCCTTGATGGCGGCGCAGATGATCGCGCGGACCTGGGACCATGACAGGGTGCGGGTGTCGAACAGCCGCCGGGTGTTGGGCAGCTGGCACAGCGTTTCGGCGGCGACCTGGAGCATCCGACGGTCGGAGCCGGTCATGCGCCCCGTGGCGGACAGGAAGGTGTCCAGCGGCAGCCCGGTGCGCTGCTCGGCCTCACCGGTCAGCAGCAGGTCGGTGGTGACGTCGACCAGTTCGGCATGCTTGCGGTCGATGTGGTCGACCAGCCGCAGTGCTCGGCTGAGCAGGTCGGAGGCGGCCGGGCCGCCCTCCGGTCCGGTCTGCGGACTGCGAGTCGACGGTTCGGGAAGTTGCTTCATCGTGGGCTCACCATACAGGTTGCAAGCGACATACGAACACCAGTTTGATCCATCTGTGGAAACAACGCGAGCCCGTCTGCGAGCAACCTCGGCGGCAATGGCTCTCGGCGTACGTGGTCAGCTCGCGCCGGAGTGGTGGCCGTGGATCCGGCCGTCGCAGCTCAGGGGTGCAGGGCGTAGCCGGTGCCGTGGATGGTCCGGATCGTGGCGGCTTCGCCGAGCTTGTCCCGCAGCCGTGCCACCGTGTCCGGGATGGTGCCGGTCTGCCCAGGGTCGCCCCACACCTCGGTCGCGATCACGTCGTTGGCGACGGCACGCAAGGGCCGCCGGGCGATCGTCGCCAGAACCTCGTACTCCACCGGCGCGAGCGGGATCGTCCACTCGTCGGTCACGGCCGCCGTCTCGTGGGGGTCGAGTCGGACGAATGCCCGTGTGCGGGAGCCCCCTTCCTGGTCTGCCCACCACACGATCTCCTTGACGAGTGCTCCCGTGCGTGGCCTGGCCGGCATGATCGACACGGCCATGCCCGCGACCTCGGCTTCGGTCGCGGTCGCAACGCCGACGGCCGCGACGGCGGTCGCCGTCGCCGTCTCCTCGCCAACTCGCTCGAGCAGGTCGTGCTCGGCCGCGATCCTCGCGAACCCGCGCACCGCACCAGGCGACGTGAAGGTGACGACGTGCAGGCGCCCCTCAAGCAGCTGTTGGATCAGCTCCACCAACGGGGCGGGATCCTCCGGCAGCGCCGTCCGATACGGCGTGACCAGCAGAACGGTGGCCCCGGCCTTGCGCACCGGGTCGAAGACGTCCTCTGGCTGCGCGTGCAGGCAGGCGGCAACGACATCGCCCGGTTGGACGTGCTCGGCCAGCCAGGCCACCACGTCAGCGTCCAGCTCGCGGGGCGGGATGAACTCGGGTCGTACGCCGATGGCCCGCAGCGCCCCCTCGGCCTTCGCTCCGCGCGCGACCACGCGTCGCTGAGCGAGCATCGTCTCGATCGCGATTTCGAGGTTGGGATCGGACTCGGTTGCGGCCAGCCAGCTGCGCACCCCCATCCCGGTGGTGCAGGCGATCCAGGTCGGTTCGGCGTCGAGGATCGCCTGGGTCTGCTGCCTGACGGTTGCGGCCTCGACGGGAAGATCCCCAGCGGTGGACGGTCCCAGGACTGCCCGGGCGCCCTGCCGTTCCAGCGCCTTGCCGAGCTCTGCGCCCTTTCGGGTACCGGTGACGCCGATGCGGACGCCCTGGAGCGGTCGCGCCATGCTGAGCTCAGGCCGCGCGGGGTTCGAGCACGAAGACGGGAATGACCCGGTCGGCCAGCGCCGCCCGGCGTCGATACGCGCGGTAGTAGCGGTACATGTCGTCGAGCATGGGCCACAGCCGGTCGCGTTCGGCGTCGTCTGCCAGACGCGCGGTCATCGACCGCGTCTGGCCGCCCATCACCACCTCGCAGTCCGGATTGGCCTTCAGGTTGTGATACCAGCCGGGGTGCTCGGGCCAGCCGCCCTTGGAGGCAACGATCACGATGTTGTCTTCGTCGGAGAGCATGAGCAGCGGCGTGTGCCGGACCCTGCCGGACTTCGCGCCGACGTTGACGAGGTTGCCGACCGGAGCACCGAGCAGGGTCTTGCCGATGCGCCCGCGGGATCTGTCGTAGACCCAGGCGTGCAGCGGTCCGGCGACCCGCATGACCGTGTTGCCGACGGCGAGATCGAACCGGTTGTACGTGCGCATGGCGGCAGCCTACGTCTCGCCGCCGGCCGCTCCGTCTGTCAGGCCTCGACGTAGAGGTGGCCGCCCATGGCCTTGAACTCCTCGGCCTTTTCCTCCATGCCGGCCTTCAGCGCCTCCTGCTCCTCGAGGCCGTGTTCCGCCGCGTACTCGCGAACGTCCTGCGAGATCCGCATCGAACAGAAGTGCGGGCCGCACATCGAGCAGAAGTGGGCCGTCTTCGCGGCCGGCGCCGGCAGCGTCTGGTCGTGGTAGGCGCGGGCGCGCCCGGGATCCATCGACAGGTTGAACTGGTCCTCCCACCGGAACTCGAAGCGCGCCTTCGACAGGGCATCATCCCAGTCCTGCGCACCGGGCAGACCCTTGGCGACGTCGGCAGCGTGGGCGGCGATCCGGTAGGTGATCAGCCCCTCCTTGACGTCGTCACGGTCCGGCAAGCCCAGGTGCTCCTTGGGCGTCACGTAACAGAGCATCGCCGTGCCGTGCTGGGCGATCAGCGCCGCGCCGATCCCCGAGGTGATGTGGTCGTAGGCCGGCGCGACGTCCGTGGTCAGCGGACCGAGCGTGTAGAACGGCGCCTCGTGGCAGACCTCGATCTGGCGCTCCACGTTCTCGACGATCTTGTGCAGGGGCACATGGCCTGGGCCCTCGACCATCACCTGGACGTCGTGGTTCCAGGCGATCGTGGTCAGCTCGCCGAGGGTCTCGAGCTCGGCGAACTGCGCCTCGTCGTTGGCGTCTGCGACCGAGCCGGGTCGCAGCCCGTCGCCGAGCGAGAACGCCACGTCGTAGGCCGCGAGGATCTCGCAGATGTCCTCGAAGTGGGTGTAGAGGAACGACTCGGTGTGGTGGGCCAGGCACCAGGCCGCCATGATCGACCCGCCGCGAGACACGATCCCCGTGACGCGGCTGGCGGCCAGCGGGACGTAGGCCAGCCGCACGCCCGCGTGCACCGTGAAGTAGTCGACGCCCTGCTCGGCCTGCTCGATGAGCGTGTCGCGGTAGACCTCCCAGGACAGCTCCTCGGCCTTGCCGTCGACCTTCTCGAGTGCCTGGTAGATCGGCACGGTGCCGATCGGGACCGGCGAGTTGCGGATGAGCCATTCACGGGTCGCGTGGATGTCTCGTCCGGTCGACAGGTCCATGACCGTGTCGGCACCCCACAGCGTTGCCCAGACCATCTTGTCGGTCTCCTCGGTGATCGAGGAGGTCACGGCGCTGTTGCCGATGTTGGCGTTGACCTTGACCTTGAAGTTGCGGCCGATGACCATCGGCTCGGACTCGGGGTGGTTCACGTTGTTCGGGAGGATCGCACGCCCGCGGGCGATCTCGTCGCGAACGAAGGTGGGTTCGACGCCCTCGCGGACGGCCACGTATTCCATCTCCGGGGTGATGACGTCACGCCGCGCGTAGTGCATCTGCGTCACCGTGCTGCCTGACGTGGCCCGAAGGATCTGCCGCCCGACGCCCGGTCCGGTCGTGCCCGCTGGATACGGGTTCGCCGTCCCCGCCGGCTCGACGTCGCAGCGACCCCTGATCCATGCCTGGCGGAGCGCCGTGATGCCCTCGTTCACGTCGACCGTCACGTCGGGATCGCCGTGTGGGCCGGACACCTCGTAGAGGCGGATCGGGGGATTGACCTCGTCACCGAACCGCCCCGACGTCGGCGTCAGGCTGACCTCGGTGACCGGGATGCGCGCGCCGTCCGGGCCCGCCAGGTGGGCGCGACGTCGCCCGGGCGTCGGCACGCCCGAATCGTGGGGGACCGATCCATTGCCAGCCATGTCAGCTTCCTCCGCCGGTCCGAACCGGATCAGGTTCCGCGGTCGGCTCCAGGGCCCTCTCAGCCCCGGTCGGGGCTCCCGCGCTGTGTCCCCACCGTAGTGCCTGTCGGCGGCACCGTCGCGCGTCGGATTCAGCGTTGCCACGGAAGACGCATCACGGGCGTTGGTGCACCCTCTCGTTGGCGTGCCGGGCCATGGCGAAGCACCTGGGCCCCGCGCGCCGACCGGAGGGGGATGCATGTGGTTGATCAGCCTGCGTGACCTGCAGTGGCGAAGGCGTCGCTTCGTCATCGGCATCCTCGCCACCGCCGTCCTGTTCGCGATCACGCTGATCCTGTCCGGGGTCTCGACGAACATGCGCAACGAGGTGGCCCGGACCGTGGAGAGCGTGGGCGCGGATCACTGGCTCGTGACCGCCGGCATCGAGGGGCCGTTGGCCTCGGTCGCGGTGATGCCGATGGACGTCGCGGACAAGGCACGCAACCTGCCCGGGGTTGTTCGGGCGGACCCGATCGTGATGCTGCGACAGTCCATGCACATCGAGGGCCGAAGCGCCCCCGAGGACATTGTTCTCTTCGGCGTGGTCTCCGACGGACTCGGCGTACCCGGCCTGGTCTCCGGTCGGGGCGTCGCCGCTACCGGCGAAGCGGTGATTGACGACTGGTCGGGCCTTCGAACCACAGATGTCGTCACGGTTGGGACAGGTGCATTCACGATCGTCGGGACCACCACGGGGCGCACCATCGCTGGTGGCCTCCCGACCCTGTACGCGTCCGTCGAGGACGTCCAGGACGCCGTCTTCCAGGGCGCGCCGTTCATCCAGGCCGTCGCGCTCCAAGGGACGCCGGACGCCCTGCCCGACGGCTACCGGCTCCTGTCGCCGACCGCGGTCGTCGACGACGTCATGCGACCCATGCAGCGTCTCACGTACTCGCTCAACCTCATATCGATCCTGTTGTGGGCCGCAGCCGCCGCGGTGGTCGGCTCGATCATCTACCTGACCGCGGTGGAGCGGACTCGCGACTTCGCCGCCCTGCGTGCCATCGGAGTCGGCCGTCGGGCGTTGCTCGCCGGCCTTGCCGTCCAGGGCATCCTGGTGACCGCAATCGCCGCCCTGCTGTCGTTCGGCATCGCGATCGCGATGATGCCGATGTTCCCGACGCCCCTCACGCTGACCGGCTCGGCCGTCATCCTGCTGGTCCCGGTTGCGGTCCTGGTCGGGGTCCTGGCCTCGGCCGCCAGCATCCACCGGGTCCTGTCAACCGACCCGGCCCTCGCCTTCGCGAGCGCCTGATGGCCACCGTTCAGCTCACGGACGTCGTCGTCGAGTACCGCGACGGCAACCAGGTCCTGCGCCCGATCGACGGCTTCTCCATGACCGCGTCGCCCGGTGAGCTGGTGCTCCTCATGGGGCCCAGCGGCAGCGGCAAGACCAGCCTGCTGTCGTGCCTCGCCGGGATCCTGTCGCCCCGCGCTGGTCGCGTTGAGATCAACGGCGTCGACCTGGCCGTCCTCGACGAGAACGCGATGAGTGCCCATCGACGCCACGACGTGGGCGTGGTCTTCCAGGCGTTCAACCTGGTTCCGAGCCTGACGGCCGAGGAAAACGTGGCCGTCCCGCTGTTGGCGGCCGGCGCCCAGCGCCGCCTCGCCCTGGCTCGGGCACGACAGCTGCTCACCGAGGTGGGCCTGCTGGACCGCCTCACCCACCGACCCGGGGAGCTCTCCGGGGGCCAGCAACAGCGGGTCGCGATCGCACGCGCACTGGCCCACGATCCGGCCGTGATCCTCGCCGACGAGCCGACCGCCCATCTCGATCACGTCCAGGCCGAGGGCATCCTGAGGATCCTCCGCCGGCTCGCCGCCGAGGGGCGCGTGGTCATCGTGTCGACCCACGACCGCCGCCTGGTTCCGCTGGCAGACGCGGTGGTCGACCTGACCCCGGTGGTTGCACCCGCGGTCGACGAACGACCCGTCGTGACGTTGGACGCGAACGAGACCCTGTTCCAGCAGGGGGACCCGTCGGACTTCGTGTGGGTCGTCCTGTCGGGACAGGTCGACATCCTGCGCGACACGCCCGACGGGCTCGAGACGGTCGCAACGTGCGGTGAAGGCAGCTACTTCGGGGAGCTCGGGCCGCTGCTGGGCTTTCCGCGGTCGGCCACCGCCCGCGCGGCGACCGACGGGGCCACCGTCGAGGGCTTCGACATCCCGGGGTTTCGTGAGGCGATGGGCGACAAACTGCCCGACTCGTGGGGGGCGCTGGCGGCGCATTGACCACCGGACGCGTGACTACGAGAACTTGGTTCGGGGCCGCTCGAACCGTTCGCCGTCGATGATCAGGTCCACCTTCTCGTTGTAGAAGGCCAGGTAGCCCGTGATCTGCTCGGACTCGCGCAGCGGTGACGGATACCACCAGGCCAAGTCGTCATGGCTCGTGCCGTCGACGGTCACCGAGTAGTAGCTGGCTTGCCCCTTGTACGGGCAGGCAGTGTGCGTGCTGGTTGGCGTCAGCAGGTCCATGCGCACGTCGGTCTTCGGCAGGTAGTACCGGGTTGGCAGACCGGTCTCGAAGAGCAGGCGCGGCGACGTGCTGTCGGCGATCACGACGCCATCGACCTCCACGACGACGTGCCGAGAGCTTTGGAGCACGTCGATGCGCGTGTACGGGTCGCGCGGATGGACGTAGACCTCCTCGTCCTCCTCGAACCACGCGTCCATCGAGGCCCAGTCGAAGCGGACATGGTCGACAATCTCGTCGATGTCGGCCTCCTGGAACCAGGAAGCCGCGGCCTCAGCCGTCACCTGCTCGGTCTTGACGTCGTGCACGAGCGACTCGCCGCGACTGGGCGAACGATGGGTCTGCCCGGTGTCCACAAGCAGGTCGGTGCGGACATCCACCGATGGGAAGTAGTAGGTCGGGTAGTACGGCTTCTCCCAGACCAGCTTCACGTTCGTGGTGTCGGCGACCCACTCGCCACCCAACAGGACACGGATCCGCTTGGGTCCGTTCTCGACCCTGACTCGTCCCTTGGCCACTCCGGGCTCCAATGTGTGCTCGTGTGGCTGAAACGAGGGCAGGGACTGCCAACATTCCCGCCGGCGTTGTGGGACGATGCCCAACGCAGGGCACGCCACCCATTGTCAGGCCAGCCACCATGTCCGACAGCCAGCGGATCGTCCGCAGCTACTACGCGATCAGCGGCGTCTACACGCTGTCCGCGTCGCTGATCTGGGGCGTCAACACGCTCTTCCTGCTGGATGCCGGTCTCGACTTCTTCGAGGTCTTCGTCGCCAACGCGGCCTACAGCCTCGGCACCGTCCTCTTCGAGATCCCCACCGGCGTGGTCGCCGACACGCTGGGCAGGCGAACATCCTTCCTGCTGTCCGTGGGGGTCCTGAGCGCCAGCACGCTCGGCTACGTCGCCCTGTCGATGACCGACGTCGGCGTGATCCCGTACGTCCTGGTGTCGATCCTGCTGGGTCTCGGGTTCACGTTCTACTCGGGGGCAGTCGATGCGTGGCTGGTCGATGCGCTCGCGACGACCGACTGGACCGACACGCTGGACCACGTCTTTGCCCGCGCTTCGATGTTCACGGCCGCCGCCATGCTGATTGGCACGGTCGGCGGCGGCCTGCTGGGGCAGCTCGACCTGGCGATCCCGTTCCTCGCCCGAGCCGGGCTGCTCGCCGTGGTGTTCGTCCTGGCGTGGAGCCGCATGTACGACATCGGCTACGAGCCACGACCGCTCAACCGGCACAACGTCGTGTCGGAGATGACCACGACCGGCCGCAACGGGATGCGCACGGCGCTCGGGACTCCCGACCTGCGGCTGTTCGCGATCGCGGGGGCGTTCACGTCCGGGTTCTTCATCTGGGGCTGGTACGCGTGGCAGCCGCACTTCCTGGACCTGTTCGGCGACCCCGATGCCGTCTGGGTCGCCGGTGTTGTCAGCGCGCTTGTGGCCGCCTCGATGATGGCCGGCAACCTGTTGGTGGGCCGCGTCCACAAGTACTGCCACAAGCGCACGACCCTGCTGTTGTGGGCAACGGCAGGCATCGCCACAGGGGGGGCGATCATCGGGTTCGTGGAGGTGTTCTGGGTCGCGGTGCCGGCACTGTTGCTGATGACGATGGCCTTGGGGGTCACGATGCCGGTGCGAACCGCCTACCTGCACGCGAGCGTTCCGTCCCAGCACCGCGCCACCGCCGTGTCGACGGACTCCATGGTGTCCGGGGTCGGCCAGGTCGGCGGCCAGCTCGGCCTGGGCGCTCTCGGGCGCGGGCGGGGTGAGCCGGCCGGCTACCTCGTCGGTGCGGCGATGACCGCCGTCACCCTGCCGTTGTTGTGGCTGGCCCGCCGCGTCGGATCGCCGGCCGACCAGATCCGGGGCACGCTGCCGGAGTCGTCATGTGCCGCCGACGGCCTCCCGGAGATCGCGATGGTCTCGGGCACGCACGCCGGATTCCCAGAAGATGAGCCCTTGGTCGAGGCCTGATGGCCACGGGGGAGGAACTGCTCGCGGCCGGCGACTGGGCCGCTGCTCGCGACGCCTTCCTCGCCGAGCTCGGGCAGGAGGCCACCGCGGCTGGCCAGGAGGGGCTCGCCCGGGCGAGCCGCGCCCTGGACGACCACGTGACCGCCATGTCCGCCCTCGAGGACGCGTTCCGGCTGCACGTGCAGGGTGATGCCGGGCCCGACGCCGCACGGGTCGCATACCTGCTGGCCGAGCTGACCGTCTCGAACACCGGCGATGCAGCCGTCGCCCAGGGCTGGTTGCAGCGCGCGCGGCATCACCTGCGCGACCAGCCGGACGACCCCAGCTGGCCACTGATCGTGTCGATGCAGTCGTACATCGCGTTGTCGTACGAGAAGGACCAGCAGGCGGCGACGGCGCTTGCCCGTGAGGCGTTCGAAATGGCCCGACAGCTCGACGAGACGTCCCTGGAGGTCACGACCAGGGCATTTCTCGGGCTCGCGCTTGTCGCCGGCGGCGAGATGTCGGAGGGCATGCAGCTGCTCGACGAGGCGACTGCGGCCGCGGCCGGCGGTGAACTGTCAGCCCTGGATGCCCTCGACACCTATTGCGTGCTGATCACGGCATGTGAGCGTGTCCGTGACTACGGCCGTGTGCAGGAGTGGGCAAGGCATGTCATGGACCAGGCCGGCGTCCCGGGCGCAGAGGACTTCATCATCCTGGCGCGGACCGAGTATGCGCACGTCCTGGCCAGGACTGGAGACTGGGACGAGGCCGAGCGCCAGCTGCGACAGGTCACCGACGATCCCGAAGCCCGGCCACTCGCGGCGGCAATGGCCTGGGTCTTCCTTTCGGATCTTCAGCTGCGTCGTGGCGAGCTGGCAGCGGCTGACGAGGCACTCGCCGTAGCCGAACGCGAGCCGTATCGGCGTGCGGTTCGGCACCTCGCGATGGCGATGCGGGCAGCGGTCATGCTGGCCCAGGGCTCGGCCCAGGCGGCCGCCGACCTCGCCCAGCGGCATCTGCGGGCCGTTTCCGCGTCGGCGATGACGGAGCGCATTGGCGTCCTCGAAACGCTCGTGCGTGCGGCCCTTGCACTCGAGGACCACGCTGCCGCGGCATCGGCGGTGGCCGAGCTGGGGACCATCGCCCAGACGATCGCGACCGCCGGGGTGCGCGCCGCTGCCGCGGCGTGCCGCGGTCTGCACGCCGTATCAGCGGGGGAGCCCACGACGGCCATCGCCGCGCTCGAGGACGCACTCGAGCTGTACGAGGAGGCTGGGATGGTCCCTGACGTGGTCGCGACGCTGGTCGAGCTGGCTCGTCTGCACCTGGCCGTCGGCGACCTCGAGCGCGCGGCCACGAGAGCCCAGCGGGCCAACAAGGAGGCTGAGGCCCTGGGTGCAGGGGCAGCGGCCGGGGTCGCCGAGGTCCTCGACGCCCTGCGTCCCGAACGACGGGGTGGACCGGCCGAGCTCACGCAGCGGGAGAGCGAGGTCATTCGGCTCGTCGCGGCGGGAGCCACCAACCAGGACATCGCCGCCAGGCTCTTCCTGTCGATCCGGACGGTCGAACGGCACCTGTCGAACATCTACCTGAAGATCGGAGCGGCCGGCCCGTCAGCGCGAACCGTGGCGGCCAGCTACGCGCACCGGCACGGCCACACGTAGCCCGATCTGCGTGTGCCTGGCGAGGGAACTGCGTGCGAGCCCCGATGACGCCGGGGCGTGGCCTGTCGATGCTGCAACTCGAGATCCGGCCCGAAACTCGAGGTCCGGCACGACGGGAGACATCATGGCAACGATCGCACTCGATGAAGCACGACTGGACACCTTCGGGCAGCGACTCGTCGGGATCCTCGACAACTCGTCGACGGCCCTCTTCCTCAGCGTCGGCCACCGCACCGGCCTGTTCGACACGATGGCAGACCTGCCGCCGAGCACCAGTGAGGAGATCGCTCGTGCGGCCGTGCTCGACGAGCGGTACGTCCGAGAATGGCTGGGCGGCATGGCCGTTGCCGGCATCATCGACTACGACCCCGGGACGGGCCGTTACACGCTGCCACCCGAACACGCGGCATTGACGACTCGGGCTGCAGGGCCGGACAACATCGCCTTCTTCACCCAGTACGTGCGCCTGATGGCGGACGTCGAAACCGAGCTGGTCCGGGTGTTTCGGGAGGGCGGAGGCATCCCGTACAGCTCATACGCCGACTTCCAGGTCCTCCAGCGGGAGGAAACGGCGCGCGTCTACGACGCGGCGCTCGTCGAGGTGATCCTGCCGCTGGCGCCCGACGTGGTGGACGCCCTCACCCGCGGGGTCGGTGTCGTCGACATCGGCTGCGGCGCGGGCCACGCCGTCAACGTCATGGCCAGGGCCTTCCCTCGCAGCACGTTCCTCGGCGTCGACATCTCCGAGGAGGGCATCGGGCTGGGACGGGCCGAGGCCGAGGAGTGGGGTCTGTCCAACGCACGCTTCGAGGTGGGCGACGTCGCCGAACTGTCCGGCACGTGGGATGTCATCACCGCCTTCGACACGATCCATGATCAGGCACAGCCGACCAAGGTGCTGGCTGCCGTTGCGGACTCGCTTGCCGACGGCGGGATCTTCTTCATGGGAGACATCGCCTTCTCGTCGAAGCTCGAGGACAACATCGGCAATCCGTTCGCGGCGACGGTGTACGGGTTCTCGCTGTTCCACTGCATGACCGTGTCGCTCGCCTACGGCGGGGAGGGACTGGGGACGGGCTGGGGCCAGCAGCTGGCGTTGTCGATGCTCGCTGATGCGGGGTTCACCGACGTCGTGACGGCGCAGGTCGATGAAGACCCGCTCAACATCTACTACGTCGCGAAGGTCGAATCGTGAGCTGAGCTGGCCGTTCGAGGACGACGGCGAGCAGACCCACGAAAGCCAGCAGTGCCAGCCCACCTCCCGTGGCTGGGAGGGGCTCGGCCGGCACGGGCGGCTTCGTTGCCGGGAGTGTGCCGTGGCCGGCCGCCGCGACGCACCCGAAGTCCTCGAGGGCATGAGTCGAAAAGCTCGGCGGCGTCTGGTTGACCCCCCACGTGCTGCCCGGCGCGGCCGACATCTCCAGGGCGAGCGTGCCGCCGTTGTCGAGCTCGCCTTCCGTGAACCACGGGCCATCGAGCGGCTGGTCGTCGAGTGCTGCCGCGGTCACGAAGCGGGTGACGGCGTTGGCGCCGGGGGCCTCGACGACCAGGTCGCCAGCAGGCCGATGGACAACGGCACGTTCGAACGTGGGGGCGCCGATCGTGTAGCCGGGTGCACCCGGGACGACCGGGTGAAGCCCCAGCATCGTCCAGACCAGCCAACCGGACAGCGCCCCGAGGTCGTCGTTGCCCGGCAGCCCGTCGATCGTCGGCGTGAACAGCGACGAGGTGCCGCGGGCGACGGCCTGGGTCTGCCACGGAGCGCCCGCCCAGTTGTAGACGTATGGCGCCTCGAGGTCGTGCTCATTGCCCGGTGCGTACTGGTTGCCGAAGTAGAAGACGCCGAAGGCCGTGGCCTGGTTCTGGAGCTTCGGCCAGACCACCGGGATGGTCCCCGTGAGCGGGAAGGCGAACAGCGTGTCGAGGCGCTGGCGAACGACGTCGGGGCCACCCATCGCCTCGATGAGCCCGGCGTAGTCGTGCATGACCAGCCACGAGTACTGCCAGGCGGTGCCCTCCTGGAATCCGTAGCCAGACTCCGGCAGGAAGGGCTGCGTGAACTCGCCACCCTCGGTGCGTGGGTGGATCCACCCATCGGCATCGACGAGGTTGCGCCAGCGTCCGGCTCCCTCGACGGCGGTGAGGGCGTCGGCATCCTCTCCGAGCCGGCCGGCCCACAGGGCGAGGGCGGCGTCGGCCACCCCATACTCGAGCGTCTGTCCGGCGTGGCGTCCCCCACCCCCCTCGATCAGCTCGGTTGGGTTGCCGGGATGCTCGGCCGGGAGATACCCGAGCTGGTCCAGCAGTGGGTCACGTTCGGTTTCCCGGAGCTGCCAGCCGAGCTCGTACAGCTCGCGTTCGAGCGCGGGCTCGGCCACGTCGCGGCACACGCCCGACACGATGAACTGGATGACCGGGTTGCCCGACATGTAGCCGGGGTCGCGGTAGGCCAGCTGCCAGCGGGGCAGCCGCTCACCCTGCAGTCCGAAGTCCCGCAGCGACGCGAGCATGTCTCGGTAGGCGTGCGGGTTGATCACGGCCAGCAAGGCGTTCTGGCCGCGATACGAGTCCCACAACGAGAACTGGCTGTAGTGCGCCGCGTCCGACCGCCGGACCGCCTCGTCAGCACCCATGTAGCGCCCGTCAGCGTCGGACAGCAGGTTGGGGAACTGCTGGACTCGGTACAGCGCCGAGTAGAACGAGGTCCGCTCCTGGTCGCTCCCGCCGGTGACCTCGATCCGGTGGAGGGCCTCGTTCCAGGTGTCTGCAGCTGACGCGCGGACCTCGTCGAACGTTCGGCCGTCTGCTTCGGCGGCGAGGTTGGCCAATGCCCCCTGCTGGTCGGTGAAGCTCACGCCCATCGCGGTGGTGAGGATGGGCTCACCGGGTGCCAACAGGACCACGCCCAGGCCTTCCGCGGTGACGGACTCGCCGATGACGAGCGGTGCCCCGTCAAGCGTTGTCACGGTCACGGGCCGGTCGACGCGCAGCGCGGCGTGCACGACGTGGTCGGGTCCGGTCGTCGACACGGAGGCAACGATCGTCCGCTCGTCCAGGACGGTCACGGTGGCCTCGTGCAGCCCCTTGAGGTCCCGACCCGGGTGGAAGACCAGAGACGGGGTCGCGAGCGGAGGAAAGCTCCAGCGGTGCAGGCCGGCCCGCTCGGTGGCCGTGAGCTCGGCTCGGATCCCGTAGCGCAGCAGGTCCACCGCGTAGTAGCCCGGCTCGGCGACCTCGGTGACCTTGTCGAACGGCGACAGGTACCCCGGGATCGGTGGCGCCGCGTCGCTCCCCGGCAGCTCGAGCGGCAGGATCGGCCCGACGACCGGCATCAGCGGGAACGATCCACCCTGGAACACGCCCGCCGACATGTGGACGTGGCTGAAGCCTGTGATCGACGTGTTGATCGAGAAATAGCCGCCGTAGTTCAGTGGGCCCTCCGTGTCCGGGCCAACGTGCACCAGCCCGTGTGGCACGAATGGTCCCGGGTTCGTGAACCCCGGCGGGTAGGTCCCGATGAACGGATCCACCCACTGCGTGAGGTCATCGGCGGCTCGTGCGGGACTCGCTGCCGTCACTGCCGTCAGCGCGACAACCCCGGCCCACAGACCGAACAGCCAGCGTCGAGGTCGTGCGGTCCCATTCATGACATCAGGATTCCAGCCAAGGCACCCGGGATCGAGCGGCGATGCAGATTGGCGCCGCCGGCCTGTCGCGCGGTTCGGAACCGGACCATTTCACAACGATCGACTTGGCCTGAGGATGTCGAGCGGGTGAAGGGAGTTGAACCCTCGTCAACGCCTTGGAAGGGCGTGGCTCTGCCGTTGAGCTACACCCGCGGGGTATGCAGTTGTCGGGGCGGCCGGATTCGAACCGGCGGCCTCAGCGTCCCAAACGCTGCGCGCTAACCAAGCTGCGCCACGCCCCGAGACGTGAGGAGGCTACCGGCGGGTGGTCACCGTCCTGCGGGCGCGGGTCGTGACGCCTGCGCCCCCTGGCGATAAGGTAAGGGCAACCTAAGACTGGGTGGGATCCGGGCGTGATCGTCTGTCAGTGCGAGTCGGTCAACGACGCGCAGGTGCGCATGGCCGTCGAGGTCGGTGCGATCAGCATTGGCGCGATCAAGGCCGCGACCCGCGCGGGCACAGACTGCGGCACCTGCACGATCACGCTGTGCAGCATCCTCAAGGCCGAGCGGCCCGACCTGAGCGCCGAACGCATCGAGGCCTGCCTGGAGTGCGAGCATCCCGAATGCCCGGGTCACGAACACCACCAGACGCTCGTCCAGGTTCGCGACGCCATCTGACTCGTCGACGGCCTACGGTGGCACGGATCCTTTCGACAGGAGCCCGTCGTGCAGCCGGTCGATCCGCGCGTCATCGAGATCCTCAACGACGCCTTGACGCTCGAGCTCACCGTCGTCAACACCTACTTCCTCAACTCACGGATGCTCGACAACTGGGGGCTGCCCGGACTGGCCCAACCGTTCCGCGAGTACGCCATGGGCGAGATGAAGGACGCCGAGGCCCTCATCAACCGCATCCTGATGCTCGACGGGCACCCGAACGTCCAGAAGCTCAACCCGATCACGATCGGCGAGAGCGCCAAGGAGATGCTCGACCTCGCCCTCGCCTCCGAGCTGACCGCCGTGAAGCAGTTCAACGATGCTGCCTCCTACTGCCTCGAGGTCGGCGACCACGGGACCCACGCCCTGTTCGAGGAGATGGTCACCGACGAGGAGCAGCACGCCGACTGGTTCGAGGCGCAGCTCGACGCCATCGCCGCCGTCGGCCTCGAGAACTGGCTGGCCCAGCACGTCCACCGGGGCGACTGACGCACGGCGTCCTCTCCGGGTTGGACAGCGCGTGGGTTTCCTGCTCCCCTCACGGGTTCACGCGCGGGCGCACCGCCGCCCACTGATCCATTCGCCATCCGGCACGCACAAGCAGGCTTCCTCACACATGAAGACGTCCGTTGAGACCATCGATGCGACCAGCGTCAGGCTGACCGCCGAGATCGAGCCCGACGAGGTCAGGAAGGCCTTCAACGAGGCCGCCAAGCACGTCGCCCGTGACCTCACCATCCCCGGGTTTCGCAAGGGCAAGGTCCCGCGCAAGGTCCTCGAGCAGCATGTTGGCAAGGGCGCCATCGCCCAGCACGCGATGGACGACCACCTCGGCGATTGGTACCTGGCCGCCGTGCAGCAGGAACAGCTCGCCGTTGTCTCCCAGCCCGAGCTCGACCTGAAGAACTTCGACGAAACCGAGGGCGCCACGTTCGAGGCCACCGTCCAGGTCCGGCCCGAGTTCGACCCACCCAACCACGAAGGCCTGTCGCTCGCCTACCCGGACTGGGACGTCACTGACGACGTCATCGACGACGAGATCGAGGCCCTGCGACACCGGTTCGCCGAGGTCGACGAGACCGACCGGGCCGTCGAAGGACCCGGTGACTACGTGACGCTCGACCTGGACGTCGAGATCGACGGCGCCGCCCTCGCGTCCGCCCACGTCGAGGACGCGTTGTACGAGGTCGGGTCCGGGGGGGTCACGCCCAAGCTCGACCAGGAGTTGGTTGGCAAGGCAGCGGGCGACACCTTCACGTACATCGACAACCTCCCCGACGAGTACCCCGAGCATCCCGGCGAGGAGGTCACGTTCAGCGTCACGGTCAAGGATGTCCGCGAGAAGTTCCTCCCCGACGTCGACGACGACCTGGCCCAGACCGCCTCCGAGTTCGAGACGCTCGACGAGCTCCGAAACGACATCCGCGACCAGGCCCTCCGGCGCGCCATCGTCACGGCTGACCACGAGTTCCGCGGGCGCATCGTCGAGGCCTACCTGGCCAACATCGACATCCCGTTGCCCCCGGCCATGGTCCAGGAGCGCATCGACAACCGGATGCACGACCTGGAGCACCAGGCCGAGCGGGTCGGCGTCGACGTCGACGAGCTGTTCGAGCAGTCGGACACGACCCGCGAGGAGTTCGAGACCACGGCTCGCGAGCAGGCGGCGCAGTCCGTCAAGGCCCAGCTGGTCCTCGACGCGCTGGCACAGAAGCTGGAGATCACGCTCGAGAACCACGACCTCGACCAGGAGATCATGCGGCACGCGTTGAACTCCGGCCTGCGGCCCGAACAGGTCGCCAAGCTGATCGCCGAGCAGGGCTCGATCGGATCGCTGGTCGGCGACGTGCTCCGCCGCAAGGCGATCGACCGGATCGTCGAGGCCGCGGACGTTGACGGCAAGCCCTCCGACGAGGTGCTCATCGAGCTGGGTCTCACGGTCGACCCGGACGTCGAGGATTCGCCGGCCTTGGCTGCCGAGGAGTCCGGCTCCGGGCTCATCGTCCCCGGGGCCGATGCACCCGCCGGAGACCCGTCCAGGCTGATCATCCCGGGCGCCTGACGCCCGTCGAGCACCGCCGGGATGATTCGGCCGCGACCGCGGCGTTGCCACCCGTTCGTCGTGCACCGAGCGAGGAGGGCGCCGCGGTGACGCCACGGGATGCCTTCCGGCGTGGCGCCGTCGACGTCTTCCCGATCCTGTTGGGCGTCATCCCCTTCGGGCTGCTCGCCGGCGCCATCCCGGCCGATCTCGGCCTCGGGCTCGAGCACGCCGTTGGCCTGTCGACCATCGTCTTCGCGGGAGCGGCCCAGCTCGCCGCGATCGACCTGATCGGCGAGCAGGCACCGGTCGCCGTCATCGTCGGCACGATCCTCGTGATCAACCTGCGCATGCTGATGTACGGGGCGTCCCTGGCCCCGCACCTTGCCGAACGTCCGCTGGTCGAGCGTCTCGGAGGTGCCTACGTCCTCACTGACCAGGCCTATGCGCTGTCCATCTCGCGATACGGGCGCACGCCCATGGATGGCCGAACTCGATTGGCCTACTACCTGGGGGCGGGCCTGCCGCTGTGGGTCAACTGGCAGATCGTCACGATCCTCGGGTTCTTCATCGGTGCCGCCATCCCGGACTGGTTGCCGATCGGCTTCGCGATCCCGTTGACATTCCTCGTGCTCCTCGTGCCGGCCGTGACGGATCGGCCGACGCTGCTGGCGGCGATCACCGGTGGCGCGACCGCCATTGTCCTCGCTCCGCTTCCCGCCAACGCGGGCATCCCGATCGGGGCCGTCACGGGGATCGTCGTCGGCACCGCGGCGGCCGTACGCGCCGGCAAGCATGCCGAGGAGGTCATGGTGTGAGAAGCCCGGCGATCTGGCTCGCGATCATCCTCGGCGGCATCGGCACCTACAGCATCCGGGCGGTGTTCCTGGCGTTCGCCGATCGTGTCGCCGCCGTGCCCCCGCGCCTGCGGATCGCCCTGCGCATGATCCCGGCGGCTGCCCTTGCCGCGCTTGCATTCCCGCCCCTGCTTCGGCCAGACGACGACCTGTCGCTTGCGTCACCAGAGCTGGGGGCCGGGCTCATCGCGCTCGTCGTGGCGTGGCGGACCCGGAGCATCCCGCTGACCCTGGCGACCGGCCTCGTGGCCGTGCTGGCCCTCGACCGACTCCTGTGAGCAGTCTCGGGACACATGGTCCGGAATGTGCTCACGGCGCTGGTGGGAACGGTGCCCGGCCTTGACCTGTGAGCAGTCTCCGGACGTTGTGTCCGCTTCCTGCTCACGGTCAGGCCACGCACTGTCCACAACGCCAGCAACATCCGAGCCGGGGTTGCCGGACAATCCAGCGATCATCTCGGAATGGATCCACAGATCGAGGTGCGGGGCCTTGCCGCGGCTCAGGACGGGCTCTTCACGCTGTCGCAGGCGACCGACGTTGGGCTACGGGCCGATGCCGTCCGCAAGGCCGTTCAGCGGGGTCGCTTCGAGCGGGTCGGCTCGCGTGTCTTTCGGGTGGCCGGCGTGCCAGGTTCGTGGCGCCAAGAGCTCCGATGTGCGTTGCTGAGCATCGGAGCGCCCGTGCACCTCGCGAGATCGACTGCGCTGGCGATGGTCGGGCTGGCCGGCATGAGTCAAGCCGGCGTGCCACACGTCGTGGTGCCGTATGGGCGCTCCGTCAGAGCCGACGTGCCCGGGCATGTCCATCGGAGTCGGCGACTCGAGCCGGAGGACACCACCGTCATCAAGGGCTTGCCATCCTGCACGCCGACACGGGCAGTGGTCGATCTCTGGTCGAGCACGGAGCCCAACGCCTGGAGGGCACTCGCATCCGAGCTGGTTCGATCGAGGTTGGCCACCGGCGCCGACCTGCTCGCGTCGATTGATCGGGCCGGACGAGTCGCCGGTCGGCGGGCAATGCAGTCGATCGCCCTGACGTTCACGCCAGAGATCTCGCGGCTGCGCTCCGGAGCCGAGGTCGTGATGCGCAACTTGATCGAGGGCAGCGACCTGCCACGACCGTCCTACAACCATCGTGTCCTGGACGGGGGGCGGCTGGTTGCAGAAATCGACGTCGCGTACCCCGGTCTCAAGCTCGGCTTCGAGATTGATGGCTTCGCCTACCACTCGTCCGTGACTGCTGTCGAGCACGATGCAACCCGCGATGCCGCGCTGCGACGTCGCGGCTGGACCGTGCCCCGTATCCCCGCGTCGCTCCTCGAACGCTCGCCAGCCAGCGTGCTTCGAATGATGCGGGACGAGCTCAGTGCCGCAGCCTCTCGATCGTGAGCAAGACCGGGACGCGACGTCCCGGTCTTGCTCACAGTTGTCGTCCGGGCGGGGTGCCTCGGGAGTCTGTGAGCAGTTGTCGGACGAATGGTCCGGCAACTGCTCACACGTGGAGGGGCACGCTGGCGTGCGATGGACGGGTTGGCGATGTCAGCGGCAGTTGACCTGGACCTGGACCGGGCTGCCGACGGTGCCACCTCCAACGCCCTCGGCCGCCTGGCAGGTGTCGGACTCCGGGGGTACGAGCTGCTCCCAGTTGGTCGCCACCAGGTAGAGGCCAACGCCCAGCAGGGCCAGGACCAGCAGGACCTTCATGGCAACTCCCTCGCCCGGCTCAAGCGTAGGAACTCCTCGGCACCGTGAGCCGAGAACGCTCACGACAGGCAGCCGCCGGGGGGGCGCTGGCTACCTTCGGCGCTCGCGGAAGGAGCCTCCATGGCCGACCTGATCATCCCGTCCGGCATCGGGCCAGTCTCGCCGACGAACTACCTCGTCCCGACGGTCATCGAGCAGACCAACCGCGGCGAGCGCGCGTTCGACATCTACTCCCGGCTGCTCCAGCAGCGCATCGTGTTCCTTGGCACGCCCATCAACGACGAGATCGCCAACCTGGTGATGGCCCAGCTCCTGCACCTGGAGTCGGAGGATCCCGACAAGGACATCGCCATCTACATCAACTCGCCCGGCGGCTCGATCACTGCGTTGTTCGCCGTCTACGACACCATCGAGTACATCAAATCGGACGTGACGACCATCTGCATGGGACAGGCGGCCTCTGCCGCTGCGGTCCTGCTGGCCGCCGGGACCAAGGGCAAGCGGTTCGCACTGCCGCACGCGCGGATCCTGCTGCACCAACCGTCTGGTGGTGCCGAGGGACAGTCGGTCGACATCGAAATCCAGGCCAGGGAGATCCTGCGGATGCGCGATCTCCTCAACGAGATCCTCGCCGAAAAAACCGGCCAGTCGGTCGAGCAGATCGCCCGCGACACGGACCGCGACTTCATCCTGGACGCCAAGGCCGCCAAGGAGTACGGGCTCGTCGACGAGATCATCGAGTCGCGCTCGACGCAGCAGGAGCACGTCGCGGAAAGCTCGGCCGAGTAGCCCGCGCCGCCCCCAGCGCCGCCAATCGCACGGCCCCGCCGAGACGGCCTGAACTACCGTCCGGGCCGGCGAGGGAGGCAGCATGGCGCGGCGCTGGAACGGGTGGGGTGACGAGTCCCACGACTACGTCGTCCCCAAGTCGGCCGCAAGCTTCCTCCAGCAGCGCATCGGCGCCACCACGCCCCTGCCCGACGCCACCCTCCAGGACGTCCTGCGCACCATCCCCGCGACGCGCCTGCCCGACCACCCGCTCGTTGTCAGCTCGGAGCGTGACCGGCTCATGCACGCGCGCGGACAGTCTCTGGGGGACTGGCTGCGGATGCGGTCGGGCCGGTTCGAGGTGTTCCCCGATGGCGTCGCCCATCCGACCAGCGGGGAACAGGTCCGATCGCTGCTCGAGTATGCGAAGCGCAACGCCGTCCGCGTGATCCCCTACGGCGGCGGCACGTCCGTCGCCGGGCACATCACACCGCTGGCAGGCGACCGCCCGGTGCTCACGGTCGACCTGTCGCGCCTCAACCAACTTGCCGATCTCGACGTCGACAGCCACTTGGCCACCATCGGCGCAGGCGCCAACGGGCCGCAGGTCGAATCGCAGTTGCGGGCCCGCGGCTTCACGCTCGGCCACTTCCCCCAGTCGTTCGAGCTGTCGACCCTGGGTGGCTGGGTGGTGACCCGGTCGTCGGGCCAGCAGTCCCTCCGGTACGGCCGCATCGAGGACCTGTTTGCCGGCGGCCGGCTCGAGTCGCCGGTCGGCACGCTCGACATGCCCCCGTTCCCCGCGTCGGGGGCGGGCACCGACATCCGCGAGATCGTCCTCGGCTCCGAGGGACGGTTCGGGATCCTCACCGACGTGACGGTTCGCGTGACGCCATCGGCGGAGGTCGAGCAGTTCCACACGATCTTCTTCCCGTCGTGGGAGGCAGGCCTCGCCGGCATTCGCGCCCTTGCCCAGGCGCGCGTGCCCTTGTCGATGCTGCGCCTGTCGAACCCCGTCGAGACCGAGACCCAGCTCGCCCTGGCCGGCAGGGACCGGGCCGTTGGCCTGCTGGAGCGCTGGCTCGGCAAGCGCGGCGCCGGCGCCGGCAAGACCATGATGATGCTGGGGGTCACGGGCTCGTCCGCCCAGGTCCGCAACGCCAAGCGGCAGGCCACATCACTGACCAAGCAGTACGGCGGCGTCCAGGTCGGGCAGGTCATCGGCAAGCAGTGGGCGAAGAACCGCTTCCACCTGCCCTACATCCGGCACGGCATGTGGGATCGAGGCGTCGCGATCGACACGCTCGAGACGGCCACCCACTGGTCGAACGCGACGACCCTGATGGAGGCCATCGAGGCGGCGCTGCGCTCGGCCATCGCCAACGACGGCGAGCGCGTCCACGTGTTCACCCACCTCTCGCACGTGTACACCTCCGGCTGCTCGATCTACACCACCTACCTGTACCGCTGCGGCCTCGACCACGAGGAGACCGAGGACCGCTGGCGCCGCCTCAAGGCCGCCGCGTCCGAGGCCATCGTTGCGCACGGCGGCACGATCAGCCACCAGCACGGGGTGGGCCTCGACCATGCGCCGTACCTGCCGGCAGAGAAGGGCGAGCTCGGCATGCGAGCCATTCGGGCGCTGGCCCACGAGTTCGACCCCGACGCGATCATGAACCCCGGCAAGCTGTTTCCGTGACGCGGTCCACCCGTGAGGTCGGCCTTGCGGCCGCTGCTCAGCCCACCCGTGAGGTCGGCCTTGCGGCCGCTGCTCAGCCCACCCCGCGCTTCGAGCGCTGGGCCAGGCTGGGCGACGGTGGCTGGGACGTCATCGTCGTGGGCGGCGGGATCACCGGCGCCGCCATCCTCCTCGAGGCCGCCCGGCGCGGGCTGTCCGCCGTGTTGTTCGACCGCAACGACGTTGCCTCGGGAACGTCGAGCCGCTCGTCGAAGATGGTCCACGGCGGGTTGCGCTACCTCAAGCAGGGCCGCGTCGACCTGACGCGCAGCAGCGTCCACGAGCGCCGCTGGCTGCTCTCCGAACTCCCCGGTCTCGTGGAGCCCTTCGGGTACCTGCTGCTCGATCGGCGCGGCCAGCGGCCGCCCAAGGCGGTGCTCCGAGCGGGCCTGGCCGCCTACGACCAGCTGGCCGGCGTTCGAAGCCACCGGTCGGTTCCCCGGCACGAGCTGGAGTTGCTGGTTCCTGGCCTGGCAGACCCACGAACCCGGGGCGCGCTGTACTACGAGGACGCCTGGGTCGACGACGCTCGGCTCGTCCTGCGCGTGCTCGCGGCCGCGGAGGACGCCGGGGGGACCTGGATCAACCACGCACCGGTGACCGGCCTGCTCCACCACGCAAATGGGACCGTCCGGGGCGTCGAGGTCACCAACACGGTCACGGGTTCCAACGCAGAGGTCACCGCCCGGCTGGTCGTCAACGCCACCGGCGCCTGGGCCGACCGGCTGAGGACAGACGTGCGGACCAACGACGAGCGGATCCGGCCCCTGCGAGGCAGCCACCTGGTCTTCCCGGCGTGGCGGCTGCCCGTCGCCCACACCGTCACGCTCATGCACCCGGCCGACGGCCGACCCGTCTACGTCTACCCGTGGATGGGTGCCACGATCGTTGGCACGACCGACCTGGATCACCACCCCGACCTCGACAATGAACCGGCCATCACCGACGACGAGATCGCCTACCTGCTCACCGTCCCGGCGACCGTGTTCGGCAAGGGCGCCGTGGGCCGCGGCGACATCATCGCGTCATGGGCAGGCGTCCGGCCCACCGTCGACACCGGGGCGGCCGATCCGTCGAAAGAGAGCCGTGACCACGTCGTCTGGATCGAGCACGGCCTGCTGACCGTCACCGGCGGAAAGCTGACGACCTTTCGGGAGATTGCCCGCGACGCGCTCGACCGTGCCGCTCCGATCATCGGCGACCACCCCTCGCCGACCATCCGCACCTTTGTCACGCCGCGCATCGACGGTGATCTCGTCGGCCGCTTCGGCGCCGACGCCGCCCGGCGGCTCGCCGGGCGATATGGGCCTGCCCTGACGGGGTTGGTCGAGGCATCACGGGAGGGGGAGGACGGACGGCTCGAAGGTGTCGACCACTGCCTGGCCGAGGTGCGCTGGGGCGCACGGGCCGAGCTGGTGGTCCACCTCGACGACCTGCTGCTGCGGCGAACCCGGATCGGCAACCTGCTGCCCCGCGGCGGCCTCGACCACGCCGCAGAGATCGAGGCGATCTGCCGAGAAGAGCTGCGATGGGACGACGAGACGTGGCAGGGCGAGCTGCGCCGCTACGACGCCCTCTGGAAGCTCCACTACGGGCCCCCGACGGTCCGATCGTGACCCCGGGCACCAGGACCGAGCAGCTGCTCGCGATCGACAACGGCACCCAGTCCGTCCGGGCGCTGGTCTTCGACCCGGGCGGCACGATGATCGCCCGCACGCAGGTGGCCTTCGACCCCTACGTCGCCCCCCATCCCGGATGGGCCGAACAGGACCCTGCCGTCTACTGGAACGCTGTCGTCGACGCCTGCCAACAGCTGTGGGGGCAGCCGGGCGTCGACCGAGATGCCATCGTCGGGATGGCCGTCACGGCCCAACGGGGCACCGGCATCTACGTCGATGCGGACGGCCAGCCACTGCGGCCCGCGATCACCTGGCTCGACCAGCGCCGCGCCACCCACCCGCCCCGCATCGGCCAGCCGTGGGCGACCCTGTTCCGGCTTGCAGGCGCCGGCCCAGTGGTCCGCGAGCTGCAGGAACAGGCGTACGTCAACTGGATCGCGCAGTACGAGCCCGAGACCGCCGACGCGCACAAGCTCCTGCTCCTGTCGGGATGGCTCAACTTTCGGCTCACTGGACGGATGGCTGACTCGGTCAGCTGCCAGGTGGGCAGGTTCCCGTTCGACTACCGCCGGCATGACTGGGTCGCAGACGGCGGATGGCAGTGGGACGCCCTCGCGGTCATGCGCGACCAGATGCCCGAGCTGGTCCAGGCGGGCGACACGCTCGGCCAGGTGACCCCCGAGGCCGCCGAGGCCACCGGCATTCCCGCAGGACTGCCCGTGGTCGCCGGCGGCGCTGACAAGGCCTGCGAGGTCCTCGGCTCGGGCTGCGACGGGCCAGCGATCGGCTGCCTGTCCTATGGCACCACCGCCACCGTCAACACGACGACCGACCGCTACCTGGAGGTGATCCGGTTCCTGCCCGCCTACCCGGCTGCCGAACCGGGTCGGTTCAGCCCCGAGGTCCAGATCTTCCGTGGCTACTGGATGGTCAGCTGGTTCAAGAACGAGTTCGCGCAGCACGAGGCCCAGCTCGCTGCCGAGCAGGGTGTGTCGGCCGAACAGGTCCTCGAGGAGGCCATCCGCGACATCCCGCCCGGTTCCATGGGCCTGACCGTCCAGCCCTACTGGTCACCCGGGGCCCGCTTCCCGGGTCCAGAGGCCAAGGGCGCCATCATCGGCTTCGGCGACGTTCACACCCGCCAGCACGTCTACCGCGCCATCCTCGAGGGCCTCGCCCACGCCCTGAGGGAGGGAGCCGAGCGGATCCAGCGCAAGACGCACACCCGCTTCGAGCAGCTTCGGGTGTCGGGCGGAGGTTCCCAGTCCGACACGGCCATGCAGCTGACCGCCGACATCTTCGACCTCCCGGCCGTCCGCCCCCACGTCCATGAGACGTCCGGGCTCGGTGCCGCCATGATCGTCGCCGTCGGCCTTGGACTGCACGACTCGTTCGCCACCGCGACCCGCGAGATGACCCACGTCGGCGACACGTTCGAGCCGATCCCGCCCAACGTCGAGCTCTACGACGGCATCCACCGGCGCGTCTACCGCCCCCTCTACCAACGCCTGCGCCCCCTGTACCGCGCCATCCGCGAGATCACCGGCTACCCGCCACGCTGAGCGTTCGGGTCGGGCCTCGCCGGGCTCCGGGTGCTCCCTGGCCGCCGGATCTGCAGGTGCCGAACGGCCTCCAAGGCCACCCGGGCCGATGATCCCCCACACCGGGACCAGCATCCGAGTCCTGGTGGCCCACCCTGGGTTACCCTCAATTCGCCGGTGGGAGCCGGCCGACGCAAGGACCCTCTTCAGATGGCCAAGTTCGGAGAAGGCGGCGAGCTTCTCAAGTGCTCGTTCTGCGGCAAGTCGCAGAAACAGGTCAAGAAGCTGATCGCGGGACCCGGCGTGTACATCTGCGACGAGTGCATCGAGCTGTGCAACGAGATCATCGAGGAGGAGCTGTCCGACACGCCGGACCTCGCCCTCGACGAGCTGCCCAAGCCCCGCGAGATCTACGACTTCCTCAACGACTACGTCGTCGGCCAGGATGCCGCCAAGAAGACCCTCGCCGTCGCCGTCTACAACCACTACAAGCGCGTCCAGGTCGGCGTCAACGACCGCTCGGACGTCGAGCTCCAGAAGTCCAACATCCTCCTGCTCGGCCCGACCGGCTCGGGCAAGACGCTGCTGGCCCAGACCCTCGCCCGGCTGCTGAACGTGCCGTTCGCGATCGCCGATGCCACGGCCCTCACGGAGGCCGGCTACGTGGGCGAGGACGTCGAGAACATCCTCCTCAAGTTGATCCAGGCGGCCGACTTCGACATCAAGAAGGCCGAGACGGGCATCATCTACATCGACGAGGTCGACAAGATCGCCCGCAAGTCCGACAACCCGTCGATCACGCGTGACGTGTCGGGCGAGGGCGTGCAGCAGGCGCTGCTGAAGATCCTCGAGGGGACCGTCGCCAGCGTCCCCCCGCAGGGCGGCCGCAAGCACCCCCACCAGGAGTTCATCCAGATCGACACGACCAACGTCCTGTTCATCTGCGGCGGGTCCTTCTCGGGCCTGGAGAACCTGGTGGAGCAGCGCCTTGGTCACCGCGGCGTCGGGTTCGGCGCCGACGTTCGCACCAGCCAGGAAAAGGACCTGGGCGAGTTGTTCGCCAGCGTCCTGCCCGAGGACCTCGTCAAGTTCGGCCTGATCCCCGAGTTCATCGGCCGGCTGCCCGTCGCGACCTACGTCGAGCCGCTCGACCGCGACTCGCTCGTCGACATCCTCACCAAGCCCAAGAACGCCCTGATCAAGCAGTACCAGCGGATCTTCGAGTACGACGGCGTCGAGCTCGAGTTCGCCGACGATGCGCTCGGCGAGATCGCCGACCTTGCCATCCTCCGCCAGTCCGGCGCCCGCGGCCTGCGCGCAATCCTCGAGGAGGTCCTCCTCAACACGATGTACGAGCTGCCCTCGCGCGACGACATCAAGCAGTGCGTGATCACCGCCGCGGCCGTCCGCGAACGGTCGAACCCGACACTCGTTCCGCATGGCGCCCAGCTGCGCGAGGTTGACGAGCCGATCGAGAAGTCCGCCTGAGCCCGGGCTGGCTCGCCCCGCCGGTTACCTTCGCTCGCTTCCCGGCCGTGCGAGCCCATGAGCGACCTTCAGAAGGCCTACGACCCGAAGACGACTGAGCCAGCCGTCTACCAGCAGTGGATGGACGCTGGCCACTTCTCGGCCAGGCCCGACGACCCCGGCGAGCCCTACTCGATCGTCATCCCCCCGCCGAACGTCACGGGGTCGCTGCACGTTGGTCACGCGCTCGACAACACCATCCAGGACGTGCTCATTCGCCGGGCCCGGATGCAGGGCCGCAACGCCGTGTGGATCCCCGGCACCGACCATGCCGGCATCGCCACCCAGATGGTCGTCGAGAAGCAACTTGCCGACGAGGGACTGACCCGCCACGACCTGGGTCGTGAGGCCTTTGTCGATCGGGTCTGGCAGTGGCGGGAGGAGTCCGGCGGCATCATCCTCGACCAGCTCAAGAAGCTCGGCTGCTCGCTTGACTGGGATCGCGAGGCCTTCACGTTCGACGAGCAGCGCAACCGGGCCGTCGAGAAGGTGTTCATCGACCTGTACGAAGCCGGGTTGATATACCGCGGAAAGCGGCTGATCAACTGGGATCCCGTCCTGCACACCGCCCTGTCCGACATCGAGGTCGAGCACGCCGACGTCACCGGCGAGCTGGTCCACTTCCGCTACCCGTTCGCGGACGATCCGTCCGACGGTGTCGTCGTCGCCACGACCCGGGCGGAGACGATGCTGGGCGACACCGCCATCGCCGTCCACCCCGACGACGAGCGGTACGCGACCATGGTCGGCCGCATGGTCAGGCACCCGTTCCTCGACCGCGAGTTCGCGGTCATCGCAGACGACTACGTCGATCCCGAGTTCGGGTCCGGTGCCGTCAAGATCACCCCGGCACACGACCCGAACGACTGGGAGATCGCCCAGCGGCACAACCTGCCGATGATCGACATCATGACCGACGACGCCGCCATCAACGAGAACGGCGGCCCCTACGCCGGCCTCGATCGCTACGAGGCGCGCGCACGGGTCAAGGCCGATCTCGAGGAGGCCGGGCTGCTCGTCGACGTCGAGGTCCACGACCATCCGGTCGGGCACTCGTCTCGCTCGGATGCCGTGGTCGAGCCGCGCCTGTCCGACCAGTGGTTCGTGAAGGTGAAGCCGCTTGCCGAGCAGGCCGTCGCGTCAGTCAGGGACGGCGACATGCGGTTCGTGCCGCCGCGGATGACCCGGGGCTTCATCGATTGGTTGGAGAACCTGCACGACTGGTGCATCAGTCGCCAACTGTGGTGGGGGCACCGCATTCCGGCGTGGCACCACGACGAGACCGGAGAGATCACGGTGGCGGCCGAGTCCCCCGGGGATGGCTGGACCCAGGATCCCGACGTCCTGGACACCTGGTTCAGCTCGCAGCTGTGGCCGTTCGTCGTGTTCGGCTGGCCCGACGAGACGCCCGAGATGGCCACCTGGTTTCCGACCACCGTGCTCGTGACGGGCTATGACATCAACACGTTCTGGGTGTCCCGCATGCTGATGATCAGCGAGTGGATCTTCGGCGCCTCGCCCTTCGCGGTCGTCCACAACCACGGCCTGGTGCGCGACGAGCACGGCAAGAAGATGTCGAAGTCGTTCGGCAACGTCATCGATCCGCTCGAGCTCATCGACGAGTACGGCGCCGACGCGACGCGCTTCGCGCTGCTCCGGTCGGCGTCTCCGGGCACGGACGTTCCGCTCGCGCGCGAGTGGGTCGACGGCGAGAAGCGGTTCGTCAACAAGCTCTGGAACGCCGTGAGGTTCGCCCGCACGATCCTCGGTGACGACGTCCCGGCCGATCCTGTGCCGGCAGACGGCCTGACCCTCGAGGACCGCTGGATCCTGTCGCGGCTCGAGGACACCCGCGCCGCCGCCGACGAGGCCTACGACGCCTTCGAGTGGGCCGCCTGCTGCCGGGTCCTGCGATCCTTTGCGTGGGACGAGCTTGCCGACTGGTACGTCGAGGCCGTCAAGGTCCGGGTGAACTCGGCCGACGAGGCGTCTGCCGGCGTCGCGAAGATTGTCCTGGCCCGGGTCCTCGAGCAGCTGCTGGCACTGCTCCACCCGCTGATCCCGTTTGTGACCGAGTCCCTGCACGCCTCGCTGCGGGCAGCCGACGTCGACCTGATGGTCTCGGAGTGGCCGGCCGCCATCGGTGTCCGCGACGAGGCAGCCGAGGCCGACTTCGCCGTCCTGATGGACGTTGTCACGGCGATCCGCCAGTTTCGCTCGCAGAACAGCGTCCCCCCAAAGCAGCGTTTCACCATCCAGGTGGCCACGTCCCGAGCAGACCTGTTGGCGACCGAACACGACCTGGTGAGCGCGCTGGCCGGACTCGAGGAAATCGAGCTGGTCGATGCTCTCGTCGAGGTGCCCGGCACGACCCGCATGGTCTTCGGCGCCGGCGAGGCGCAGGTCGAGCTGGCCGGGCTCATCGACGTCGAGGCCGAGTGCGAGCGCCTCGCCCGCGAGATCGACAGGGCCTCTGCCGACCGTGCGAAGACCGTCGGAAAGCTGGACAACGAGCAGTTCGTGGCGAACGCCCCTGCGAACGTCGTCCAGCAGGCGCGTGATCGCGTCGCGGAGCTCGACAGTGCGATGGCCGAGCTGTCGGCGCAACGGGCGGCGTTGAACTGCCCGCCGTCAGGCAACTGAGCCCCTGGTACCCCCCGCAGGTTGCACCCCGAGGGGTATCGTCCGGCGAATCCGCGGAGGGCCTGTTGACCCGCTACGACCAAGCCCTGGCACGGCTGGGGGAGCGCGGCCCCGGACGGATGCTGCCGGACCTCGACCGCATCACCGCGCTGTGCGCCCTGCTTGCCGACCCGCAGGACACGTACCCGTCGATCCACGTCACGGGCACCAACGGCAAGGGCTCGGTCGTCCGGATGGCCACCCGGCTGCTCCACGAGCTCGACCTTGGTGTCGGCACGTACACCTCCCCGCACCTTCAGGATGTCCGGGAGCGGCTGGCCGCCTACGGGCACCTGATCCCTCGCGACGCATTCGCCGACCAGGTCGAGCTCGTCGACCGGCTGGCCCGGCTCGTCGACGAGCCACACGAGGACCGGGCCGACCACGTGACGTACTTCGAGTTTCTCACGGCCATGGCCTTCGCCTGGTTCGCCGAGGTGCCGGTCGACGTCGCCGTCGTCGAGGTCGGCATGGGCGGCCGGTGGGACGCCACGAACGTCGTCCGGGGCGAGGTCGGCGTCGTCACCACCATCGACCGCGACCACGCCGAGCTCGGCGACACGCCTGCGGCCATCGCGCGCGAGAAGTCCGGCATCATCAAGCCCGGCAGCATCCTGGTCACCGGCGACCAGGATGCCGCGGTCATGTCGGTCCTGGCCCAGACCGCGCAGGCCGCTGGAGCCGAATGGTGGCGGGCGGGTGAGCACTTCGCAGTCGAGGACCAGCAGGCCGGCGTCGGGGGACAGCGCCTCGAGCTGCGCGTCGGCGAGCGGGTGATCGACGACATCTTTTTGCCGGCGCTCGGCGATCATCAGGCCGACAACGCCGCCGTGGCGCTGGCGGCGGCAGCAGCGTTCCTGGGAGAGGCGTGGGATTCCGTCGATGACGACCTGGTTCGCAGCGCCCTGGGCGGGGTGCGGCTTCCGGGTCGGCTGGAAAAGGTCGGCTCGGATCCATCGGTCTTCATCGACGGGGCCCACAATCCGCACGGGGCGCTTGCGGTGGCCGATGCCATCGGACGTTTCGTGCGGCCCCGGTCAACCATCCTGGCGTTCGGATGCCTGCGGGACAAGCCGCCACGACAGCTCCTGGAGGCGCTGGCGCCGGTGGTCCAGCACGTCGTGATCGCAGAGCCGCCGGCCGAGCGCGCCACGCCGCTGGACGAGATGGTTGCGTCTGCCCGCGAGGTGTTCGCCGGCACGGGGATCGCCGTCGAGGCCGCTTCGAGCCTGGACGACGCGGTTGAACTGGCGACCGGGATCGCCGGACCCGGCGACATCGTGCTCGCGACGGGCTCCCTGTACGTGGCCGGAGCCGTGCGAGACCGCTACCTGCCGGTCGACGAGACGCTCCACATGGTGGCCCCGCTCGATGACGGCGACGACGAGGAGGAGCACGAGCCCTCCGATGACCCCGAGTTCGACGAGCCGTTCTGACGACCCGCCGGGCCTTCGGGTTGCCGTTTCCGCCAGCCCGGCTCAGGTGATCGGGTGGACCTTCATGACCGCGCGATCAAACAGGTCGCGCGTCGACATGCGAACGGACTCGGACTGGTTGCCGGCCGCGAACATGATCTCGTCGTGCTCGATGACGCTGGGGTCGACGATCAGCGGCGTTCGTGCGAGGTCGCCCATCGGCGGCACGGCTCCGAGCTCGAACTCTGGGTAGTCGCGGGCGATGGCTCGCTCGCTGGCGAGCGCGACGTGACGCGTGTTCAGCGCGTCCTTCACCGCGTCGAGATTGACGTGACGATCGGCCGGCACCACCGCGAAGGCGTGGCCGGTCCGCAGGTCGAGAACCACCGTCTTGGCGACGTTGGACGGGTCAACGCCGAGGGCGTGGGCCTCGGCTTCCGCGGTGGGCGACGGGCGGTGGCTCACCACCTCGAAGTCGACGCCGCGTGCTTCCAGGTGGTCCGTGACACCGCTCATGCCTGTCGTTTCCTCCCGCTCGGGGTCAGCCTGGCCGTCCTGCACCGCGAACCTTGCCCTGAATCTGCCCACCGCGCAACCGAAACCCGCGGGGCGGCCGATTCCGGTCCTTGGCAGCCGTGCCCGCCGTTTGCTCGACGCGTCGCGACCTGCGACCCTCCCCGACCCGATCCCGCCAGGAGCCCGTCCGTGGCCGTCGAACAGACCCTGATCCTCGTCAAGCCCGATGGTGTCGAGCGCGGGCTCGTCGGCGAGGTCATCGCTCGCATCGAGCGCAAGGGCTACGTCCTGCGTGCGCTCGAGCTGCGCTCCCTGGAAGCAGCCTCGGCCGAGGAGCACTACGCCGAGCACGCCGGCAAGCCGTTCTTCGTCGAGCTCGTCGAGTTCATCACGTCCGGGCCGCTGGTCGCCATGTGCGTCGAGGGCGAACAGGCCATCGTCGGGATGCGGACGATCATGGGCGCCACCAACCCGATCGAGGCGACGCCCGGCTCCATCCGCGGCGACTTCGCAACGATCATCGGCAACAACCTCGTCCACGGTTCGGACGGCCCGGAGTCGGCCAAGCGCGAGCTCGGGATCTTCTTCCCCGGCCGCTTCTGACGCCCCCGGCTGTCCACAAGCGGATCGACTCCGTCCACGTTGCCGGCCGGGCTTCGGCGACGATGGCCCGGGACGAGGAGGACGGATGCCCGCCGAGGCAACCTGGCGTCGGGGCGACGTCGGCGGATCGACCCCGGCTGCCGCGGCGCGCTGCGACGACTGTGCACGGGAACACGCCCGGGGGTCCGCGGCCGGTGACCTTGATATGCGGCCGCTGCTGACCTCGCCGGAGAACGCTGTCGAGATCCTCGAACCCTGGCTTGGCGGCCGCGACCGTGAACGATGCGTGCTCGCCCTGCTGGACACCAAGCACCGGTTGATCGACGTGACGATCGTCAGCGTCGGCACGCTCGACCACACGTTCATGAACCCCCGCGAGATCCTTCGCGACGCGCTGCTCGGCAACGCCGCCGCGATCATCGTCGGCCACAACCACCCGTCCGGAGACGCGTCTCCATCTGCCGACGATCGCGTGGTCACGCGACGGCTGGCGAGCGCCGCCAGGACCGTCGGGATCGACCTGCTCGACCACGTCGTCATCGGCAGCGGCCAGTGGGTCTCGATGGCCCGCCTGGGCGAGATTTGACCGTTCGGGAGCGGGTCGCTGCGCACCCCGGCCGTCCGGCCGGCGCGGGTGTTACCCTCAAGTCGAGCACGTTCCCTTCGATGGAGGCGTCGGGACCCATCGCGGGGCGTGCCTTCCTCGTGCACGTCGCCTGCGGGAGCAGGCCCATATCGTCAGGCAGCCCCGATGGCGAACATGTCGAACACCTTCCAGTTCATTGGCCGGGACATGGCCGTGGACCTCGGAACGGCCAACACGCTGGTCTACGTCCGCGGACGCGGCATCGTCCTCAACGAGCCGTCCGTCGTCGCGATCAACACCAAGAACGGCGCGATCCTGGCCGTTGGCGCCGAGGCCAAGCGGATGATCGGCCGGACGCCCGGCCACATCATGGCCATCCGCCCGCTCAAGGACGGCGTCATCGCCGACTTCGACGTGACCGAGAAGATGCTGCGCTACTTCATCCAGGCCGTGCACAAGCGCCGGTTCCTGGCCAAGCCCCGCTGCGTCGTGTGCGTCCCCAGCGGGATCACGGGGGTCGAGCAGCGTGCGGTCGAGGAGGCGTCGATCCAGGCAGGTGCCCGCGCCGCCTACATCATCGAAGAGCCGATGGCTGCCGCCATCGGCGCTGGGCTGCCCGTCCACGAGCCGGCCGGCAACATGATCGTCGACATCGGCGGCGGCACCACCGAGGTCGCGGTCATCTCGCTCGGCGGGATCGTGACCAGCCAGTCGATCCGGATCGGCGGCGACGAGCTCGACGACGCGATCATCAACTACGTCCGCAAGGAGTACTCGCTCATGCTCGGCGAGCGCACCGCGGAGGAGATCAAGATGGCCATCGGGTCGGCCTTCCCGCTGCCCGACGAGCCGCACGCCGAGATCCGAGGCCGCGACCAGGTCTCCGGCCTGCCGAAGACGATCATCATCTCGGCCGAGGAGGTTCGGCGGGCGATCGAGGAGCCGGTCAACGCGATCATCGACGCCGTCAAGAACACGCTCGACAAGACGCCCCCCGAGCTCGCCGCCGACATCATGGACAAGGGCATCGTCCTTGCCGGCGGCGGCGCGCTGCTGCGCGGCCTCGACGAACGGCTCAAGCACGAGACCGGGATGCCGATCCACATCACCGAGAACCCGTTGTCGGCGGTTGCGATCGGCTCGGGCAAGTGCCTCGAGGAGTTCGAGGCACTCAAGAAGGTCCTGATCTCGTCATCGCGTCACTGACGCGGCCGCGCTGACACGGGATGTACGGGCGCCGACGTGCACGCGTCCTGCTCGCCGTCCTGGTGCTGGTCAGCCTCGTCCTGATCACGATCGACTTCCGTTCGCCCCAGGGCGAGGGACCACTGGACAAGGGCCGTGAACTGCTCACGAGCGTGCTCGGGCCTGTCCAGGACGGCCTGGGGTCGCTGGTCCAGCCGATCGGCAACGTCTTCACCGACATCGGCGACCTGTTCTCGCTTCGGGCCGAAAACGAGCAGCTCCGCGAGCGGGTCGACCAGCTCGAGAACCGGACCCAGTCGATCGCCGACCTGGAGCGCGAGAACAACGAGCTGCGTGACCTGCTGGGCATGCGTGAACGCGCCGGCTTCGACGTTGTCGTCGCCCGTACCGTGGCGTTTGGGCCGTCGAACTTCGAGTGGACGATCACCATCGACGTCGGCACCGACGACGGAATCCAGCGCGACATGGTGGTCATCAACGGCGACGGCCTGGTCGGCCGCGTCATCCAGGTGACGCCGGGGGCGGCCCGCGTCCTGCTGGCGATCGACCCGAACTTCTCCGCTGCCGTGCGCCTGACCCGGACCGGCGCCGTCGGGGCCATTGACGGCCGGGGCGGCGGACTCATGCGCCTGGAGACACTCAACCCCGAGGCTGACCTCGAGCGTGGGGACGAGGTCGTGACGGCCGCCTACTCCAATGGCGTCTTCCCGCCCGGGATTTCCATCGGGACCATCGACACGATCGGCGAGACGACGTCCGTGCTGACGCGCGAGGTCGGCGTGAGGCCGTTCGTCGACTTCAGCCGGCTCGACCACGTGATGGTCGTGCTGCACAGGCCCATCGCGGACCTGCCGGAGATCACCATCGACCCCGGCATTCCGATCGAGCCTCCCGACCCGTTGCCGTCGCCCACTCCGGATCCTTCGCCGTCCGTGTCCCCTTCCACGGAGCCGTCACCGTGATCACCCGGATGGCGGTCGTCGCGCTCGTGATCGTCACGCTCGCCCTGTTCCAGACTGCTGTCTTCCCGTACCTGACCATCAGCGGGTTCCGGCCGGACCTGCTGCTGCTGGTCGTGATGGCGTTCGCCCTCCGAGACGGTCCCATCGTCGGGCTGCGTGTCGGCTTCGCGGCCGGGCTGCTGGCCGATCTCCTGCTCGACTTCTCGGCCGTCGGAATCACGGCGTTGGTGTTCCTCGGGGTGGGCTACATCGTCGGCGTGGTCCGTCCGTACCTGTCCGACGAATCGTTCTCGGCACCGCTCGTGCTGTCGGGCCTGACCGGTTTTCTCGGAACGGCGGGGGTCGCAATCCTCTCCGGGTTGCTCGGCGAGCAGCCCTTCGGCATCGGGCTGATCGTCGAGGCGTCCGTGCTCGTCGCCCTCTACAACGTGATCCTGTCGCCGATCGTGGTCGGCCTGGTGACGCGGCTCGTCGACCGGTTCCCCGCGCAGGGACTGTTCGCGGCACCATGAGCAGCCGGATCGAGGAACCCGGCCCCACCGTGCCCCGTTGCGAGCAGGGAGACGCCACCCGGACATGAGCTCCAACGAGACACGGCCGCTGCTGCGGCTGACCCTGCTGGCGACCATCGCGATGGTCGCCTTCGGGGCGCTTGTCTCGAGGCTGTGGTTTCTGCAGGTCCTCGCCGGCGACCGGTATGCCAGCGCCGCTGAGGAGAACCGCGTCGGCCTGCTGGAGCTGGAGGCGCCCCGAGGCAGGATCCTGGCCTCCGACGGCACTGAGCTGGTCAAGAACCGGCCCGCGCAGACGGTCTCCGTGCACCGCGGGCAGCTCCTCGACGGGGCCGGGCAGCCGAAGGACGAGACCGCGGAGGCGGTCCTGGCGAGGCTGGAGACCCTGCTCGAGCTCGACCGCGAGACCATCCTCAACCGCCTGTCCAGCCGCCGCACGTCGGTCTTCCGGCCCGTGCCCATCGCCGAGGACGTTTCCCCCGAGGTCGTGTTCGCCATCCGGGAACACTCCGAGCTGTTTCCCGGCGTGGTCGCCGAGACCCTGCCCGTCCGCACCTACCCGGAGGGCAACCTGGCGGCGCACCTGTTGGGCTACATCGGTGAGATCAGCCCCAGCGAGCTCGACTCGGAGCAGTACGCCGACTACCACGCCGGCGACCTCATCGGCTGGGCGGGTCTCGAGCGGACGTGGGAGGAATGGCTGCACGGGACCGACGGCCTCCGCAAGCTCGAGGTCAACGTCACCAACACCGTGCAGCGGGAACTGTCGGAGCGGGCGCCGGTTCGTGGCCACGACCTCGTCACGTCCATCGACGTGGAGCTCCAGCGCCAGCTCGAGCGACTGCTCGAGGACGGGATCCTGGCCAGCCGATTCACAAAGCGGCGCGACGGCACGACGCTGCCGTCCGTCGCCGGATCAGCGGTCGTTGTTGATCCACGGGATGGCTCGGTGGTCGCCATGGCCTCGTGGCCGACCTTCGACCCCACGGAGTTCGTCGGTGGCGTCACCCACGACTACTGGAACCTTCTCCAGGAACCCGACAACGAGTACCCCCTGCTCAACCGGACGATCCAGGCGGCCTACCCGCCCGGCTCGACCTTCAAGATCATCTCTGGCGCGATGGGCCTTGAGGCGGGCATCATCTCGACCAGCTCGACGATCTCCTGCCCGCCCGCCTGGTCACTCGGCGGGATCTCCTTCCGCAACTGGAACACCAGCCACGAGGGCAGCCTCGACCTGTCGAGGGCCCTCATGCGCTCCTGCGACACGTTCTTCTACGAGGTCTCCTACCAGCAGTGGCTGCGCGAGGAGCGCCAGGAGAACAACGACGAGCAGGTCGTCGAAATGCTCCCCAGGGTCGCCGCCGAGTTCGGACTCGGCCAGCCGCTCGGCATCGACCTGCCGAGCGAGAAGGCCGGCGTGATCCCTGGCCGTGCCTGGCGGGAGAGCTACTGGGAGCAGAACCGGGACACCTACTGCCGCAAGGCCGCCGAGCTCGATCCGGGCTATGCGCGGGACATCAACGAGGACCTGTGCCTGTATGGCGGCGCCTGGCGCGGCGGCGACGCGGTCAACTCGTCCATCGGGCAGGGAGACGTCCTGACGACGCCGCTCCAGCTCGCCGCTGCCTACATGGCCATCGCCAACGGTGGCACCGTCTGGCGGCCGCAGGTCGCCGACCACATGCTGGCACCGGACGGCACCGTCGCGATGCGGGTCGAGCCGGTTGCCCTCAGCCAGCTGTCGCTCGATGACAACGAGATCGCCGAGATCCAGCAGGGACTCGAGGACGTGGTCATGGGCGGCCGCGGAACAGCACGGGGCGCCTTCGCGGGCTTCCCCATCGACGAGATCCCGGTCGCGGGCAAGACCGGGACGGCCGAGCTCAAGCCCAAGGTGCCGTACGCGTGGTTCGCGGCCTACGCCCCCGCTGACGACCCGCGCTACGTCGTCGTCGTCAGCGTCGAGGAGGGTGGCGGCGGCAGCCAGACCGCCGCTCCGATCGCCAGGCGCATACTCGAGGCCGCCTTCCGGCTGGACATCACGCCCTTTGCCGCGGGCCCGGAGATCCTCGACTGATGGCGGTCGACCTCCCCGCCTTCGGCCAGGACCGCATCGAGCGGGAGCTTCGGGCACGAGTCCAGGACCGCTGGTCGCGCACGAACGCGCCCGTCCGGCACGTCGACGTGGTGCTCATCGTCACCACCTTTGCCCTCGCCGGCGTCGGCCTGCTGATGATCCGCAGCGCGACCTTCGAACGGCTCGCCGCGCAGGGGTTGCCGACGACGTTCTTCGTCACACGGCAGACGTTCGCCCTGGGTGCCGCGGTGGTGGCCGGGGGGATCGCGGCCGTCTGGGACTACCGCCACCTGCGCGGCTACAGCCCCGCCATCTACGCACTGGCGATCCTGCTGCTCGTCGCCGTCCTGACGCCCTTCGGGACGGAGGCCAACGGCGCGCAGCGATGGATCGCCCTGCCCGGCGGCTTCAACCTCCAACCATCGGAGATCGCCAAGCTCGCGGTCGTCATCGCGGTCGCGGCGCTGTTGCACGAGGCTCGCGGCAAGCCCGGCTTCGGCTCCGTGGTGGCGACGGTTGCGCTCGTGGGCGTGCCGATGGGCCTGGTCTTCCTGGAGCCGGACCTGGGCACGTCCATCGTCTTCGTCTGGCTCGCGATCGTCCTGCTGCTTGTCGGCGGCGCCAGCTTCTGGCACCTGGGGGTGCTCGGGGCAACAGGGATCGCTGCCGTCGTTGTCGGCTTGCAGCTGGAATTCATCGAGGACTACCAGCTGGAGCGCCTCACGGCCTTCCTCGACGCCGGCAACCCCGAGCTGACCCAGAGCCTGACCTTCCACACCAACCAGTCGCTGATCGCCGTCGGTTCCGGACAGCTGTTCGGCAAGGGTCTCTACCAGGGGACCCAGACCAACCTCGCGTACGTGCCCGAGAACCACACCGACTTCATCTTCACCGTCGTCGGCGAGGAGTTCGGGTTCGTCGGCGCCGTCGTCGTCCTGGCGCTGTTCGGCATGATCATCTGGCGCGGCCTGCGGATCGCCGTGACCGCAAAGGACCTGTTCGGGACGTTGCTGGCCTCGGCGATCGTCTCGTTGCTGGTCCTCCAGGTCTTCGTCAACGTCGGCATGACCATCGGCATCATGCCCGTGACCGGGATCCCGCTGCCGTTCGTGTCCTACGGTGGAACGAGCCTGGTGACATCGTTCACGCTGGTCGGGCTGCTCCTCAACATCCACAGCCGACGGTTCTAGACGCCCTGGTGGACCCGTGTCGGTCCGGGCAGTGTTGCCGCCTCGTCGGTACGATGGTGTCCTGCCGCCACGAGGCGGCTGGATCCTGCGGCCACGTCCTTCTCGGCCACGTTCCTGCTGGCGCCGACGATGCGCGCGGATCCGAGAGATGACTTGGAGAGCCGATGCGCCCGACGACGGCGCGAACGGCGCCGCCAGTCGACAGGCAGGCGGTGCGTTCCGCTCGTGCGACCGCCGTTCCGCCGGCCCAGTGGGACCGGCTCCAGCGCCATCTCGACGCGGTCCGCAAGCCAGCCCAGTACGTCGGCGGCGAGCACAACCAGGTGATCACCCGGTGGCGTGACGCGGACGTCCGCTGGGCCCTGTGCTACCCGGACGCCTACGAGGTTGGTCAACCCAACCAGGGCATCCAGATCCTCTACGAGATCCTCAACGAGCGTCCCGCAACACTCGCCGAGCGCGCGTACGCGCCGTGGGTGGACCTCGAGCAGCGGATGCGAGCAGACGGCCTCGAGGCCTTCACGCTGGAGCACCACCACCCACTCTGGGCCTTCGACGTGTTCGCCGTCACCCTGCCACACGAGCTCGGGCACACCAACCTGCTCAACCTCCTGGACCTGGGCGGAATCCCGCTGCGCTCGGCCGAACGCACGGCCGACCATCCGATCGTGCTCGTCGGCGGCCACGCCGCCTTCAACCCCGAACCACTCGCCCCCTTCGTCGACGCCGTCGTCGCTGGCGATGGCGAGGAGGTCGTGATCGAGATCGACGACGCGCTGCGCGCCTGGAAGCACGCGGCCCGCGACCGACGGTCGTTGCTGCGGAGCCTCGTCGCCATCGAGGGCGTGTACGTGCCGGGCTTCCACGAGCCTCGCTTCACGCCGGACGGGCGCCTCAAGGCAACGGTCCCGGTCGAGCCGGGGGCCCCGTCCCTCGTGCCGAAGCGAACGGTCCAGGACCTGTCGCAGTGGCCGTATCCGAAGCGGCAGATCGTTCCGATGACCGAGACGGTCCACGAGCGGTTCAGCGTGGAGATCTTCCGCGGCTGCACGCGCGGCTGCCGGTTCTGCCAGGCGGGGATGATCACGCGACCGGTTCGCGAGCGCACGCCCGCCGACGTGCAGCGGATGGTTGCCGAGGGGATCGCCAACACCGGCTTCGAGGAGGTCGGGCTGCTGTCCCTGTCGTCGGCCGACCATTCCGGGATCGGCGAGATCGCCCGCACGCTGGCGGACCGCTACGAGGGCACGAGCACGTCCCTGAGCCTGCCATCGACCCGGGTTGACGCGTTCAACGTCACCCTGTCCAACGAGTTGTCCCGCAACGGCCGCCGCACCGGCCTCACCTTTGCGCCCGAGGCCGGCTCGGAGCGAATGCGTGCCGTCATCAACAAGATGGTTTCTGAGGACGATCTGCTGCGCACCACCGAGATCGCCTTCGCCAACGGCTGGCGGCACGTCAAGCTCTACTTCATGATCGGACTGCCGACCGAGGAGGACGAGGACGTCCTGGCGATCGCCGACCTCGGCATCAAGGTCCTGGAGCTCGCCCAGCAGCACGGACGGGCCAACAAGGTCACGATCTCCGTGGGCGGGTTCGTGCCCAAGCCCCACACGCCGTTCCAGTGGGCGGCCCAGGATCCCCCCGAACAGATCCATCGAAAGCTCGAGCTCATCAAGCGAGCCATCCGCGAACACCGCAACCTGCGCCTTCGGACCAACGACCCCGATGAGGGCGTCATCGAGGGTCTGCTGGCCCGTGGTGGCCGCGAGCTGGCCGATGTGATCGAGACCGCCTGGCGCAAGGGCGCCCGTTTCGATGGCTGGCACGAGATGGACACGCTCCCCACCTGGGAGCGGGCGTTGGCCGAGCATGGCATCGACCTCGCCCACGCCATGCGCGAACGCGATGAACACGAGGTGTTCCCGTGGGACCATCTCGACTCGGGCCTCGACAAACAATGGCTCTGGTCCGACTGGCAGGACGCGCTCGCGAACCGCGAGCTGGACGACTGCCGCTGGATCCCCTGCTACGACTGCGGCGTCTGCCCGGGCCTCGACCTGGTCCACGACACGGGATGGGATGGCCGCACGCTGCCGATCGTTCCGAGCGGCTCCGCCGGGCTGCCGAAGGTCGCGGCGAGGCTGGCGTCGTGATGCGGGTCCGGGTGCGCTACTCCAAGACCGGCCGGGTCCGATATGTGTCGGCCCGCGACCTGACGTCCGTGTGGGAGCGGGCGCTTCGCCGCGAGGGCCTGCCAATCGCCTGGTCCCAGGGGTTCCGGCCACACCCGAAGGTGTCCTTTCCTGACGCCCTGCCCGTCGGCTGGGACTCGACCGGCGAGTACGCGGAGCTCACCTTCACCGAAGACCTCGAGGTCGAACGCGACCTTGCCCGCCTGTCCCAGGCCCTGCCCGCAGGGATGGGCATCCTGCGCTGGCTGGTCGTGCCCGACGGCGCGCCCAAGTTGGCCGCCATGCTTTCCCACACCCTGTGGGAGGTCGAGCTGGACCCCGGCATGACTGTCCCGCAATCCGATGTTCCCGCACGAATCGAGCGACTGCTCGCCGCGTCGAGCGCGGAGGTCATCCGCCACCGTCCGTCCGGCGACAAGGTCCTTGACGTGCGACCCGCCGTCGTGGCACTCCGCCACGCCGGCGGACCTGCACCCCGACTCCGAGCGGTGCTCAGCAACGACGGCCCCACGATCCGGCCCTCCGACCTGGTCGCGGCTCTCGATCCCCACGACGACCTGCCTGTGCTGCGCCATCGCCGCGTCGCACAGGGCACCGGCTCCGTCGACGGGCTGGTCGAGGCCCTGTCCGGGGACCACGTGCCGATCGACACGTCCGCCGTTGCCGAAGCCGCCTGACCAAGCGAGCACCGCGTGAACGACGACAACGACACGACCTCCACCGAAGCGACCACCGAGTCGGCGCCGGCCGACGACTCGACGTCCACCAGGACCCGGACGCGACGCCGGACGCGCGCGAGCGAGCCGTCGACCTCCGATGGCCCGGTGGAGGCCGCGGTGAGCAACGCCCGCCCCGATGACACGAACGAGCCCGTGGATGACTCGGCCGCGGGGCGGCGCCGCCGCCGAGGACGCCGAGGGGGCCGCAACCGCGGCAAGAGGAAGGACGTCCCGACCGGCGACGCGATGGCCACATCCGACGACACGGGCGCCGACGGCGACAAGGGTGCGAAGAAGGACGGCACGGGCGCGAGGAAGGACGACAAGGGGCAGAAGGGCGCGATCTTCAAGCAGGGCGGCGGCGACGGCGAGCAAGAGGCCGAGTCCGATCGCGACGCCGAGACGCGCAAGGCGATCGCGGCTGGCGGCACCCGCGCAGCAGCCCGGAAGCAGGCGCGCAGCAGCCGCGGCGGCGGCCGCCGTCCCGGTGGGATCGCCGAAGAGGTCCGGGCGGCGATCCGTGACGTCCCGCCACGGACGATGCTCGCCCAGGCGGGGGAGGGGCGGACACAGGTCGTCGTCCTGGAGGACCGTACGGCCGTCGAGCACTACGTGACTCGCGACGACGAGGTCTCCATCGTCGGCAACATCTACCTGGGTCGCGTCCAGAACGTGCTGCCGGGCATGGAAGCGGCATTCATCGACATCGGAAAGGGCCGCAACGGCGTCCTGTATGCCGGAGAGGTCCTCTTCGACGAGGCGGACCTCGAAGAGGGTGATGCCATCCGGATCGAGGACGCGCTGCGGCCCGGTCAGGCGGTCCTGGTCCAGGTGACCAAGGACCCGATGGGCACCAAGGGCCCGCGCCTGACCATGCACCTGACCCTTGCTGGTCGCTACGTCGTCCTGGCGCCCGACTCGGATGTCTTCGGGATCAGCCGCAAGCTCACGGACAAGGAACGCGACCGGCTCCGCGTCATCGTCAAGGAAGCCGCTCCGGAGGGTCACGGCATCATCGTCCGGACGGCCGCCGAGGAGATCTCTGCTGAGGAGATCTCGGCCGACATCGAACGGCTCGTCGCACGCTGGGAGAAGGTCCGCGAGGCGGCCACGGCCGCCAAGCCGCTCGACGTCGTCTACGAGGAACCCGCGCTCGTCGTCAAGGCGATCCGGGACAACTTCAGCGGTGACTTCGTCAAGTTGATCGTCGACGGAGACGACCTGTACGCGAGTGTTGTCGAGTACCTCGAAGGGGTTGCCCCGGACCTGCTCGACAAGGTCCAGCGGTGGGAGCGCACCGTCGGCAGCGGCGGCGAGGCCGAGGACCGCGGGCCAGCCTTCTCCGCCTGGGGCGTCGACGAGCACCTCAAGAAGGCCATGGCCCGGAAGGTCTGGCTTCCGTCGGGCGGCTACCTGATCATCGAGTCGACCGAGGCCATGAAGGTCATCGACGTCAACACCGGCAAGTTCACGGGCAAGGGCGACGAGACCCTCGAGGAGATCGTCCTCAAGACCAACCTCGAGGCCGTCGACGAGCTCGTCCGGCAGCTGCGCCTGCGCGACCTGGGCGGGATGATCATCATCGACTTCATCGACATGCTGCTCAAGTCCAACCAGGACCAGGTGGTCCGGCGGCTCAAGCGCGAGCTGCTCCGCGACCGAACCAAGACGCGCGTGTCCGAGGTGTCCCGACTCGGGCTGGTGCAGATGACCCGCAAGAACGTCTCACACGGCCTCGTCGAGTCGTTCAGCCACACCTGCACCGAATGCGAGGGCCGCGGCTTCATCATCGACCTGTGAGCCGCCGCGACCGGACGTCGCCCCTCAGCAGCTCAGCGGGTCGTCGAGGGCGCAGAGCAGCCCGGACGCGACATCCTCGCCCCAACGCTTCGTGAAGTACCGATCGAGCAGCCGGGTGATCCCCTCGAAGCTCGTGTACCCGTAGGCGACGGGCGCCACGATCTCGTCGTCGCGATACAGCAGGGCCGGGAAGCCGGACACGCCCAGCGCTCGGCTGCGAGCGAAGTCGGCGCGTGTCGCCTCGGCTGTGGCCTCCTCGTCGAAGACCTCGCCGAACCCGTCCAGGCCGAAGTCCTCTGCCAGCCCGACCAGCACGGCCCGGTCCGTGACGTCTGCGCCTTCGGCGTAGAAGGCACGCTGGACACGGCTGAACCAGGCGAGCACTCGTGCCTCGTCGACGATCCGGCCTGCGACGATCGCCAGGTCAGCTGGCCAGGTGTCGTAGATCCATCCTTCACGCTCGAGGCCCGACAGGTCGAAGGGCTGCCCGGTCAGCTCCGCAATCTGCTCCCAGTGGTGGCGGAGGAAGCCCGCCAGACGAGCGCCCAGCGGCTCGGCGGCCGGTCCCGGCCGCAGGCCACCGACAACCGTGCGCAGCGGCAGCTCGTAGTGGGCGTCGAGCCGTTCCAGCACCGGCGCGAACCCCCAGCACCACGAGCACATCGGATCGCCGACATAGATCAGCTCGGCACGCGCTGCGACCGTCGCCGCCGTCATGGCCTCCGCTGCCTCCATGGGCCCGCCCGATCCGGATCTCGTCGACGGTAGCCCTCCGGACACCCGCCCGGGTCGGGTGTGTCACCACCATCTCGTACGGTCGCGCGTCCGGGCGGGTGAGAGAAGATGGCGACCGCTGGGTTCGAGTTGCGGCGCGGGCTGCGCGTCATGTGGCGCATTGCCCGGGCCGACCCTGCACGCATGTTCGGCGTCGGGGCGGTCGGTGCCGTCCTCTACGCAGCCATGGTGGTGGCGGCCGCGGCCGTCCTCGCCTTCGTGACCGACGAGGTCGTGCTGCCCGCCGTCGCGGCCGGCGTCGTCACGACTCGTGATCTCGTCCTGATCGTCGTCGCGATCGTGGGCGTCTCGGTCGTGAAGGCGGCCGGGATCTTCGGCCGCCGTTTCGGCGCGTACCTCGTGCAGTACTCGACGCAGGCGATGTTCCGACGCCAGATCACCGAACGGTTCCTGCGGTTGCCGATGGCCTGGCACCGGCGGCACCCGACCGGGCAGCTGCTTTCCAACGCGATCGCGGACGTCGAGGCCGCCACGTTCGTGGCGGCACCCATGCCAATGGCACTCGCGTCGACGGTGCTGATCATCGTCGCGGCCACCGCCCTGCTGCTCACGGACCCGTTCCTGGCGCTCGTCGGCTTCCTGATGGGGCCTGCACTCATCGTGGCGAACCTGGCCTTCCAGCGCCGGATGCGGACCCTGGTCGAAGCGGCCCAGCAGTCCCGCGGGGATGTCGCGACCATCGCCCACGAGTCCTTCGACAGCGCCCTGGTGATCAAGACGCTCGGCCGCGAGGCAGCTGAGGTCGACCGCTTCGCGATGACCACGGAGCAGCTTCGCGACGAGATGATCGAGGTCGGCCGGCTCCGGGCCGTGTTCGACCCGATGATCGAGGCGCTGCCGAACATCGGCATCCTGCTCGTGTTCGTCGTCGGCGCGTGGCGTGTCCAGGCGACGGACCTGACCGCCGGCGACCTGGTCGGCTTCGCGTACCTGTTTCGGCTGTCGGCGATCCCGCTGCGGGTGTTCGGCTGGCTGCTGGGCGACATCCCGCGTGCGGTCGTCGGCATGGAGCGAATCGATCGGGTTCTCGACGCCGACGTCGAGGAAGACGACGGGTCCGTCCAGCTGCCTGCCGGGACCGGGCTGGACGTCGCTGTCACGGGCCTGAGCTACCACCATCCGGTCGACGACCATCTGGACGCGCGTGGCCTCCAGGACGTCGACGTGGCGGCGATGCGGGGCCAGACCATCGCGATTGTCGGCCCCACGGCAGCTGGGAAGTCGACGTTGGCATGGCTGGTCGCCCGGCTGCTCGAGCCGCAGGCAGGCAGCGTCACGATCGACGGCATCGACCTCCAGCGGGTTGCCCGCAACACGATCCCCGACACGGTCTCGATCGTCTTCCAGGAGTCGTTCATCTTTGATGACACCGTCGCGAACAACATCACGTTGGGCGGCGACTGGACCCACGGGGAGATCGTCGCGGCCGCCGGCATCGCACAGGCGCATGGGTTCGTGAACCACCTGCCCGACGGCTACGACACGGTCGTCGGTGAGCGCGGGACGACGCTGTCCGGAGGGCAGCGCCAACGAATCGCTCTCGCTCGTGCGCTCGTGCGGCGGCCGCGCCTGCTGATCCTCGATGACGCGACCTCCGCATGTGACCCGAGCGTTGAGGCGGCCATTCTCGAGCGGCTGTCGGGCGCAGACCTTCCGGCGACCGTGCTGTTGATCGCCTATCGCAGCGGCTCGATAGGCCTCGCCGACCAGGTGCTGTTCCTCGACGAGGGCCGAGCCGTCGCGCAGGGCGTCCACGACGAGCTCATGGTCACCGTGCCCGGGTACCGCCAGCTCATCACCGCCTACGAGCGGCGAGCGGAGGAGCGCGCCAGGCAGGAAGGGCCGTGAGCGCCGCAGGCCTCGCGACGCCCACAGCCCGCACGGCCTCGCAGACCATCCGGGCCGGGCTCGGGCTGTCGCCCGAGTTCCGGGACGGGCTGGGCACGACGCTGTTGCTGTCTGTCCTCGCGATCGCCGGGCGTGCGGTCGTTCCCGTCGCCATCCAGCAGAGCATCGACCGTGGGTTCGACGGCAACTCGGTCCATCTCGGAGCCGTCGGGATCGCGGTCGCCGCTGCCGCTGTCGCGGTCGCCGTAACGGCACTGGCCGGCTCGGCGTCGAACATCCGGCTGGCACGGGCCACCGAGGCGGCGCTGTCGAACCTCCGGATCCGCGCGTTCGAGCACATCCACGACCTGTCGATGCTCCACCAGGCCGCCGAGCAGCGAGGCTCGCTCGTCGCCCGCGTCACGACGGACATCGACGAGATCAGCCGGTTCTTCCAGTGGGCCGGGCTGAACCTGCTCACGGGGGCCGGCGTGGTGGTCGTCGCGACGCTCTTCATGGCGGCCTACAGCTGGCAGCTCACGCTCGTGACGCTCGCCGTGTTCGTCCCCTTCGGCTTCGTTGCCCGCTGGTTCCAGCGGCGGCTCATGGTCCGCTACGTGATCGTGCGGGAACGGATGGCCCGTCTGCTGGGCGTCATCGCCGAGGCCGTTGTCGGCGCGCCGGTGATCCGCGCCTACGGCGACCGCCGGCGAGCACAGCAGCGCCTCGATGACGCCATCGAGGCCCACCGATCCATGGCCGCCGGGGTCGGGCGGCTGTCGGCGGCCTTCTCGGCGGTCGGCGAGGTGCTCGGTGCGATCGCGATCGCGGCCGTCCTCGTCGTCGGCACGATCCTGGCCGTCAACGGGGACCTCTCGGCCGGCACCGTCGTGGCCTTCCCGTTCCTGATCAGCATGTTCGTCGACCCGATCCTCCTCATCGGCGAGGCGCTCGGGGAGGCGCAGGGCGCCGTCGCCGGCTGGCAGCGTGTCCTCGACGTCCTCGACGTGCCGCCGGACGTGGCCGATCCGCCCGAGGGGGTCGCCATCCCGGAGGGCCCCATCGACATCGCGTTCGATCACGTGACCTTCCGCTACCCCCGAGCGGGCGAAACCGGCGCGACCGCCACCGGCCCGCTGGTGCTCCACGACATCACGGTCGAGCTGCCGGCCAACACCAACGTGGCGATTGTCGGCGAGACCGGTTCGGGCAAGACCACGCTCGCCAAGCTCCTGTGCCGACTCATGGACCCGACCAGCGGGCGGGTCCTGCTCAACGGCACGCCGGTTGACCGTGTCGCGTTCGCGAACCTCCGCGACCGAGTCGTGCTCGTGCCACAGGAGGGGATGCTCCTGGACGGCACGGTCGGCGACAACGTGCGCATGGGCATGCCCGACGCCTCGCCCGGCGACCTCCAGCTCGCCTTCACCGAGCTGGGGCTGGCGGACTGGCTCCACGAGCTGCCCGAGGGGCTGGAGACCGACGTCGGCGAGCGGGGCAACGCGCTGTCCGCGGGGGAGCGACAGCTGGTGGCGCTGGCGCGTGCCTACATCGCCAACCCCGACCTGCTCGTCCTCGACGAGGCCACCTCGGCAGTCGACCCGGCGACCGACGTCCGCCTCCAGACGGCCGTCGCCGGTCTGACCCGCGGCCGCACCACCGTCACGGTCGCCCACCGCCTGTCCACGGCCGAAGCCGCAGACCTCGTCCTGGTCATGGACGACGGCCGCCTCGTGCAGCAGGGAACGCATGCGGAGCTCGTGGCTCAAGCGGGCGTCTACGCGCGGTTGCACGCGTCGTGGCGCACGGGCACCACCGCCTGACGCGGCCCGCGATCGACGGGACCTGCCGTGACTCGTAGCATGTCGGCAGCCGCTTCCACTGGACTGCCATGGCCGGGACCCTGCTGTTGCCCGAGGCGGAACACGCCATCCCGCCCTCGACGACCGACCAGATCGATTCTGCGCTGGACGAACTCGAGTCCCGCCGCAAGGACTGGGTCGCCCTCGGGGTCCCCGAGCGGATCGCGCTGATCGACGCCTGTGTCGCCGGTGTCATGGCCGAGGCCGAGGCCTGGGCCGAAACCGACCGGCAGATCAAGGGCATTGCCCCGGACTCGCCGCTGCGTGGCGAATCCTGGATCTCCGGCCCGGCCCCGACGGTCTACAACCTCCAACTCTTCAAGCACACCCTCGAGCAGATCCTCGAGACCGGCCGACCCCAGCCACCGGCCTTCCGCACCCACACGAACGGTCAGACGGTGGTCGACGTCTTTCCGACCACGGTCTGGGAGAAGCTGGTCTTCCAGGGCTTCACCCATGAGGTCAGGCTGTTGCCGGGCGTGTCGATCGAGGACGCCCAGGCGCGCATGGCGCGCGTGTACCGGGGCGAGAAGGACGACGGCGGCGTGTCGCTGGTGCTCGGTGCCGGCAACGTGTCGTCCATCGCGCCCACCGACGCGCTCCACAAGCTCTTTGTCGATGACCGTGTCGTCATCCTGAAGATGAACCCGGTCAACGAGCGCATCGGCCCGCACCTCGAGAAGGCGTTCGCGCCGCTGATCATCGACGGCTACCTGCGGATCGTCTACGGCGGCGGCACCGAGGGCGCCTACCTCTGTCAGCACGCACTGGTGTCCGACGTGCACATCACCGGATCGGACAAGACGCACGATGCGATCGTCTTCGGAGGGGGCAAGGAAGGCGCGAAGCGCAAGAAGGACAACAACCCGGTCCTCGACAAGCCGATGACGTCCGAGCTCGGGAACGTGACGCCAATCATCGTTGTCCCCGGGCCGTGGACGACCGGCGACACCAACTTCCAGGGTGACAACATCGCCTCGATGCTCGTGCAGAACGCCGGCTTCAACTGCGTGGCCGGTCGGGTCATCGTGACGCACCGCGCCTGGTCGGGACGCACGTCCCTGGTCAACGCCGTACGCGACTCGCTGCGTCGCGCTGAGCCGCGAGCGCCCTACTACCCGGGCGCCGTGGACCGGTGGCAGCAGTACATCGACGCCCACCCGGAGGCAGAGACCTTCGGTCCCACGGGCCCCGAGAAGGTGCCGTTCACCCTGATCGCCGACGTTGACCCCGATGCTGCCGACGAGATGGCGCTGACCACCGAGGCCTTCTGCGGCGTCTTCAGCGAGGTTGGCCTCGAAGCGCCGACGTCCATCCCCGAGTACCTCGCCAAGGCCGTTTCGTTCGTCAACGAGAAGGTCTGGGGCCAGCTGTCGGCGACGATCATCGTGCACCCCAAGTCCCTCAAGGACCCGGAGGTGGCACGGGCGGTCGAGCAGGCCATCGACGAACTCAAGTACGGCAACATCGCCGTCAACCACTGGGCGGCGGTCCCGTTCGGGATGATGCAGGCCACGTGGGGCAGCCACCCCGGCAACACGCCGGACAACATCGGGTCGGGCATCGGCATCGTCCACAACTCATTCATGCTCAATGACGTCGAGAAGGGCGTCCTGCGTGGACCGTTCAAGCCCCCGCTGAAGCCCTACTGGTTCCACACCAACCGCCAGCTGCACCGCGTCGGCCCGCGGGTGTTCCGATACATGGCGACGGAGAACCCGCGCGAGCTTCCGACACTCACCGCGCTGTCGCTGATGGCGTAGATCGCGCCGCCTCGCCCCTTGTGGGTCGGGCACGCCTGGCGCCTGTTCAACGGTCCCAGCGGTCGAGCACCCCGCGCAACGGCGCGGGGACGGCATACAGGTCGAGGGCAGCAACCATCAGCGGTGCGTATCGGATCTTGTGGTTCCCCAGCCACCGCACCAGCTGCTCCTCGATGGTCTTGCTGCGCTGCGCGGGCTGGACCTGGAAGCTGCGAAAGCCGCGTTGATCGCCCTGCGACGCCATCAACTCCAGCATCCGGTTGGGCCCGAGGGCCCGGATCAGCTCGTCCTCCAGGTCGGCGCGGCACACGTGGAAGCCCTGCGCCTCCAGGCTCGTTCCCAGGCCCGCCTGCGCGAGCGCCTCCTGGAACAGCACGGCCTCACCCTCGTCGCAGAGTCCCGACAGCGGCACGTCGTGTCCGGATGGTCCCAGCAGATCAAGGAACCGGGTGAGGTTGGTTGCCCCCGCGATGGGGATGACGACGATGGCTTCGTCATCAAGATCCCGCCCCAAGCGGCTGGCCAGGGCTTCGATCGCCCGCTTGTCGCTGACACCCTCGACGAGGATGACCTTGCGTCCTGCTGCCCCGGCCTCGCGTGCCCGGTCCAGCTCCTCGGCGAGGACGGCTCCGTCGCCACCCATGACCTCCCCGGTGGCCGCCGGATCCGGCACCCACGGTCGGACGATCGTGGGCTGCGCGCCGCACGAGGCCGGGCGGAGCAGGGCGCCGGATGGCACGGCCGAACCGGTCATGGCTCGGACCTGGTCTGGCTCGGAGAGGCCAGCCTGGCCACGGTCATGGCCCGTCGGCTCGCCGTCCAACGCCCGACGGATCGCATGGGCGGCTGTCGCGGGGGACAGTCGACCCAGCACACGGCCACTCGGCAGCAGCGCCGCCGTCGCGGCGAAGCGGTGACCGCCGAGGTGGCTGGACTCCCACAGCTGACCGGGCATCTCGCGGGTCAGCGCGTCGACGACGGCACGACCGTGCTCGGCACAGCAGCGGTCCCGGCGCCCATGGACGCACACCAGCACGAGCGGTCCGGTCACGGGCTCACCGCCCTCGGGGACGTTGACCGCCTCCAGTGACGCCACCCTGGTGCCGACGATCGTGCCCCGGGCAAGGTCGGCCACGGCGACGAGGTGGCCGTCACCGCTGAGCCGGCGAGACGGGCGCCGGATCAGCTGAACACGCCGGTTCCCAGCCTTCACCCATCCTGCGACGGCCGATCGGGCAGGTTCGGGCAGGCTCGCGGTCGCGTCGTGTTCCCAGGAGGCGACATGCTCCACGAGCAGCCACTCGGAGGCGGTCGGAGCCGTGCCCAGCAACGGCTCGCCGACAGCAAGGCTGATCGCCGAGCACGTCGGTGACGGGTCCATCGCGTTGCCGGGTTTCAGGGGGTGCGGTAGCCTTCCACATCGCGCGGCGCACGTGAGGCGCCGCTTCGTCTGTCCGTCGCACATCACGCGAGTTCGCCATGTATGCCGTCGTTGCCGCCGGTGGGACCCAGCAGCGGGTCGAGGCCGGCCAGCAGATCACCGTCGACCGTGTCGTCGGTGAACCCGGCGACGCCGTGCAGTTGCCGGCCGTCCTCGTTGTCGACGACGCGGGCGCTGTGACCACCGGCCCCGAGCTGGGTGACCGGACCATCGCGGCGACCATCGTCGAACACACGCTCGGCCCCAAGATCCGGGTCTTCACCTACAAGAACAAGTCGCGGCAGCGCAAGACCCGTGGGCACCGTTCCAAGCTGACGGTTCTCAACATCGAGAAGATCTGATGGCACACAAGAAGGGCGGCGGTTCCTCCAACAACGGCCGCGACTCCAACGCACAGCGCCTCGGCGTCAAGAAGTTCGGCGGCGAGTTCGTCCGTGCCGGCAACATCCTGGTGCGCCAGCGTGGTACGAGGATCCACGCCGGCAGCAATGTCGGCCGGGGAAACGACGACACCCTGTTCGCGCTCGCCGACGGCACCGTCCGGTTCCACAGGACCAGGGCACGCACCACTGCCCACGTCGATGCCTTCGAGACGCCCGACCTCGCGGAAGCGCCCAACGCCGTGGAAACAGCCGACGTCGTGGAGGCAGCAGCCGAGCAGCCGGCGGACGTCGACGCCTGAGCGCTTGACCACCCGGAACCTGCGAGGGCGCCCACGGCGCCCTCGTTCACTGTTCGACCGCCCCCCGAGGACCCCATGGACGCTGTCGAGTTCGTCGACGAGTGCACGATCCACGTCCGTGGAGGGCTCGGCGGAAACGGGTGCCTGTCCTTCCGCCGCGAGGCCCACGTGCCTCGTGGTGGACCCGACGGCGGCGACGGCGGCAAGGGTGGCGACGTCGTCCTCGTTGCCGACGGCAGCACCCGGTCGTTGCTCGACATCCACCGGCACCCGCACCAGCGCGCGACCGCCGGCACGCACGGCCAGGGTGACAACAAGACCGGCGCCGCCGGCACGGATCGGATCGTCCGGGTCCCGGTCGGCACCATCGTGAAGGACCCCGACACTGGCGAGGTGCTCGCGGACCTCGTCGGGCCCGGGCAGCGTGCGGTCGTTGCTCGCGGCGGTCGCGGCGGCCGCGGCAACGCCGCGTTCAAGAGCCGGTGGCGACGCGTTCCCAGGTTTGCCGAGCGCGGCGAGCCGACGGTCGACCGCACGCTGCGCCTCGAGCTCAAGCTGATTGCCGATGTCGGGCTGGTCGGTTGGCCGTCGGCCGGGAAGTCGTCACTGATCCGACGGCTGTCCAACGCCCAACCGCGCGTCGAGGCCTGGCCGTTCACGACGCTGACGCCGCACCTTGGCGTCATGCGCGCCGGCGACGATGCGTCGGGTGCCCCCATCGACGTCGTCCTCGCTGACGTGCCAGGGCTGATCGAGGGTGCATCGGCCGGCAAGGGGCTCGGCCACCGCTTCCTTCGACACGTGGAGCGCTGCCGCGTCCTGCTCCACGTTGTCGACGCGGCTGCGGGCGAGCCGGATCGCGATCCGCGGCACGATCTGGACGTGATCCGCAAGGAGCTCGCCGCCCACGACCCGGCCATGCTCGAACGCCGACAGCTGGTCGTCCTCAACAAGATCGATCTCCCCGACGCCGTGGTCATGGCCGACCTCGTCCAGCCGGATCTCGAGGCCGCAGGCGACGAGGTCCTGCGGGTTTCGGCGATCACGGGGGAGGGGCTCGACCCGCTTCGGTATCGGCTCGGGCAGATCGTCGCTGCCACCCGCCAAGAGGACGCCGAGCTCGATTCGTCGACGAGCGAGATCGTGATCCACCTGGCACCGCCCGCCGCGTTCGCGGTGGATCGGCTGCCGACGGGGGAGTATCGGGTCACCGGACCCCAGGTCGAACGATGGATCGCCATGCTGCCGCTGGACAACCCCGACGCCGTCCGTTATCTCCAGGGGCGCCTGCGGCGCGCTGGTGTCGATCGTGCGCTCGTCAACGCAGGCGCTCGTGATGGTGACGACGTCGTGATCGGCGACGCCGTGTTCGAGTTCGAGCCCGAGCTCGACGACCTGCCGGCCGAGGAGCGCGACGCCATCCTCGCAGCTGAACAGGACGAGTTCGACGAGCTCACCCACGGCGGGGACTTGACTGCGCCCCAGGAGGCCGGCCGTGAGGTTTGATCCGCCCGCGCGATGCGTGGTGAAGATTGGCTCGTCCAGCCTGCGCGGAGACGATGGCCGGCTCGACCGCGACCAGGTTGCCAACCTCGCCGAGCAGGTTGCCCGAGCGCACGAGGCCGGTACGCAGGTCGTCGTGGTCTCGTCGGGGGCGGTCGCTGCCGGCATGGGCATGCTCGCGCTTCCCGAACGCCCCACGGACCTCCCGACGCTCCAGGCGGCGGCAGCCGTCGGCCAGGGCGAGTTGATCCACATCTACAACCGCCATTTTGCCCGCCACGGCCTCGCGGCCTCCCAGGTCCTGTTGACCCAGGACGACTTCGTTCGCCGTGCCCGCTACCTCAATGCCCGCACCGTCCTGGCGAAGCTGGTCGAGCTCGGGACCATCCCGATCGTCAACGAAAACGACACCGTCGCCACCGAGGAACTGGCGTACGGCGACAACGACCATCTGGCGGCGCTCGTCACCTCCATGCTGGATGCCGACCTGCTGATCCTGCTCTCCGACGTGGACGGGCTGTTTGCCGACGACCCTCGCACCAACCGCGATGCAAGGCTGATTGGTCGCGTGGATGACATCGCCGGCCTCGAGGCGGTGGTGGGTGGTTCCGGTTCGGTCGTCGGCCGCGGCGGGATGCGCACCAAGGTCGAGTCGGCCCGCGTCGCGGTGTCATCCAAGGCCCACGCGGTCGTGGCCAATGCCCGGCGCCCCGACGTGCTCGCCGATGTGCTCGCCGGTGTCGACGTCGGCACCTGGTTCGTGGCCGGCGAGCGACGCCTCGAGGCACGGCGACTCTGGATCGGCTGGGCGCTGACCCCGCACGGCCGGGTGGTCGTCGACGATGGCGCGGCCGCGGCCCTGCGCGACCGTGGCCGGTCGCTGCTCGGCGTCGGTGTCGTGTCGGCAACCGGTGACTTCAGTCCGGGCGACCCGGTGGAGGTCGTCACGCAAGGCGGTGTGACCGTCGGACGGGGGCTCGTCAACTACGCCACGAACGACGTCGTCCGGATGGCTGGGCTTTCGACGGCCGCCGCCAGCGAGCATCTCGGTTCGGGCTTCGCGCGCGAGGTCATCCATCGTGACGACCTCGTCGTCCTTCCCGCCAACGACGTGACAGCGAGTGATCGCCTGTAACCGCCGGTGACGCGAGCCCGACCGGCGATCTAGTCTTGCCCGCGATCGAGCAGGGGCTTTCGTGGGCGCAGTGATCGCGGTCGGAGTGGTCGGCCTCGCCATACTGCTCGGGTCCTTCCTCGTCGCGACCTTCAACCGGCTGGTGCGGCTGCGGAATCGCACCGAGGAGGCCTGGTCGGGCATCGATGTCCAGTTGACGCGCCGTTTCGACCTGATCCCGAACCTTGTGGAGGTCGTCAAGCAGTACGCGGCCCACGAGGCCGCAACCCTCGAGAACGTGACGATGGCCCGGGCCGCGATGCAGACAGCCCAGGGACCGGCAGCCAAGGGGGCCGCCGACGAGCAGCTCAACGGGGCGCTGCGGCAGCTGCTCGCGGTCGCAGAGAACTACCCGGAACTGAAGGCCGCCGCGGGGTTTCTCCAACTCCAGGGCGACCTGACCAGGATCGAGGAGGACATCTCGTTCGCGCGCCGCTACTACAACGCGGTGGTCGAGGACCTCAACACGCTCATACAGTCCTTCCCGTCGCTGCTGGTCGCACGGCCGCTCGGCTTCAGGCGAGCCGAGTTCTTCAAGGCCGAGGCAGACGCTGTGGTGGCACCGGAGGTGGAATTCGAAGGGTGATGTCTCGATGAGTCGGAGGGGGATCCTGAGTCGGACCCTGCTGGTGGCGGGGGCGCTGTTGGCGTTGGCCGCATCGCCCGCGACAGCGCAGGGCGCCCGAGGTGGCTTCGACATCACGGCCTTCGACGTGCGAATCGACGTTGACCCCTCGGGCACCCTGCGGGTGCGCGAGCAGATCACGGTCGACTATGGCTTCCAGCAGTTCCGCGGCATCTTCCGATACATCCCCGTCGTCTACGACCTGCCTTCCGACACGCCGCTGGAGATCCCCGACGGCGGCTCCCCGGACGAGTACGCCCGCGTCCTCGAGATCGACGACATCGAGGTCACCAGCGGCACGGGGGCGCCGACGGAACTGCTCGTCG
>Ga0302046_10000156_pt1 | contig 73629 bp, 52 predicted proteins | sample RVTome_11_FD_200261 | JGI IMG/M metagenome (GOLD analysis project Ga0302046, IMG submission 200261) | Soil microbial communities from uranium-contaminated site in the Upper Colorado River Basin, Wyoming, United States - RVT147D111 (version 2) ... | reverse complement strand
GAAGACGCGGCGCTCGAAGACGAGCGTGTCCGGGTCGATGCCGTGCAGGGCTGCGCTCGCCCGGACGAAGCCCATCGCGGCCTCGACGAAGCCCGCCTCGTCCGCCGGCCGCGTCTCGGGATCGGCGAGGCCGCCGTACAGGAAGACGCCGAAGCCGATCTTCGGATCGACCTCGAGCTCCCAGAGATCGCCGTGCTCCGCCCGCCAGGCCTCGAGCGCCGTATCGAGGTCAGACTGCACGGCGATGGCGGGCAGCTCCCAGAGCGCGGCTACGATGGCCGCGAAGAGCCAGTGGATCGGTCCCCTGGTGCTCGTCCCCCGCAGGGGGGGGGGGGCAGGATCTCGGCTTGCATGTCCCTCCTCCTTCGGCGTCGCGGCCCTACCAGAACCGCATCGAAGCCAGGCCCCACCCTACCCCGATTCCCCAGGGGCGCAAGGGCGCCGCTTCCTCTCCGCGCGAGGGGCTCTTCGCATGAGCCCTGGTCGTCGAGGCTCCGACTCTGGGGCGCGACCCGGGTGTCGAGCCGGAGCTACCCCTTCCGCGGACGTCGCAGCCGCCCCTGGAACCGCTCGAGGCGCCGGACGTCCTCGTCGCTGATGCCCCCGCTGCCGGGGAAGCCGTCGAACTCCGCGGCCGCTCGCCGGGGCTCGGCGGGCGGCTCGCCGGGTGGCCCGGCGTCCGGGGGTTCGGGGGGCCGGCGCGCGAAGCCGCGACCGCCTCCGAACCCAAGGAAAGGGTTCGCGCCGGCGCGCGCGAAGCCGAACGGCGAGACCCCGTACTTGCGGCGCATCACCAGGAGCTCCTGGTAGCCGGCCCACAGGATGAACAGCGCGACGAGCGACATGACGCAGGGCGCGCCGAGGGCGAACGAGGCGACCACGAGGGCCAGCGCGACGAAGCGACCGAGGCGCACCGCCATCTCGGTGGCGCCCAGCCAGTCGCCCTTGCGCGCGAGCCACGCGCGCAGGATGCGGCCGCCGTCCATCGGGAAGGCGGGCAGGAGGTTGAACGTGCCGAGGATCAGGTTCGCGGCGAGGAACGTGAGCAGGACGCGGGCGGCGAGGCCGGGCTCGACGCCGGCGGGCGGGATCAGGGCACCTCCCTGCGCCAGGACCAGCAGGGGCAGGGCGAGCAGGGCGAGCACGTAGTTGACCGCCGGCCCGGCGATCGCGATCAGGCCCTCGATGCGCGAGTCCTGGGGGATCTCCGCCATGCGCGCCATCCCGCCCAGCGGCCAGAGCGTGATGTCGACGACCTTGACCCCGAAGTGCTGCGCGACGAGGCTGTGGCCGAGCTCGTGCAAGAGCACGATGACCGCACCCAGGAGCATCACCACGACGAAGGGCAGCACCGAGGTCGGGTCCTCGGCGAAGCGCATCAGCAGGAACAGACCCAGCAGCCAGACGAGCCAGGGGTGGATCTTCAGGTCGATCCCGAAGACGCGTGCGATGACGAAGGGGCGATTCAAGGGTCCGGGGCGGGCGACCCGCTCGTGCCGCTCGCGCGGGAGGCGCGCCGGGGATCGGCCGGGATCCGTTATATAGGGTGCGCGGACGCCGGGTGCGCGGACGCGCTCCCGATTCTGCTCCGCCCGGCCCCCCTCGACCCCTTCCATGCCGCCCGCGCACGATCCGCGCCTCGTCGAGCTCGACCTCGGGGCGCTCGAGCCGCGGCGCGTCGTGCCCCTCGCGCCGTGCGCGCCGCGGTTCGCGACGCCCGTCCTGCGCGAGGTCGCGTCCTGGGGCGGGCCGGCGCTCGCCCTCGCGTGGCTGCTCGCGCGGCCCGCCGGCGCCCGCGCCGAGCCGCACCTCGCCCTCTCGGTGGGTGCGGGCGTGCGCCGCGGGCTGCCGACGGCGGCGCGCGCGACGCTGCTCGCCCGCTCGCCGCTGACCGGGCGCGTGGCGACCGGCCAGGTGGGCAGCGCCCTCGCGCGGCGCCTCGCCGCGTACGCCGACGCGCTCGTGCTCTTCGGGCGCGTGCGCGTTCCCCGTGTCGTCGGTGCCGTGCTGCACCTCGCGCCGGGCGGGGCCGAGCTGCGCGACCTCCCCGAGCTCGCCGGCGCGGATCCCGCGCGCGTGCAGAGCGTCCTCGAGCGCGAGCTCGGGCCGTGCGCCGTGCTGCGCTGCGGCCCGGCGGGGGAGCGCGGCGTGCCGTTCGCGAACCTCGCCGCCGGCAGCGATCCGCCGAGCTTCGTCGGCCGCGGCGGGCTCGGCGCGGTGCTCGGGGCGCTCGGGCTGAAGGCGCTCGCGCTCACGTTCCCCGAGATCGAGCTGCAGGCCGAGCGAGCCGCGACCGCAGAGGCGCTCGCGCTCGGGGCCGCGCTCGCCGCCTCGCCGCGCCTGCGCGCGCGGGCCGAGGGCGGCACGTTCGAGCTCTTCCACGCGCTCGAGGTGCGCGGCGAGCCGGGCGGCGAGCGGGCGCGCCGCACGGGCCAGCAAGCGAGCGCCGCGCCGAAGAGCCGCCACGGCTGCAAGGGCTGCCCGACGCCGTGCGGCTGGGCCTTCGACGCGGGCCCTGGCCAGCACTCGGGCGAGCGCCAGGGCGCGCGCTTCAGCGCCGTCCACGCGCTCGGCCTCGAGCTCGGGCTCGAGGGGCTCGACGGCCCGCTCGCGCTGCTCGACGACTGCAACCGGCTCGGCCTCGACGCCAAGGAGGCGGGCGCGTGCCTGGCGGTGCTCGCGCGCGCGGTGGAGGACGGGCGGCTCGCGGGGCCGCGCCTCCTCGGCGAGCGCGACGCGCTCCGCGCCGAGCTCGCCGACCTCGCCTCCGGGCGCGGGCGCGGCGGCCGCGCGCGCAACGGCGCCGCGGCGCTCGAAGGAGAGCTCGGCGTGCCGCGCGCCGCGTCGGTCGTCGTGCGCGGGGAAGCCGGCCGGCGCGAGCGCAACCTCGCCGCGGTGCTGGGCCAGTTCGTCGGCGCGCGCGGCGCCGAGCCGATGCGCACGTTTCCGTTCCTTTCCGCGGACGCGGCGTCGCGCGCGCGGCTGGAGGAGCTGCTCGCCCCGACGCCGGTTCCCGCGGGCACCGAGGATCCCTTCGACCCCGCGGGCAAGGGGCGGCTCGTCTGGTGGCACGAGAACCTCTCCAACGCGATCGACGCGACCGGCTTCTGCGCGTTCTCGGCGGCGGGGCTGCTCGCCGACGGCGCGTGCGACGTGGACGCGCTCGCGCGCTGGGTCGCGCCGCCGCGCATGCTCGCGCTCGAGGGCGCGCGGAGCCCCGGCGAGAGCCTGCTCGCGGCCGGCGCGACGCTCGCGCTCCTCTACCGCGAGCTGGAGCTCGCCTACGGGGGCGAGGCGCGCGAGCCCGAGGGCTGGGCGAGCGAGTCGCTCGCGCGGCCCGGCATGCTCGCCGAGTACCGGCGCTTCCGGGGCCTCGACGCGCGCGGCCGGCCCACGGCGCGGGCGCGGGCGAGCCTCGCCACCGCGGCGGCGGCGCGCGCGCCCGCGGGCGAGCGCGCCGGCCCTCCGCGCCGCGCGCCGCGCGCCCCCGCGGGAGCGCCGCGCGCGGGCACCGTCCACGTGCGCTGCGCGGGGTCCCTCGCGCGCGCCCTCGGCGCGGACCTCGCCTTCGCGACTACCCTGCCCGCGCGCGTTCTCGACGTGCTGGCGCGCCTCGCCGAGGAGCGGCCCGAGGCCGCCGGGCTCCTCGTCCGCGAAGCGCTCCCGGTCCCCGTCGTCTACCGCGCGGGGGCGCGGCTCGAGGCCGACGAGTGGCTCCGCGACGGCGACCGGGTCGAGCTCCTCGTCGCCGTGGCCGGCGGGTAGGATCCCGCGCCTCATGAAGAATCCGGCCTAGCCCGTGACCCGCGTCCTGATCCTCAAGACCGCTGCGCTGGGCGACGTGCTGCGCACCACGTCGGTCCTGCCGGGCCTCGCCGAGCTCCACCCCGATCTCGAGCTGACCTGGGTCACCGCGCCGGCCGCGGTCGAGCTCGTCGAGCGCCACCCGCAGGTGCGTCGCGTCGTGCCGTGCGATCTCGAGGACCCGGCGCCGGCCGGCGCGCGCCTTCGCGGCGTGCGCTGGGACTGGCTGCTCTCGCTCGACGACGAGGAGCGCTCGTGCGAGCTCGCGAGCTCGCTCGAGAGCGCGAGGCTCTCGGGCGCCTACCTCGATCCCGAAGGACGGCGCGCGTACACGCCCGACGTCGCGCCCTGGTTCGACATGGGCCTGCTCTCGGTGCACGGCAAGGCGGCGGCGGACCGCATGAAGGTCGAGAACCGCCGCTCGCACGCCGAGATCTGCGCAGCGATGCTCGGCGTGCGCCCCGGGCGGCCGGAGCTGCCGCTCTCCGATGCCGCGCTCGCGTTCGCCGCGGGCTTCGCCCGGGAGAGCGGCCTCGAGGGGACGCTGATCGGGCTCAACACCGGCGCGGGCGGGCGCTGGGAGACGAAGGAGCTGCCGGTCGAGCGCACGGTCGAGCTCGTCGCGCTCGTCCAGCGCGGGCTCGGGGGCCGCGCCACCTTCGTCGTCCTCGGCGGTCCCGAGGAGCGCGACCGCAACCGCGCGATCGTCGCGGCGGCGCGCGCGCTCCCCGGCCGGCCGCGCGTCGTCGACGGCCGAACGGACAACACGATCCCCGAGTTCGCGGCGCTCGTCTCGCGCTGCGCCGTCCTCGTGACGAGCGACAGCCTCGCGCTGCACGTCGCCGTCGCGCGCCGCATCCCGGTCGCCGCGTTCTTCGCGCCGACCTCGGCGGCGGAGATCGAGCTCTACGGAGCGGGCGAGAAGGTGCTCAGCACGGCGCCCGACTACTGCTCGTACCGGCGCGACGCCGACAACTCGACGATCACCGCCGAGCGCGTGGCCGCGGCCGTGCTGCGCGTGCTGCGGGCTTCCAGGGAGGGCGGGTGACGCGGTACCCTCCGAGCCGATGGCGGTCCAAAAGAAGACCCTCTGGACCCTGGCCAAGCTCCTCGAGGGCGTCGGGCTCGTCGTCGTCCTCTCCGGCGTCTTCCTGAGCATGAGCCGCGGCGCCCAGGGGGAGGGCCTGGCGTCGATGGCGGCGGAGTACCAGGGCCTCCTCGCCGGCGGCGGGCTCTTCCTCGTGGGCGTCCTGATCGAGCGCTTCGCCGGAACCCGCTGAGGCGCGGCGCGCGTCCAATCCGGGTCGCGGGGACGCCAGGCGCGGCGCCGGCCTATACTTTCGAAGGGGCGCGCCGGGCCTGCGGCCGCGTCCCTTCCGCTCCACCTCGCCATGGCTCTCCCCCTACCCGCGCTCCTTCGCGGCCTCGTCGCCGCCGCGCTCCTCGCCGCCGGCGCGCCGGCGCAGACGACGTACATCGACAACACGACCGACATCCCCAGCGGCGGGCCGGGGAACAACTCGCGCACCGAGAACGTCGACTTCGGCGACATCGACGGCGACGGCGACTGGGACGCCATCTTCGCCGACGGCGGCGACCTCGAGCAGGACCAGAACCGCGTGTGGATCAACCAGGGCGGCCTGCAGGGCGGCACGACCGGGGTGTTCCTCGACGAAACCGCCGCGCGCTTCCCCGCCGTGGCCGACCAGAGCCGCGACATCGAGTTCGCCGACATCGACGGCGACGGCGACCTCGACATCTACGTGTCCAACACCTCCGAGCTCGTGCTGCAGACCAACCGCTGGTGGATCAACCAGGGTGGGATCCAGGGCGGCACCGAGGGGTTCTTCGCCGACGAGACGGACACGCGCTGGGTCGACCTCGACGGACCGGACTCCTCGATCCCGGCGTCCTCCCTGCTCCCGAGCGGGGGCTTCATCGACTGGTCGTGCGACTGCGACTTCGGCGACCTCGACAACGACGGCGACCTCGACCTCGTCCACTCCTCGTACGGCGGCGGGTTCAGCGGCGAGGTCCCCACGCGCATCTTCCTGAACGACGGCGGCGGGAACTTCCGGGAGTTCAACCCGAGCGGCTTCCGCCTCTCCACCTCGGACATCCAGGACGGCGACCCGGGGCTGTGGTGCGAGGGCCTGCAGCTCGACGGGACGACCAGCACCGACGGCACGACCTGCGACGTCGCGGCCGGACCGCTCGACGTCGACGTCGGCGACATCGACGGCGACTTCGACCTCGACATCCTGCTCGGCTCGCGCAACGACCTGCCGCGCATGTTCGCCAACCGCCTCGACGGCTCGGCCCTCGCGCCCGCGAGCGAGGACGGAGATCTGGGCTTCCGCGACGTCACCTCGCTCGTGTTCCCGCCGGGGCACGCCACCGGCATAGGCCACTACGAGCAGGAGTTCGGCGACATGGACGGGGACGGCGACCTCGACCTGATCGGCGTCAACTGGAACAACACGTCGCTGTTCGTGTTCGAGGACGTCACGTTCGAGAACGAAGGCGGCATCTTCACCGATCGCACGCTGCTCGCGGACTCCGGAGTCGACGACAACGAGGCCGACTTCGTCGACTACGACAACGACGGCGACCTCGACGCATTCATGGCGGTCTTCTCCGGCCGCGACAAGATGTACCGCAACAACCGCGACGGGGGCAGCACGTTCGACTTCACCAACGTGACGAGCACGACGATCCCCTCGAGCTCGAACCTCGTCGCGCTCGACGGCGAGGTCTGCGACGTCGACGCCGACGGCGACTACGACGTCTTCGTGGCCAACGACGCGCGCCAGCGCAACGTCTACCTCGAGAACACGGACGGCACGCCCGATTCGCACCCGCCCTACCTGCCGAACCTCGAGCAGGCGCCGAGCCGCGCCGCCAGCGCGTCGGCTCCCACGGTCGTGCGCGTCCACGTGTACGACAACGCGCCGTACTACATCACCTGGTACAACCCGACGTGGCTCGAGGTCTCGGTCGACGGCGGCGCGCCCGCGATCGTCCCGATGGTCAGCTCCGCGGGCCAGGTCTTCCGCGGCGAGATCCCCGGCGACCTCGTGGGGCGCGTCGAGTACCGGGCGGTCTCCGAGGACGAGTACGGCAACCAGGGGGCCTCGGCCGCGCGCAGCTTCCGCGGCTGCGCGATCGCGAACTTCTGCAGCTCGACCCCGAACTCGACCGGCGAGGCGGCGGTCATGAGCTCCAACGCGGAGTGCGCCGTCGCCGACGACGAGCTCACGCTCTTCGCCGGGCCGGTGCCGAACCAGCCGGGGATCTTCTTCTTCAGCGCGGGGCAGGCGGCGGGCGGCGCCGGCCTCCCCTTCGGCAACGGCCTGCGCTGCGTGGGCAACCCGGCGAACCCGATCATCCGCCTGCCCGTGACGCTGGCCCGGGACAACGTCCTGACCCTCGCCGTGGACTTCTCCTCGCCGGCGGGCTCGCGCATCGCGCCCCGGACGACCTGGCACTTCCAGGCCTGGTTCCGCGACCCGGCCGCCGGCGGCGCGTTCTTCGACCTCTCCGACGGCCTGACGGTCGCCTTCCAGTAGCGGAGCTTCCGCGCGCGCCGTCGCGCGGGATAATGCCGCCGGGCATGCGCAAGAGCGCCGAGAGCCGGTTGCGAGAGGGAGCGCGCTCCCTCGGCGAGCTCGCCGCCTTCGCGCGCCGCGGGTTCCTGGGCACGCGCGTCCCCCTGCACCTGACGCTGTTCGTCACCGGCCGCTGCAACCTGCGCTGCCGGCACTGCTTCCACTGGCGCGCCGTGGCGCAGGGGCGCGCCGGCCCGCGCATCGACGAGATCGAGCGCCTCGCGGCGAGCCTTCGGGAGCCGCTCCTGTGGCTCGCGCTCGGCGGCGGCGAGCCGTTCCTGCGCGACGACCTCGAGCGCATCGCGGGAGCGTTCGCCCGCGGAGGTCTCTGGCACCTCTCGATCCCGACCAACGGCCTCTTGGCGGACCCCGTGGCGCGCGTCGACGCGATCCTCGACGCCTGCCCGGGCACCCACGTCTCGATCGGCGTCTCGATCGACGGTCCGGCGCCGGTGCACGACCGCCTGCGCGGCGCCGTGGGGTGCCACGCGCGCGCCGTCCGCACCCTGAAGGCGCTCCTGCGCCGCCGGCGCGGCGAGCCGCGGCTCGGCGTCGGGATCCTCACCACGGTCACGCGCGCGAACCAGGACGTCCTGGCCGCGCACGTCGAGCGGCTCGTGCGCGAGCTCGGCCCGGACAACCTGACGATCAACCTCGCGCGCAAGGACGCGCTCGACCGCGAGCTCCTGGACGTCGACGTCGAGCGCTACGAGGACGTCGTGCGCGCCAAGCGGCGTCTGGTCGAGGACGGCTGCCTGCCCTACTTCGACTTCCCCTTCGCGCGGCTGGGCGCGGCGCGCGACGAGCTGCTCTACGAGCGGATCGCGAGCATCGCGCGCGGCGAGCCGCGCGAGCACTTGCCCTGCACGGCCGGGCGCCTCTCGGCCGTCGTGTTCGAGGACGGCGAGCTGCACGCGTGCGAGGTCCTCGGAGAGAGCCTGGGCAACCTGCGCGACGTCGACTGGCAGCTCCCGGCCCTCTGGCACGGGAGCGCCGCGGAGGAGCTGCGCCGGCGCATCCGCGAGACGCGCTGCACCTGCACCTGGGAGTGCGCCCAGGGCGACAACCTGCTCTTCAGGCTGCGCAGCTGGCCGCAGCTCGTGCGGCGGAGCCTCTCGCGGTGACGGGCGCGCTGCGCCTGGGGGTCGTCATCCCCTGCCGCAACGAGGCCGCGGTGATCGAGCGCCGGCTGCGCAACCTCGAGCTCGCCCGCTGGCCCCGACCCCTCGCGGGGGGGCCGCACCAGGTCGTCGTCGTCGACGACGGCTCGAGCGACGGCACCGCCGAGCTCGCGCGGCGCTGCGCCGCGCGCCGCCCGCCCTTCGCGCTGCGCGTCGTCGCGAGCAGCGCACGGCCCGGCAAGCCGGGAGCCGTGCGCGCGGGCCTCGCGGCGCTCGCCGCCGGCGTCGACCTCGTCGTGCTCACCGACGCCGACGTCGTCCTCGACGAGCGCGCGCTCGCGGCGCTCGAGAGCGCGTTCCGCGCGGACGCGCGGCTCGCGATGGCCTCGGGCGCGCAGCGCTTCGTCCGGCGGCTGGAAGCGGACGGGCGCCCGCCCGCGGCCCCCGCTGCCGCCGCCGGCCCCTACGACCGCGCGACCGAGGCCGTGCGGCGCCTCGAGTCGCGCTTCGGCGCGCTGTTCAGCGTGCACGGCCAGCTGCTCGCCTGGCGCCGCGAGCTCGAGCTCGCGCCGACGCCCGGCATCGCCGCCGACGACCTCGACCTGATGCTGCAGGTCCGCGCGCGCCGCGCGGGTCCGCGCGCCGTGCGGCTCGTCGACGGGGCCGTCTTCTACGAGGAGAAGACGCCGCCGGGCGCGGCGGCGGACGGCCAGGCCCTGCGCCGGGCGCGCGCGTTCGTGCAGCTCGTCCGGCGCTGCTCCGGCACCGAGAGCGCGCCGGTGGGCGCGCTGGCGCGCGTGCAGTGGGCGGGCTACCGGGCGCTGCCGACCGCGGCGCCGGGGCTCGCGCTGGGCGGTCTCGTCGCCGGCGCGCTGGCGGCGACCTGGTGGGGCGGGCCGCGCGCGCTCGCGGCGCTCGCCGCGGCGAGCGCCGCCGCGCTCGCCCTGCCCCGCGTGCGCGCCGGCGTGCGGCTGCTCGCGCTGATCGCGCGCGCGGTCCGGCTCGAGCGACGCGGCGCGCTCGGCGAGCGGTGGGAGATGGCGCGTCGATGACGGCGCTCGCGCCGGCGCACCGGCTGGGCCTGGCGCTGCTCGCCGTGTTCGCGCTGGCGCTCGCGCTGCGGCTCCGGGTCGCCGCGCAGTACCAGGCGGGCCACCCGCAGGCGGAGATGCTCGTCATCGACGAGGCGGCGTACGACGCGTGGGGGGCGCGCATCGCCGCGGGCGCGGGCTCGCCGCCGGAGGTGTTCTTCCAGGAGCCCTCGTACCCGTACTTCCTCGGGTCGATCTACTGGCTCGCCGGCCACGAGCGCTGGGCGGTGCGCGTCGTCCAGTGCGCGCTCGGCGCGCTGACGGCCGTCCTCGTCGGCGTCCTCGGCGCGCGCGTCTTCGGGCGCGCGGCGGGAGTCCTTGCGGCGCTGGTCTTCGCCGTCCACCGGCCGGCGCTGCTCTTCCCCGCGCTGCTGCTCAAGCCGAGCCTCTTCCTCGCGCTGCTCGCCGCGCTCGCGTGGGCGCTCGTCCGGACGCGCGGCGCGGGCGCGCTGCGCTGGCTCGCCGTAGGGCTCCTCGGCGGGCTCGGAGCGCTGCTGCGCGGCAACGTGCTCGTGCTCCTGCCCGCGCTCGTCCTCTGGCCGTTCCTGCACGGGCGCCGCGCCGCGTACGCGCTCCCGCGCTGCGCGCTCGCGCTCGCCGGGATCCTCGTCGTCCTCGCCCCCGTCGCGGCCCGCAACCTGCGCGTCGGCGGCGTGCTCGCCGTGACGAGCGGCGCGGGGACGAACGTGTACGGCGGCAACAGCCTCGACAATCCCCACGGTCGGGCGACCGAGCTCGACTTCGTCCGCGGGATCCCCGAGCACGAGGCGGACGACTGGCGGCGCGAGGCCGAGCGGCGCGCCGGGCGGCCGCTCGACGCCGGGGAGGTGAGCCGCTTCTGGCTCGGCGAGACCTGGCGCTCGTTCCGGGAGAGGCCGCTCGCGCACCTCTCGATCCTCTGGAACAAGCTGCGCCTGACCCTGGGCGCCTACGAGCTGCCCGACAACCACCACCTCGAGTGGGACGCGCGCTACGTCCCCGCGCTGCGCGCGGTGCCCGGCGGGTTCGGGCTCTGGGGCGTGCTCGGGATCGCCGGCGTCCTCGTCGTGCTCACCGAGCGCGAGCGGCGCGAGCGGCGCCCGGAGACGCTCGACCTCGCGCTGCTCTTCGCGCTGTACGCGGCCACGATCGTGGCGACGGTGACCAGCATGCGCATCCGGCTCGCCCTCGTCCCGCTGCTCGCGCCTTTCGCCGGCGCGTTGCTCGCGCGTGCATGGAGGGCGCTGCGCGAGCGCGGCAGCGCGCGCGAAGCCGGCCGCATCGCCGCCGCGCTGGGCGTGGCGATCGCGTGCGTCCACATCCCCGTTCTCGACGCGCGCGAGCGCGAGCTCGACCTCGACAAGCGCGACTTCAACCTCGCCGCCCAGTGGATCGACGCCGGCCGCCTGGAGGAGGGCGGCGCCCTGGCCCTCGAGCTGGACCGCAAGCACCCCGGGACGGCGCGCGTGCGCGCGCTCCTGGCGCTCGCCGACTACGAGCGGGCGGAGCGCGCCGCGCGCGCGGGCGACGCAGCCGCGGCGGAGCGTCACCTGCGCGAGGCGCTGCGACGGATCGAGCCGTTCCAGAGCCCGCGGCTCGAGTCGGCGCGCGAGCGCTTCCGCGTCGAGCACCTGGCCGGCCGCGTGTACTTCGCGCTGGGCGAGTGGGAGCCCGCGCGCCGCGCGTTCGGCGCGGCGGCGGAGTTCGACCCGCAGAGCTTCGCGCTCCGCCGCCACGAGCTCCTCGCCGGCCTGCGAGCGGCGGAGGGCGGGCCGCCCGGGTCGCGCCGGGCCGAGCTCGCGCGCGTCGACCAGCTCGCGCGCGAGCTGGAGCGCGCGACCTGGCTCGGCGCCGAGGAGCGCCCCTGGCTCGCCCTGGACCGGGCCGAGATCGACTTCGCGCGCGCGCGCGCCTTGGTCGCGGAGCCCGCGGACGAGGGGCCCGAGGGCGAGCGAGCCGCGCAGTCGGCGCGCGAGCTGCGCGAGGACGCGCTCGCTCGGCTGCGAGCCCTCGTCCAGGGTCCCGCGCTCGCGCCCGAGCTCGTCGTGAGCGCGCGCCTGGCGGCGGCGCGGATCCAGGTCTATCTTCGACGCCCGCGCGCCGCGCGAAACCACTTGGAAGCCGTGCTCGAGATCGACGCGGGACACGCCGAGGCCCGCCGTCTCCTCGACGAGCTCGAGGAGGGGGGCGGTTGACCTCGCCGCGGACCGCGCTCCTGGCCATGCTCGCCGGCGCGAGCGCGTGCGCGGGTCGCGAGGAGCCCGCGACGCGGCCGGTCGCCGTCGTCGCGGCGCCCGCGGATCCCGCCGCGGGCGCCGCGCCCGCGCGCGCGACGCTCGGCGATCTCGGTGCCCTCGTGGGCGGCGTCCAGGTGGACGACGAGGTGCGGCTGCACTGCCTGCGGGCCGAGATCGGGCCCTGGCCAGCGGGCGAGGCCGCGTGGGACGTCCGTCAGGTCGGCCCCGACGGCGCCTTCCGCTGGCGCGGTCCGGCTCCGGCGCAGGTCGGCGTGCGGCTGTTCGTCGCGGGCGTGCACGAGCCGCTCTTCGAGCTCGGTGGGCTCGCGATCGAGCCGGGCGCGGTCCTCGAGGATCCGCGCCTGGCGGTCGTCGACCTGCGCGGCAAGGTGGCGATCGCGACGGCGCGGATCGTCGACGAGAGCGGCGCGGCCGTGCCGCACGTCGGCGCCCGTCCCGTGACGCGGCGGGCGCGCGCGAGCGCCGACTGCCGCTTCTTCGCCGAGCGCGGAGAGCTCGCCTTCTACGCGGGAGCGGGCGGCGCGGAGCTCGAGCTCGACGCGCCCGGCTTCCGCACGCGGGTCGCGCAGGTCCGCTCGGGCGACGAGGTCGCGCTGCGGCCCGGATGGCGCGTGGTCCTGCGGCTGCCCGACGAGGTCCCCATCCCCGACCTGCCGTTCAACCTGTACGCCTCCTTCGCCGAGACTGGCAACCGGCGCCTCCTCGCCGTCGACGCGCGCGGACCGGTCGAGGACGTGCGCTTCCAGTTCGGCGGCGAGCGCCGCATCGAGGTCGTCGTCCCGCGGACGGGGGAGCTCACGTTGCAATGGGGGGTGGGGAAGGACACGCCGACGGTGGTCGACTACCGCGCGGTGCCCGTGGAGGATGGGAAGGTGCGCGTCGAGGACGTCGAGGGGTTGCAGGAGCTGCGGCCCGGGGTGCCGGTCGAGGCGCTGGCGAAGGCGCTGGAGAAGCTGGGGGGGTAGGCGTACGGTGCCAGGCACACTGTGTGCCTGACACCGTACGCCTCACGGCCGAAACTCCCACGGATGCCGCTCCAGCAGCGCCGCGAGGTACGTCGCGCGCTGCGCGGGGCTGGGCCGCGTCGACTCGAGCGCCGCTCGTAGGCCGTCGGAGACGCTCTCGAAGGGCACGACCGTCACGCCGACGAGCTCGAAGAGGTGGCATCCGGAGCCGACGCGCAGCGGCAGGCTGACCTCGCCCGGCGCCAGCGAGTCGAGGGCCGTGCGCACCGGCTCGGGCCAGACGAAGTAGTGGAAGCCGTCCGGCTCGCGACCCCCGTTCTCGCGCGTTCGGCGGTCGTCGCTCTCGCGCTCGATCAGCGCGCCGAAGTCCTCTCCGTCGAGGGCCCGCAGCCGCAGCTGCGCCAGGTCGTCGAGCAGGTCCTGGACGAGCTCGTCGAGGCGGCGCTCGCGCAGGTGGGTCGGGACGCTGCCGATGGTCTCCAGGGGGATCTTCTTCGAGAGGATGCGCACGTCCATGACCCGTCCCCCCGGCCCGTACGTCCGCTCCCACTCGCGGCGGACGTCGTCCGGCCCGATCACGCGCTGCTGCTCCACGAGCTTCGAGAGCAGCACGTCCATGCGCGCGCCGTGCGCGAGCTCGCGCCGCACCTGGCCCTCGTCCGACCCGCGGCGCTCGAGGTCGGCGAGCCAGGTCTCGACGCTGCCGCCGTAGTGGCGTGCGACGTGCTCGTCGAGCCGCTCCTGGAAGCGCCGGTCGAGCTCCGCCTGCGTCGGGATGATCCCCAGCCGGCTCGCCTCGTGCTCCGCCAGCCATTGCTCGACGAACGGGCGCGCCGACTGCCGCCCGAAGCGCGGCCCGATCCAGTTCGCGAGCTGCGCGCGGGTGATCCCCTCGTCGCCCAGCCGCAGCACGGTCGCGGCCGGGTCGTCGGAACCCGAGTGCATCTCGGGCAGGAGCTCCGCGGGCAGGTCGGCGCGCAGCTCGTCCGCCAGCCGCTCCCGCTCGCCGGCCGTCGCCGGCTGCGTTCGCAGCACTTCACGCAGCGTCTGCACCCGGCGCTCGAACGAGGTCCGCTCCTCCCCGATCAGCTCGAAGAGGTTGTAGTACCCGCGGCCGTACACCGGATCGCTGACCTCGCCGGGCTGGAGCGCGTAGACGATCTCGACGACGTCCGCCGGCCACTCGAGGTGCCGGAACGGCTCCTCGAACGCTCCGTCGGTCGCGGCCAGCTGCGGGTCCTCGTTGAAGGCGCGCACCAGGTCGACGAAGGGCTCCCCGGCGAACGCCCGGCGCTGGATCTCGCGCAGGCGTTCGAGGAGCTCGTCCTTCGCCTTGGCCGTCCTGCGCTCGCGCTCCCCGGGTGTGACGGCCCCGTCGGCGGGCACGCGCAGCCGCAGGCGCAGCGCCCGCAGCCGCAAGAGCCGGCCGTCCTTGCCGTAGCGGCGCTCGAACTCCTCGCGGACGTCGTCGTCCGCGACTTCGCGGCGGGTCGCGAGCAGTCGGTCGGCGTAGAGCTGGCTCTCGATCTCGAGCGTCCTGCGCTCGATGTAGTTCGCCTCGTTCGAGCCCAGCCGCGCGAGCTCCTCGAGCCACTTCTGCCGCGAGCCGCGGAACGTGTTCATGACGCGCCGCCGGATCTCGACGCGCACCGCGCTGAGCGCTTCTTCGTCATCGACGACGATGCCGTTGCCGCGGGCCTCGCGCTCGATCACCCAGTCGTCGAGGAACGCGTCCGCGAGGGCCTCGCCCCGGCGCTGGACGAGCCAGGCGCCGAACTCGCGCCACGCCACGGCCTGCGCGCCGATCCGGACGGCCGTGTCCCCCGGCTGCAGCCAGGGCCGGTCCTGGCCCGCGGCCAGCGCGAGGAGAGGCCCGACGAGCAGCGCGCCGCGGACCGCGAGGTTTCGAGCGACAACCGAAAGCCGAGCCGAGACCAGCATCGAATACGTGTCTCCAAACGTCCTCCGTGAAACTGGCCGAAGCCTAGCGAAACCACCCACGACGAGCCACTGGCGCTCCAGCTTCACACGGCTTCCGCGCTCGCCTGACTCTCGAACTGCAGCGAGTAGAGGCGCGCGTAGAGTCCGCCCTGAGCGAGCAGCTCGGCGTGCGTGCCGCGTTCGCGGACCCGACCCTGGTGCAGCACGAGGATGAGGTCGGCGCGCCGGATCGTCGAGAGTCGGTGCGCGATGACCAGCGCGCTGCGTCCAGCCAGGAGCTCGCGCGTGGCGAGCTCGATCCGCGCTTCGGTGGCGGAGTCGACGCTGGCGGTGGCTTCGTCCAGCAGGACGATGTCGGGACGCGAGGCGAGAGCGCGCGCGATCGCCAGGAGCTGCCGTTCGCCCGTGGAGAACGTGGCTCCGCGCTCGGCGACCTCGGCCTCGAGGCCGCCTTCCAGCTTGTCGAGCAGGAGGTCGGCGCGGCTCGTCTCGAGAGCCTCCGCCAGCGAGTCGGAATCGACCCCGTCGCGGTCCATGATCAGGTTCTCGCGCACGGTCCCCGCGAAGAGGAAGCCCTCCTGGAGGACGAGTCCGAAGCGCGACCGGAGCTCGCCCAGATCGAGCCTGCGCAGATCGATCCCGTCGAGCGTGATGCGGCCCTCGGTCGTGTCGTAGAACCGCAGCAAGAGGTTCACGAGCGTGGACTTGCCCGACCCGGTCGCCCCGACGACCGCGACCGTCTTGCCCGGTCCGATCTCGAAGTCGACGTCGTCCAGGACCCGCCTGCCCGGGATGTACTCGAACGAGACGCCCTCGAACCGGATGTGCGCCGGAGCCGAGCGGCCAGCGGCCGGCGCGAGGCGTCGCGGCTCGGAATCGTTCCGGACCCGCGGCTTGGTGTCGAGCACCTGGAAGATGCGCTCGGCGGACGCGAAGGCGGACTGCAGGACGTTGTAGCGTTCCCCCAGCTCGCGGATCGGCTGCACGAGCATGTTCAGGTAGAACCAGAACTGGACGAACTCGCCCCGCGTGACCTCCCCCGAGATCATCGAGTGCGCCGCGATCCAGAGCAGCACGCCCTGGATCAGGTACACGCCGCACGACATCGACGGGTAGAAGAGCGCGAACAGGAAGACCGTGCGCTTGTTCGCGTCGAAGTAGCGAGCCAGATGCCCGCGGAAGCGCTCGGACACCCGCTTCTCGCGCCCGAACACCTGGACGACGCGCACCCCCTGCAGCACCTCCTGCAAGTAGCCGTTGAGCTCCGCGAGCCGCGCGCGGACCTGCCGGTGCGCGCGCCGCGCACCGCCGCGAAAGGCGAGCGACAGCCCGACGAGCACCGGCGTCAGAGCGAGGACGACGAGCGCCAGCTTCCAGTCGATCACGGCCATCAAGGCGAGCACGACGACGACCTTGATCGCGTCGAAGAACAGCGTGACGACGCCCGACGTGAACATCTCGCTGAGGTTCTCGATGTCGGTCGTCACGCGCGTGACCAGCGAGCCGGTCGGCTGCTTGTCGAAGAACGACAGGTCGAGGCGCTGCATGTGGCGGAACAGCTGCGTGCGCAGGTCGTGGATCACGGCCTGGCCGGTCCGCGCGAGCTGCGCGACCTCGAAGTAGCTCAGCACGAGCTCGAAGGCCAGGGCTCCCAGGTACAGCGCGATGAGCAGGCCGAAGCCCCGGATGTCCCCGCGCTGCACCGGGCCGTCGATCGCGTACTTCCACAGCGCGGGGCCGACGAGGCCGAGGGCGAGCAGGCCCACGAGCACCCCGAAGCTCGCCAGGAACAGGCGCATGTGCGGGCGCGCGTAGGAGAGCAGGCGCCGGAACAGCGAGTGGTCCCAGGCCTTGGAGACGACGAGCTCCTCGACGGGCGGCGTCATATCTCCGACAGCTCCTCCAGCCGCTGCTGCTGGCGCCACGTGGCGCGGTACCAGCCGTCGCGCGCGATCAGCTCGTCGTGCGTGCCGATCGCCTCGACGCCGCCGCGCTCGGTCATCACGAGGATCTGATCGGCGTCGCGCACCGTGGACAGCCGGTGGGCCGCGACCACGACCGTCCGTCCCTCGCCCTCGTGGCGCAAGTTCGCGACGAGCTCCTTCTCGGTCTCCGAGTCGACCGCGGAGAGGCAGTCGTCGAGGACGAGGATCTTCGGTCTGCGCGCGAGCGCTCGAGCGATGCAGGTGCGCTGCCGCTGGCCGCCGGACAGCGTCACGCCGCGCTCGCCGATCAGCTGGTCGATGCCGTTCGGGAAGGCCGCCACCTCGTCGGTCATGCGCGCGCATTCGACGAGGCGCTCGATCTCGTCGTCGTCGAGCTCCCCGTCGGCCCCGAAGCGCACGTTCTCGCGGAAGGTCTCCGAGAACAGGAAGCTGTCCTGGGGGACGTAGCCCAGGGCTCCGCGCAGCGAGCCCAGGGCGATGCTCCGGATGGACGTGCCGTCGACCAGGATCTCGCCGTCGCAGTCGTAGAGCCGGCCGAGCAGGTTCAAGAGCGTCGTCTTCCCGCAGCCCGTGGGGCCCACGACGCCCAGCGTGCTCCCGGCCGGAACGTCGACGCTGATCCCGCTCAGGGCGGGCGCGCCGTTGTAGCTGAACCCGACTTCGCGCAGCTCGAGCGCGCCTCGGACGTCCTTGCGGACGGCGCCCGGCGCGTCGACGACGTCAGGGCTCTCGTCGAGCAGCTCCTGCACGCGCTCGGCGCTCGCGATCGCGCGCGGGTACATCCCCGCGATCCAGCCCAGGGCGATCAGCGGCCAGAAGACCTTGAACGTCAGGTCGATGAACATGAACAGGTCGCCGACCGCGAGCGTGCGGTCGATCGCCGCCAGCCCGCCGACGACGAGGATCACGACGAAGGTCATGTCGTTGGCCCCGCCGATGGCGGCGTGGACGAGCCCGCGCGAGCGCGCCAGCGCGACCTGGTTCACGCGGTTCGTGCCGCTCGTCTCGACGAAGCGTCGGGCCTGCTGGTCCTCGCGGTTGTAGCCCTTGACGATGCGGATGCCGGAGAAGTTCTCCTGGGCTCGGTGGCTGATCTCGGCCAGGCTCTCCTGGACCGCGGTCGAGTGGCGGTGGAGGCGCGGCGTGAAGGCCTTCATGACACCTGCCATGAGCAGCATCGGCAGCAGCATCGTGCTGGCGAGCGGCGCGTGCAGCGTGAACAGCACGGCCAGGCTGACCGGCACAGCGACGGCCGCGCCGACCGTGTACATCATGCCGGGGCCGAGGAACATCCGCAGGTTCTCGACGTCCGACGTGACCCGGCTGACCACGTCGCCGGAGCGGCTGCGATTGTGGAAGGCGAAGGAGAGGGACGTCAGCTTGTCGAACAGCTGCTGCTTGAGGTCGTTCTCGACGCGCCGCGAGACGACGACGATGAGCCAGCGCTGCAGGTAGCGGAAGACGGCGTGGGTCAGCGCGAACACGGCCATCAAGACCATCACGCCGGCCAGGAAGTCCGCCTCGCGCTCGGCGTGGATGCGCTTGATCGCCCGACCGATCAGGACGGTGACGGCGATGTCCGACACCTGCGCCAGGGGGATGCACAGGTAGCCGAGGAACAGCGCGCGCCTGTAGCGCAGGAAGCGCCGGTAGAACGAGAGCAGGAGCCGCACGCTGGCATCCTATCTCAGCGCGAGCCGCGGCCGGGACGCGCAGCGAGCTCCGCGACGGCCGCGATCAGCGCGGCGACCTCCTGCGCTCGCCCCGCGCCGCGCAGCAGCGGGAAGGTCTCTGCGCCGTAGCCCTCCTCGACGTCCGGCGCCCAGAGCGTGTGCCTGAACCACGGCCGGCCGGGCAGGCCGCCGTCGCGGGCGAGCGCGGCGTAGAGGCCCGCGCCGCTCGCCGCGGCCGACAGCGCGGCTTCGAGCGCCGGGTCGTCGCCGGCGCCCTCGAGTGCGGCCACCCGTGCATCGAAGGCGTCCAGCGCGGCCGCTCCGTAAGGGCCCTCGTCCGGCGCCGATCCGGCGAGCGAGTCGAACGCGGCCGCCAGGCGCTCGGCGTCCGCGGCGCCCAGCCATTCCGCCGCCTCGCGCGCGTGGCGCGCGATCTCGCGCGCGGCGTGCGCCTCGTCGAACGCAAGGGGTCCGGCCGTCGCCAGGCGCGCGAGGAGCTCGGCGATCAGCGCGCCCGCCAGCTCGTGCCCGCGGAAGCCCGGGTCGAGGTAGCGGTCGGTCTGCGCGAAGTCGTCGAAGGCCGTGTGGTACTGGCCTCCCGGGTTGCCGTCGAATCCGAGGTCGAGGACGGGCAGCGCGAGGTGGTGCAGGAACACGGCGAAGTCCGACCCCGAGCCCGGGAGTCCGAGCGTGGGCGCACCGCCGGCTGCCGCGAGCCAGGCGTCGAGCAGCGTGTCCGTGCCCGCATCGCCGGCGGGTACCGCGCGCAGCGCGCTCGCGAGCGCCGTCTCGAGGCCGGGCGTCCCCGAGGCCCAGAAGCGCGTCCCGCTGACCGCGGCATCGGCGTTCACGTAGGCGATGCAGCTCGTTCGCAGCCAGTCGGCGTGGGCCTCGGCCCATTCCGTGCTGCCGATCAGACCGAGCTCCTCGGCGTCCCAGAAGGCGAGCGTGATCGTCAGGTTCGGTCTCCAGCCCGCGCGCGAGCGCTCGCCCAGGCGCTGCGCCGCGCGCAGCAGCGCGACGGTCCCGCTGCCTGCGTCGCTCGCTCCGCGAACCCATGCGTCGCGGTGGTTGCCGGCGACGACCGTCTGCGGTCGGGCGCCGGCGAGCCGCGCGATCACGTTGCGGATCGTGCGCACCTCGCGCGGGGCCTCGACGGCCAGCTCGACCTCGACCGGGCCCGGACCGACGCGCATGCCGCGCCGCTGGCCGTCCGCGTCGAGCAGGCGCCGGGCGCGCAGCCGCTGCTGCACGAGCTCCGCTTCCGCCCACCCGATCGGCATGCACGGGATCGCCGGAAGCAGCGCGTCGAGGTGCTCTCCGGCGAGGCGCAGCCGTCCGGCCGCAGCAGCCCCCGCCGGCGGCGAGGGGAAGCCCGGGGTCGACGGGTCCCCTGGCGCGCGGTCGATCGGCGAGATCGAGCCGCGCTGGGCCTCGTCCGCGGGCTTCCATGGGCCGCCCGGCCAGACCTCGCCCCGGGCCGCGCCGTCGTCCTCGGTATGGCTGTAGAGCAGCACGCCCGCGCATCCGAGCTCCGCGGCGCGCTGCACCTTGATGCCGCGGTACTCGCCGCCGTAGCGACAGAGCGCGATGGCTCCGGCGAGCTCGACGTCCGCGGCGCGCAGGAGCTCGAGCTCCTCGCGCGTGCCGTGTCCCACGTCGACGACGGGCCCGCGCACCTCGCCGCTGGCCGACCAGGCGCTGAACGGCGGCACGTCCCCGGGCGGGACCGCGTCGGGGTCGAAGCTCTCCCAGCGCTCGTGCACGGGCCGCGCCGCGTCCGAGCTCTCGAAGATCGAAAGGTGCAAGGTCTCGGGCAGCGAGAGCACGACGGCGCGATCGTCGTACTCGACCTCCCAGCCCGCCGCGGCGAGGTGGCGGCGGACGATCTCCGCCCCGCGCAGCGAGCCGACCGTCCCGGCGAGGCGCGTGGTCGAGGTGAGCTCGCGCAGGAGGGCGCGCGCGGGGGGCTCCTCCTGCGCGACGGCAGCGGCCGAGGGCCACGCGGCGAGCGCGGCCAGGCGGAGCGAGCGGAGGATCGGTCGCAGCATGTCGAGCCGCGGATCCTAACCCGAGAGGACCGGCCGAGCCCGACTTCTCGCGGGCTGGCGACCTTCGGAGCGCGCCGCTACCGCTCGCGGTTCCCCACCCTGGCGCTGGAAGGGGGCGCCTCGGGCGGCGCCTCGGTCACGTACACCGTGTTCGTGTCGACCTCGAGCAGCTCCTCGGGCTCGTGCGGCGCGCTTCGGTAGCGCACGAGGTGTCGTCGAGAGGTCAAGAGGGCCCGGTAGGCCGCTGCCGAGACGACCTTCGTTCGCGGGCGATAGGCGCGCTCGCACAACGTGTTAGGAACGTCGTTCGCAGCGGTGTCGTTCGCAGTGTTCTCGTTCATCGTGGGCGACCGACGATCGGTCCGGAGATTGCCCGTGCGCGCGTCACGACCGTCACAGCGGCGCGGCATTCTCAGGGATCCGGGGGCGCGTTGTCGAGGTCGCATTCCGGCCAGATCAAGATTCGGTCAAGGCGCCCTGCCTTCGCCGAACCTAAATGGAGGATCAACGCCTGTCGGGCCCCTGCGGGTCGATGGTAGGGGTATGAGCGAGCTCCCGGATCCCGCGGTCGCAGGGGCTTTCCCCCGATCGCCCAGCCCCTCTCGCCATCGACATGGACAGAAGGCGGTTTCGTCGCGTCCCCAGCGGTTCCGCTCGGTCTGGATCTCCGACGTTCACCTGGGCACCAAGGCGTGCAAGGCGGCGGAGCTGGCGGCCTTCCTGGCCGGCCTGCGCTGCGACCATCTGTTCCTCGTGGGCGACATCGTCGACGGCTGGCAGATCAAGAGGCGCTGGTACTGGTCGCAGGACCAGTCCCGCGCGGTGCGTGAGATCCTGCGCAAGACCGAGGAGCAGCAGGGCTGTCGCGTCGTCTACGTGACGGGCAACCACGACGAGTTCCTGCGCGGCTTCCCGGGGCTGGACCTGTCCGGGATCCGCGTCGTGCCGCAGGTCGTGCACGAGACGGCGGACGGACGGCGCTTGCTCGTCCTGCACGGCGACCAGTTCGACGCGGTCGTCGCCTGCCACCGCTGGCTCGCCCATCTCGGGGATTGGGCCTACCAGCTCACCTTGGTGCTCAACCGCTGGTTCGACGGAATCCGGCGGCGCCTCGGCTACGGGTACTGGTCGCTCTCGGGCTACTTGAAGAAGAGGGTCAAGGACGCCGTCGCGTTCATCGGACGCTACGAGGACGCCGTGGCCACGGCCGCGCGCCGGCGCGGCGTCGACGGGGTCGTCTGCGGCCACATCCACCACGCCGAGCTGCGCGAGATCGACGGCTTTCTCTACGCGAACGACGGGGACTGGGTCGAGAGCTGCACCGCGCTGGTGGAGCACGTCGACGGCCGCCTCGAGCTGCTCTACTGGTACGATTCGCCAGAGTCCGAGCGGCTCGCCCTCCGCGCGCGCCGCAGGACACCGGTCCGCGAGCCGCACTCCGTCGGAGCCTGAATCGACGCGCTGGCGGGCGTCCATTCGAGGAAGCGCGCCGTCCCCTCGGCGCCGAGGAAACGCTCCAGCTGGCGCGCAAGTACTGGCGCAGGAGGGCCGGAACCCGGCGCACGCTCGCGCAGCCGACCGATGCTCCAGCCGCAAGCTCGTGTTGAGGTTCGATCGATGCCGGCGGGCGCGGGCTCCGGGCGGAGGGTCGCGCGAGGGGCCGGGCGGGGAGCCGCGGCTGCGGGCCGGCCCGGCGCGCGAGCGCACCCGGGCCGGCGACCCGCGTTGACGATCCGGAAACCCGCCGCCGGCGATCCCGAAAAGCACAGAAGAAGCGCGTTCGAACCCGATAACCTCCCGGACACCAGCCCGGCACGCGCCGGCTGGCTCGATCCGCTCCACGATGTCCGCGCCCGCCTTTCCCTTCGACGCCGTTCTCTTCGATCTCGATGGGACGCTCGTCGCCACGGACGGCTTCTGGCCGCAGGCTGCGCGCAAGGGCGCGCTGCGCGCGTTCGCCGAGCTCGGGCTCGAGCGCGAGCCGCCGGCGAGCGAGGAGTGGATGAGCATGGTCGGCCTGTCGATCGACCTCGGCTTCGGCACGGTGTTCGCCGATCTCGGCGAGGACGCTCGCGCGCACGTCATGCGGCGCTGTCTGGAGGAGGAGCAGCGCGCGCTCGACGAGGGCGGCGCCGCGCTGCTGCCCGGCGTCGAGGACGTCCTCGACGAGCTCCGGGCGCGCGGCGTGAAGATGGGCATCGCGAGCAACTGCAGCCGCGCCTACCTCGACGCGATGCTGGACGGCGTGGGCCTGGCGCGCTGGGTCGGCGAGCCGCGCTGCCTCGACTCGCCCGGCATCCGCAACAAGGCGGACATGGTGGAGGACCTCGTCTCGACCTTCGACACGCGCAGCGTCGTGATGGTCGGCGACCGCCTCGGCGACCGCGACGCCGCGTGGGCGAACGGTCTTCCGCACGTGCATCTCGCGCGCGGGTACGGATCGCACGAGGAGGTTCGTTGCGAGGCCGTCATCGACGGCTTCGATCAGCTCCTGCCGCGCCTCGAGCGACGCACGACGTGGCTGCGCTCCGCGATCGCCGCGCTCGAGCTGCCCGCCGGCTACTGCACGCTGGGCGTGAGCGGCCCGCTCGGCGCGGGCAAGAGCCTGTTCGCGCGGGACCTCGGCCGCCTGCTCGAAGCGGAGGGTCGGGTCGTGCGGCGGATCGAGGCCGACCACGCCTCCGGCATCGGCGAGATGCGCGAGCTGCCGGCGCTCCAGGCGCGGGGGGCCGACGTCGCGATCGTCGTGGGGGCGACCCTGGGCCGGGGCACCGCCGCGGAGAGCCTCGACCGGCTCGTCGCGCTCGCGGCGCCGCGCGAGGTCCTCGAGCGGCGCATCGTCGGCCATCACGGCCGGCGCTCCGGATCGGTCGTCGTCGAGCGCGCCCTCGAGGCCCTGGACCGCCAGCTGGCCCTGGAGCCCGGACGGCGGCCCGACGTCGAGCTCGACGCGGCGAACGCCCTCGGCCCGCCGGCCTGAAAGCTCCACGACGGCCTTGCGGGCGGGTCGACCCGGGACCTACACTTCTCGGTTCGATCGGCCCCCGCCGAGGTCCTCCGCCCGCGCTTCGCGCCCGACGTCCAGCCCCATTCCGCCGTTTCGACGGCCAGAGGCTTCATGGATCTCACCTTGCCCCAACGCTTGCAGCAATCCGTGCAAGGCTCTTTCCACAAGACCGCGCTCCTGCAGAAGCGCGTGCGCGAGCTCATCCGCGGGGCCGCGCCCCTGATCGAGACGCGCGAGAAGAACCCGATCCGGATCGCGTTCCTGGAGATGGAGCGCGGGCTGATCGAGCTCATTCCCGACGAGGACTCGCCGCCGCCGGGGCCCGCCCCGGAGTGAGCTAGGACCGCGACGCGCCGAGCGTGCGGCGCGACGGCGCTTCGCCCGACCGCGCTTCGCTGGACCGTGATTCGAAGGTGAAGCTGCCCCAGCGCGCCGACCGCCACCTGGCCCGCCGCGGAGGTCTCGTCGAGCTCCTGCGCGTCCCGGCTGCCGTGTTCGCGGGAGGGGTCGCGCTGCGCTCGTTCCTCTACGACCGCGGGTGGCTTCCCGTCGAGCGCCTCGCGACGCCGGTGATCAGCGTCGGCAACCTGTCGTCGGGGGGCACGGGCAAGACGCCGATGGTCGCGTGGCTCGCCGGCCAGCTGCGCCGGCGCGGCCTGCGCGCCGGAGTGCTCTCGCGCGGCTACGGCGCCGCGCCCGGTGGGCTGAACGACGAGGGGCTCGAGCTGGCCCGGCGGCTCGCCGACCTGCCCCAGGTCCAGGACCGCGATCGCGCCGCCGGCGGGCGCCGCCTCGAGGGGCGCGGCGTCGACGTGATCCTGCTCGACGACGGCTTCCAGCACCGGCGCCTGCAGCGCGACCTCGACCTCGTCCTGGTCGACTGCACGCGTCCCTTCGGGCTCGCCCCGCCGACCGCCGGCGGCGCGCCCGTCCGCGCGCTGCTGCCGCGCGGCCTGCTGCGCGAACCGCTCAGCGCTCTGCGGCGCGCCGACGCCGTCGTGTTGACGCGCGTCGACGCCGTGTCGGAGGAGGAGCGCGAGGAGCTCGCGCGCTGCCTCGAGCGCGCGTCGCCGGGCACGCCGCGCGTCGAGGCGACGCACGTCGTGCACCGCATTCGAACCCCCGACGCGCGCGATGGAGCCGGTTTGGGCGCGCTGCAGGGGCGCGCAGTCGACCTCGTGAGCGCGATCGGCAATCCGGAGGCCTTCGAGCGCACGGTGCGCGCGCTCGGCGGCGTGGTCGTCGAGCACCGCATCCTCCCCGATCACCATTCGTACGAGGCGCGCGACCTCGCCGGGCTCGGCGCGCGGCCGCTGGTCACGACGGCCAAGGACGCGGTCAAGCTCGAGCGCTTCGCGCTCCCGCTGTGGGTGGTCGAGGTCGAGCTGGAGATGCGCGCGGGCGCCGAGCTCTTGAGCGCGCTCCTGGATGCGCTGCCGGCCGCTCCGGGTCAGCGCCAGCGCGCCGCGATCCACGAGGGGCTGCACGGATGACGGGCCTCGCGCGAGAGCGGCCGTGCCGGCTGCGGCGGCCCCAATCCTGGAATTCCGTTCCCAACCGCGCGCCCCACGCGCATAGATGTAGGCCTCGGGCTCTCCTAGCCCGCATTCCGGGCTAGTGTCCGCGCCGCGCCCCCGATGACACCGCCTCCCGAGCCTCCGCACCCCTTCGAGCCGATGCTCGGGGTCCGCACGTATCCGCTCGCCGAGCGGCCGAGCCTCGTGCGCATCGAGGACTTCTGCGAGGTGCCCGAGCCCATCGCCGGCTTCGGGGAGTTCGTCGACTCGCTGCCCGACATTTACGCCGGGACGGCGTTCAAGGAGCTCGTCGAGCGCGTCGTCCGGGCGCGGATCGCGGGGCGCCCGGTGGCCGTGGCCCTCGGCGCGCACGTGCTGAAGGTCGGGCTCGCGCCCCTGCTCATCGATCTCCTGCGGCGCGGCGTGATCACCGACGTCGCCATGAACTCGGCCGGGGCGATCCACGACTTCGAGATCGCCACGGCGGGCTGCACCTCGGAGGACGTCGACGCGCAGCTCTCGAGCGGGCGCTTCGGGTTCGCCGATGAAACGGGCCGCGGCCTCGCGGCGGGCGCGCGGCGCGGGGCGCATCCGCGGGGCGGCGAGGAGCCGGGGTTCGGCCGCGGCCTCGGCCGCACGCTGCTCGAGCTCGACGCGCCGCACAAGGCGCTCTCGGTGTGCGCCGAGGCCGTGCGGCTCTCGGCCGGGATCACGGTCCACGCGTGTCTGGGGGCGGACATCGTGCACATGCACCCGGCGACGTCGGGCGCGGACATCGGGGCGGCGTCGATGGCCGATTTCCGGCACGTGTGCAAGCTCGTGCACGGCCTTGACGGCGGCGTCTGGATCAACGTCGGATGCGCGGTCGTGCTGCCCGAGGTGTTCCTCAAGGCGGTCAGCGTGGCGCTCAACCTCGGCGCGACCCTCGACGGCATGACGACGGCCAACCTCGACATGATCCGCCAGTACCGCGCGGAGACCAACGTCGTGCGCCGTCCGCCCGGCCGCGGCATCACGATCATCGGGCAGCACGAGCTGCTCCTGCCGCTCTTGCGGCAGGCGCTCCTCGCCAAGCTGGCCGCCGCCGGCTGGCGCACCCCGGGCGAGGAGGTGCGCGCGTGATCAACGCTGCGCGCTTCCTCGAGCGCCTCGAGCGGCTCGGCCGCCCGCGCGTCGTCATCGTCGGCGACCTGATCCTCGACCGCTACGTCACCGGCGACGTCGGCCGGATCTCGCCCGAGGCTCCGATCCCCGTGCTCTCGGCCAAGTCGTCGGAGCTGCGGCTCGGCGGTGCCGGGAACGTCGCGGCCAACCTGCGGGCGATGGAGGCCGAGGTGCAGATCGTCGGCATCGTCGGCGCCGACCCGCTCGGCGAGTCCCTGCGCGCGATGCTCGAGGACCAGGGCGTCATGGCGGACACGCTCGTCGTCGACGCCAGCCGACCGACGATCGAGAAGACGCGCATGATGAGCGGAGTGCAGCAGATGCTGCGCGTCGACTGGGAGGACGCGCGCGCCATCGAGGGCGACGTCGCGCAGCAGGTCCTCGCATCCATCGACGCCGCGCTCCCCGGCGCGTCGGCGGCCGTCGTGTCCGACTACGGCAAGGGGCTCCTGACTCCAGCCGTCCTGCGCCGGACCATCGAGGCGGCGCGCGCGCGCGGGATCCCGGTCCTGGTCGACCCCAAGCACGAGGACTTCGCCGTCTACCGCGGCGCGAGCTTGATCACTCCCAACCGCAAGGAGGCCGAGCGCGCGCTCGGCCGCCGGCTGCCGACGCTCGACGCCCTGGAGGACGGGGCTGCCGAGCTGATCGCCCTCGCGGACCTCGATTCGATCGTGATCACGCTGGGCTCGGAGGGCATCTACTACCGCACGGCCGACGGCGAGTCCGCGCGCATCCCCGCCCAGGCGCGCGCGGTCTTCGACGTCACCGGCGCCGGCGACACCGTCGTCGCGCACCTCGCGATGTACCTCGCCGACGGCCTGACGATGCCGGAGGCGATTACCTTCGCCAACCACGCGGCGGGCATCGTCGTGGGGCGCCTGGGCACGAACTCGGTGACGCGCGCGGAGCTGCGAGCGCGCCTGCAGGAGGACCCGCGGCCGGACGGCAAGCTGGCGCAGGGCGAGGACCTGGACCGCCGCGTCGAGAGCTGGCGCCGCAAGGGCAAGCGGATCGTCTTCACCAACGGCTGCTTCGACGTGCTGCACACCGGCCACGTCGAGTACCTGCGCTTCGCGCGGTCGAAAGGCGACGTGCTGGTCGTCGGCATCAACGACGACGACAGCGTCCGGCGCCTCAAGGGCGCGGGGCGGCCCGTCAACTCGTTCGACGATCGGGCCCTCGTCCTGGCGGCCCTGGAGATGGTCGACGCGGTGACCCCGTTCAGCGAGGACACGCCGGCGCGGCTGGTCGAACGCATCACTCCCGACGTCCTGGTCAAGGGCGAGGACTGGCGCGACAAGGGCGTCGTCGGACGCGAATGGGTCGAATCGCATGGCGGCCAGGTCGTTCTGGCCCCGCTCGTGCCCGGGCGGTCGACCAGCGAGATCCTCCACAAGGTGCGCAGCGTGCGCACGCCCGAGGGCGGAGAAGCTTGATGCGCATCCTGTTCGTCTACCCGAACCTCTACACGCAGATGGGCTTCAACCACGGCCTGGCCAGCTTGTCGGCCGTGCTGAAGCAGGACGGCCACGCCACGCGCATGATCAACCTCAACGAGAACCTGCCCCCGGTTCCCAGCGAGGAGGACGTGCTGCGCGCGGTGCGCGAGTGGAAGCCGGGGCTGATCGGCTTCTCCTGCTTGACGATGCAGTACCAGTCCGCCGTAGCGCTCGCGCGCTTCCTGCGCGCGCGCGCCCGCAAGCACGCGCTCGCGCTGCCGCCGCTCGCGGTGGGCGGGATCCACGCCACGATGGTGCCCGAGGCCGTGATGTCCGACGGCGTCTGGGACTTCGTCGGCATGGGCGAGTGCGAGGACGCGCTGCGCGAGCTCGTCCGGCGGCTCGAGGCGGGCGAGCGCGCCGACGACGTCCCCAACTTCATCTGCTGGCGCGACGGGAAGCGTCCGCCCGGAGCCGACGGCGGCCGCGTCGCCGCCGAGCACTGGGTGCGCAACAAGGTCGGCGAGTTTCCCGACCTGACCCGTCTGCCCGAGCCCGACTACCAGATCTTCGACATCGAGCGCATCACCGCGCAGAAGCAGGGCTGGTTCGGCTTGATGACGAGCCGCGGGTGCCCGTACCGCTGCACGTACTGCCTCAACCATCGCGTGATGGACCTGTACAAGTCGGACCTCGGCCGCAGCACGGCCGGGATCGGCTTCTTCCGCTACCGGCCCGCCGACAAGATGATCGCGGAGATCCGCGGGGTGCTCGAGCGCGTGCCCGGGGTCGGGACCTTCATCCTCGACGACGACCTGTTCACGATGAACCCCGAGCATGCGATCGCGTTCTGCGATGCGTACGCCGACTCCGGCATCGGCGTCCCGTTCGTCGTCAACAGCCACGTGAAACGCCTCGATCCGCGAGTCGCGGCGGGGCTGGCGCGCGCGGGCTGCCGCATCCTGAAGCTCGGGATCGAGTCGGGATCGCCGCGCGTGCGAAGCGAGGTGCTCAAGCGCCACATGACCCAGCGCGACATCCTCGAGACGGTCGCCTCGGCCGAGGAGTTCGACCTGCACACGTCGGCGTTCGTCATGGTCGGCCTGCCGACCGAGACCCACGCGGAGCGCTGGGAGACCGTCACGACGCTGGCCCAGGCGCGGCCCGGGCGCTTCCGGACGTCGTTCTTCTACCCCTTCCCCGGCACGGAAGGGTACGAGATGGCGGTGCGCGGCGGGTTCGTCCCCGCGGATCTGAAGCGGTCCGTGTCGTCCTTCACCGACGGGAGTATCCTGGACTTCGGACCTGGGGAGAACCTCCTCATCGACAAGCTGGGTACGCTGATGCCCTGGTTCGTCAACGGCAAGCTGGACGACTACCACGTCGCGCCGGCGGCCGAACGCTACCGCCCCGTCGTCGACCGGGTCCTGGCGATGGACCACGACGAGTGGCTCTCGTTCAAGCCGCAGGTGCGCACGATCGACCGCGAGCTGTCGCGCGCGTGCATCGAGAAGGGAGAGCTGCACTACGCCGTCCGCTACAACAACTTCATGGGCGTCCGCTCGGACTACTTCCTCGCCGAGGAGGCCGGGATCGAGTGGTTGACCGCCGCCGCCCGGCCGAAGGGTGTGGGATCGAGCGATCTGTCGCTGGTCGCCGCGGCCGCGGAGCTCTGCTGAAAGGACGCCGATGTCGGAGCTGTCGCAGATCCCGGACTTCAGCAAGCTGCGGGTCGCCGTAGTGGGAGACCTCGTCGCCGACCACTACCTGTACGCCCGGCCGCAGCGGCTGTCGCGCGAGGCGCCCGTCATGGTGCTCTCGCACGAGCGCGAGAAGGTCGGCGCGGGCGGGGCCGCGAACGTCGCGTGCAACCTGAGCTCGCTCGGGGCGCAAGTGCGCATCTTCGGCGCGGCCGGGGACGACGCGCACGGGTGCGAGCTGACGCGTCTGCTCGACGCGAACGGCATCGACACCGCCGGCCTCGACTTGCTGAGCGGCTGGACGACGCCCACCAAGACGCGCGTGCTCGCGGCCGAGCCGCGCCGCAGCTTGCAGCAGGTCTTGCGCATCGACCGCGAGCCGAAGGCTCCGCCCGACGACCTCGTCCGGCGCCGCGTCGCCGAGCGCGTGCGCGGGCTCGCCGCGGAGGTCGACGCCGTGCTCGTGGCCGACTACGAGTACGGGATGGTGTGCGAGGAAGTCGCCGCAGCGGTCCGCAAGCTCGCGGCGTGCGGCGTCGTGGTGCTCGTCGACCCGCGCGACCTCATCGACAGCTTCCGGGGCGTCACGGCGTTCTCGCCCAACGTCACCGAGCTCGCGCGATTCTCGAACGAGGCGCCCGAGGACCTGGACGAGCCCGAGCGACTGCACGGCGTCGCCGCGCGCTTCCTCGAGCGCACCCGCGCGCGGCTCCTGCTCGTCACGCTCGGGAACCGCGGCATGGCCCTCTACGGCGAGGGCCTGGGGCCGGCCGGGGTCTCCGTGCCCGCTTCCGGGACCGGCGAGGTCACCGACGTCTGCGGCGCCGGCGACACCGCGGCCGCCGTCTTCGCCCTCGCGCTGGCGATGGACCTCGACCCGATCCTCGGGATGGTGCTGGCGAACGCCGCGTCGGGCGTGGTCTGCCTCGAGCACGGGGCGGCGATGTGCTCGCCCGCGCAGCTGCGCGCGGCCCTGCCCGCCGCGCCCCTGCCGCGCCTCCCGGTGAAGGCCAGCGCGTCTTGAGCCCGCCCCCGGCGCAACGGGGCAGGTTCCTTGGGCGCGACGAGCTCGCGCGGCGCCTGGCCGAGCTGCGCCGCGCCGGGCGCGCGACGCGCGTCGTGCTGGCCAACGGCTGCTTCGACGTCCTGCACGTCGGCCACGTGCGCTACCTCGAGGACGCGCGGGCGCGCGGCGACGTGCTCGTCGTGGCCCTCAACGCCGACGCCGCGGTGCGGGCGCTGAAGGGGCCCGGCCGTCCCGTGCTCCCGCTCGCCGAGCGCGCCGAGCTCGTCGGCGCGCTGCGCTGCGTCGACTGGGTGACGTCCTTCGCCGAGCGCGACCTCGCGGCCACGCTGCGAGCCCTCGTGCCCGACGTGCACGCCAAAGGCACCGACTACGCCGTGGAGACGGTCCCCGAGGTCGAGGTCGACCGCGAGCTCGGGATCGAGATCGCGATCTGCGGGGACCCCAAGGAGCACTCGAGCAGCGCGCTCATCGCGCGCGTCGAGGGCGAGCGCGAGTGAGCTCCGCCGGCTCGCCTGCGGCGCGCCTGGTCGCGCTGGCCCTGTGCGGCGTGGCGATCTCGACGCTCGCGGCGCCGTGCGGGATCGGCGGCGGGATCTTCGGCGTGCCGCTCCTGCACTACGGCTTCCGAGTGCCGCTGCGGAACGCGGTGGCGACGACGCTGTGCCTGGTCGCCGCGACGGCCCTCGCGTCCACCGTGAGCGAGGCGCTGCACCCGGCGGGCGCGCTGTTCTGGTCCCTGATCGGGACGCTGGTCGTCACCTCCCTCGTCGGCGCCGAGCTCGGCTTCGCCGTCGCCCGTCACATCGCGACCCGCCCGCTCAAGGCGCTCTTCTGCGTCGTCCTCGCCGCGGTCGGGCTGCACCTGATCCTCAGCGGCGCGACCGGCGAACCGGTTCCGCCGGACCCCGCCGAGGGGTTCCACCCGGGCCTGGGCGAGCACCTGCTCGTCGCGGCCTTCGGGGTCGGAGCCGGGATCGTCGTCCCGCTCCTCGGCGTGGGCGGCGGGCTCGTCGTCGTGCCGGCCCTGCTGCTCGGGATGCCCGAGCTGGGCTACCTCGGCGCGCGCGCGACGAGCCTCGCCATGGCCGTCGCCGCTTCGGCGCGCTCGCTCTGGCTCTACCAGCGCGCCGCGCTGGTCGACTGGCGCGCGGGGGCGGCGTTCGGGCTCGGCGGGCTGATCGGAGCCACGGCCGGGGTCTACCTGGTGCACCTCGAGGGCGCGACGGCGATCGGCCAGCTGCTCCTGGGCGGCGTGCTGTGCATCGCCGCGACGCGCTTCGGGGCCGACACGCTGGCGACGCGCGGCTCCTAGGCTAGGATGAGTCGGGGCCTCACCGGACGAAACCACCGAGGATTCCGATGAGAGCGACCGACCTCCTTCCCGCCCTGCTCTTGCTCGCCGCCTGCCGGCACCCTGCCGGCCCCGCTCCCGACCGCGCCGAGCTGCGCTCGTTCGCGGACCAGCACGCGCTCGAGCTGCGCGAGTTCCACCTGATCCAGGACGATCTCGTCGCCCGCACGCCGATGCCGATGACGCTGGAGCTGGGCGAGGCGGGCACGGTCCTGCTCCACGAGCTGTACCTGATCGGGCGCCCCGAGAAGGCCTTCCTGCGGGCGGACTTCACCTACCTCAACAGCACGGGCGTGCCGCTCGGCTCCGCCAAGGTGAGCCTCGTCATCCGCGATCCGCGGAGCGGGGTCGAGGTCGCCGAGGCGCGCGAGCTCGACCTGCCCGTCGGCTTCGCGCTGCAGCCCGGCAGCTGCTACTCCTCCTGGATCGAGGCGCCGACGCACGGGCTGCACGCGCGCGCGGGCTGGGAATGGCGCATCGACGTCGTCGCCGTGCCGGAAGGCGTCGCGGCGGTCGGGCTGGGCGCCGAGTGACGCGCGCCGCCGCGGTCGCCCGGTACGGGAGGGCAGCGCTCGGGATCGCGCTGCTCGCGCTGGCCGCCGGCTGCTCGGGCGGCGACCCCGCGCCGAGCCGTCCACGCATCGTCGTCGTCCTCATCGACACGCTGCGCCCCGACCACCTGTCGTTCCACGGGCACGACGCGGAGACCGCGCCCTATCTCGCGCGTCTGGCCGAGGGGGCTGCCGTGTTCACCAACGCGTTCTCGACCTCCTGCTGGACGGCTCCCGCGACGGCCTCGGTCTTCACCGGCCTCTACCCGACCCAGCACGGGGTCGTCGAGGGCTTCTTCGCGCACCAGCAGCGGGTCGACGAGGTCGAGGGTCCGGGCGCCGCGAGCATCGAGGTCACCCCTCTGCCGGCGGAGATCGCGACGCTGCCGGAGGTCCTGCGCGCGGGCGGCTACTTCACCTTCGGGCTCGCGACCAACATCAACGTCGGCGAGGAGATCGGCTTCGACCGCGGTTTCGAGCGCTTCGAGCGGCTGCACACGAGCGTGCTCGGCGGCGGCGCCACGGCTGACCTCGTGGCGCGCGAGCTGCTCGGCCGGGAGGCAGAGCTGCGCGCCGCCGACCCGCTGTTCGTCTACCTGCACTTCAACGACGTGCACCGCCCGCTGCACCCGCGCGCGCCCTGGTACGTGCCCCACGCCGACCGGATGGACGACGAGCGCGCGCGCTACGACAGCGAGATCCGCTTCCTCGACGAGGTGCTGGCGGAGCTCGTACCGCACTTCGGCTGGGACGAGGACACCTACCTCGCCGTGCTCTCCGACCACGGCGAGGAGTTCATGGAGCACGGCGCCTACGGGCACAAGCGATCGCTCCACTCCGAGGTCAACCGCGTCCTCTTGATGATCCGCGGACCGGGCGTCCGACCGGGGCGCATCGACGCGAACGTCGCGCTGATCGACCTGCTCCCGACGCTCGCCGACCTGGCGCGGCTTCCGGCGCCGGCGGGCGTGGCGGGCCGCTCGCTCGCGCCCTTGCTCGCCGGCGGAGCCGCGGCCGAGCGCGCCGCGGACGAGCTCCGCGAGCGCCCGCTCTTCGCGCACCGCTCGCGGGTCGAGGACCAGCCGCCGCTCTGGTCGGTGACGGTCGGCACCTGGAAGCTGATCCAGGACGGCCCGCGGGCGGCGCTGTTCGACCTGGCCGCCGACCCGCAGGAACGGCGCGACCTCGCCGCGGAGAGGCCCGAGCTGGTCGCCGAGCTGCGCGGGCTGCTGCAGCAGTTCAAGGCGGCGCAGCGCGAGGGGGTCAGCGTGCAGGTGGAGCTGGACGCGGCGGGCGTGGAAGTGCTGAAGGAGCTGGGCTATGCGGACGGCGAGGACGGGTAGCTCCCCGGCCGGCCCGGGCTAGCCGGTTCCCCGGCTCGAGCTCGAGCTGCCGGCGCGGGGCCAGGCGCGGGCTAGGCGTAGATCCCGCGCGCCCGGTCGGCATCGCTCACGCGCTGCACGGCGAGCAGGCCCGCCGCCATGCGCAGGCGGACGTCGTGCTCGGCCTGGACGGCGAGGACGGCGCTCCAGGCCTCGTTCATGAAGCGGTTCAGCCGGCGGTGCACGACTTCCTCGAGCCAGTAGTAGCCGATCCGGTTCTGGACCCACTCGAAGTAGGAGAGCACGACGCCGCCCCCGTTGGCGAGCACGTCGGGCACGAGCGGGATGCCGCGCTCCTCGAGGATCTTGTCCGCCCGGGCGGAGACGGGTCCGTGGGCCCCCTCGATGATCAGCCGCGCCTGGACGGAGCCGGCGATGCGCGAATGGATGGCGTTGGCGATCGCGCACGGCATCAGGACGTCGCAAGGGCGCTGCACCAGCTCCTCGTTCGTCACCACCTCGAAGTTCCCCGGACACTCGTGCAGCGGGCGCCCGTCGCCGCGGTGCGCGAGCAGCGTCGGGACGTCGAGGCCCTTCGGGTTGAAGATCCCGCCGTGCACGTCGGAGAGCCCGCATACCCTCTGCCCCTCCGCGTGCAGGATCCGCGCCAGGCTGCCGCCCACCATTCCGGCGCCCTGCACGACGATCGCGAGCTGCTTGGCCGGCAGCTCGTAGTGCTTCGCGGCGAGCTCGAGGATCACGTCCAGGCCCTTCGCGACCGCGTCGCGGTGGCCCAGCGTGCCGCACAGGCCGAGCGGCTTGCCGGTGACCGCCGGGTTCTCCGTGTGGCGCACGTGGCCCGAAATCGTGTCCATGACCCACGCCATGACGCGCTCGTCCGCGCCGATGTCGGGCATCAGCACGTCGCGGTCCGCTCCGATGTCGGCCATGAGCACTGCCGTGTAGCGCCGGACCGCGCGCTCGATCTCGCCGTCGGAATGGACGCGCGGATCGATGCGGATGCCGCCCGCGGAGCCGCCGAAGGGGACGTTGAGCACGGCGCACTTCCACGTCATCCACGACGCGAGCGCGCGCAGCTCGTCCAGGCGCAGGTCCTTGACGAGCCGCAGCGGCCCGAGGAAGGGCCCCAGGCCCGCGTTGTGCTGGACGCGGAAGCCGTCGAAGACCTGCAGCGTGCCGTCGTCGAGCTTGACCGGCACTGAGACGATGATCTGCTTGTCGGGCTTGAGGAGCATCTCGAACTCGACGGGCTTCTTCCCGATGTGCGCCGAGACTTCCTCGAAGTTCGACATCATCGTGAAGAACGGGTTGGTCTCGTCGAGCTGCGGAGTGCTCGGGAGCGCGTCCTCCACGCGATTCTGGAGCGCGATCTGCGAGTCCATCAGGCGAAGATCCCGCGCATCCTGTGCACGGACGCGACCCGGTCGATCGCCAGGATGTAGGCGGCGATGCGCATCGACACGTCGTACTTCTTGGTCGTCTCGACCACCTGCTGGAACGCGTCGACCATGATCTGCTCGAGGCGCGAGTTGACGATGGCCTCGGTCCAGAAGTAGCCCATGCGGTCCTGGACCCACTCGAAGTAGGAGACCGTGACTCCGCCTGCGTTGGCCAGGATGTCCGGCACGACCAGGACGCCGCGCTCGTCGAGGATCTCGGATGCGAGGGCCGTCGTGGGCCCGTTCGCGCCCTCGACGATCAGTCGGGCCTTCACGCGCTCGACGTTGCGCGTCGTGATCTGGTTCTCGGTCGCGGCCGGGACCAGGAGGTCGCAGTCGAGCTCGAGCTGCTCCGAGTTCGGCAGGTGCTCGGCATCGCGGTAGGCGTCGAGCCGCCCGTGCTCGCGCAGCGTGGCGAGCACGTCGGGCACGTCGAGCCCCGCCGGCCGGTGGATCGTGCCGTACATGTCGCTCAGGCTGAGGATCTTGTAGCCGGCGCGGTGCAGCAGCAGCGCGGCAACGCCGCCGACGTTGCCCGACCCCTGGACGACGACGCGCGTGTCCTCGGGACGCATTCCCAGGCGCTTGAGCGCCTCGTTGCAGGTCAGCATCACGCCGCGCCCGGTCGCCTCCACGCGACCGCGGCTGCCACCGATGTTCAGCGGCTTGCCCGTGACGATGGCCGTCGTCGTCTTGCGCACGTGCATGGAGTAGGTGTCCATGATCCAGGCCATCGTCTGCTCGTTCGTGTTCATGTCCGGCGCGGGCACGTCACGATCGGGACCCAGGATGTCCATGATCGCGGCCGTGTAGCGCCGGGTGAGCTGCTCGAGCTCGTTCCGCGACAGCTCGCGCGGGTCGCAGATCACCCCGCCCTTGGCGCCGCCGAAGGGGATGTTGACGACCGAGCACTTCCACGTCATCCAGGCGGCGAGCGCGCGCACCTCGTCGAGGTTGACGTCGGGCGAGAAGCGGATGCCGCCCTTGCAGGGCCCGCGCAGGAAGTTGTGCTGGACCCGGTAGCCTGTGAAGACCCGCGTGCTGCCGTCGTCCATCACGATCGGGAGCGAGACGGTCATCTCGCGGTCGGGCTGGCGCAGCACCTGCCGCAGACCCTCGTCCAGGCCCAGGTAGTCGGCCGCGAGGTCGAAGCCCTTCGCCATCGAGAGGAAGGGGTTGAACTCGTCTCGCCGCGCCTTGTCGTCGGCGACCGCGGATCCAATCGTCATCCTGGGTGCCCGTTGGGGGGGATCGTGCTTGCCGACTCGTAGCTCTCGAGCGTGGCGGGGTACAGTCTTTATTCGATCGGGGGAGCGGATAGGGTGGAACCCTCTCCCCGGCTTTTCCATGACGCGACCCGTTTTCGGAGCCCTACCCGCGGCGGGGACCGAGTCGACCCCGACGCTGGACGAGCTCTTCGACTGCCCTTCCGCGAGGAACCTGCGACGGGTTCCGGGGCGGACCACCTTCGCCTGGCCCGAGCGCGGCGCGCCGTGCTGGGTGGTCAAGCGCTTCGCCGGCGAGCGCTTCTCGGGCGGAGAGTGGCGCGAGCGCTGGTACGCGCGGCTCCGCGGCCGGCTGCCGTGCCCGCCGGGGCGCCGCGAGTTCGACAACTTGCGCGGCCTCGCCGCCGACGGGCTACCGGTTCCTCAGGCCCTCGCGTGGGCCGGGCGGCCCCCCGAGCGGCCGGGCTGGCTCGGCGGCGCGCGCTCCCTCGTCGTCATGCGCTGGGTGCCCCATTCCGAGACGCTGCGCGAGCGAATCGCTTCGGCCGGCGCGGCCGAGCGCCGGCGCCTCTGCGAGCGCCTGCTCGAGGTGGTCCTGCGGCTGCACGCCGCCGGCTGGTACCACCGCGACCTGTACTTGCAGCACTTCGTGCTGCGCGAGGCCGAGGGTCCCGAGCTCGCCCTGCTCGACGTCGGGCGCGCGCGCAAGGAGCGTGCCCCGCGCCGGCGCTGGCTCGAGAAGGATCTCGCGGCGCTCTCGCACTCGGCCCCGGCGTGCGTCCCGGCGCGCGAGCGCCTGCGCTTCCTCGCCGCGTACCTCGACGCGCGCGGCGTGACGGGCCGGCGCGCGCGGCGCCGCTGGGCGCGGGCGATCGAGGCGCGCCGCGCGCGCGTCGCGGCCCACGTGCCGCGCCACGGGGAGGGAGCGCGTGGCTGAGACGCGGCTCGGCGGGCACCTCGCGATCCGCGCGCCCAACTGGGTGGGGGACCTCGTCATGTCGACCCCGGTGCTCGCGACGGCGCTCGAGAGCCCGCAGTGGACGCGCGTAACGATCCTCCTGCGGCGGCACCTCGCGGGGGTCCTGGCCGACGGCCCGTGGGCCGACTCGGTGACCCTGATCGAGGACTCCGCCGACGAGTTCGACGCCCTGAAGCGGCTCGCCCCGGACGCCGTGCTGCTCCTCACCAACTCGTTCTCGGCCGCGTGGCGGGCGTTCGTCGCGCGCGTCCCGGTGCGCGCCGGAGCGACGCTCTCCGGGCGCCGGCTGCTCCTGACCCACGCCCTGTGCCCGCCCGTGCGCGCGGGCCGCCGCGCGCCGATCCCGACGGCGCACCTCATGCGCGACGTGGCGGGGCTCGTCGGCCTGCTGCCGGACAGCCTGCACCCGCGGCTCGGCGTGCGCGCCGAGATCGCCGCGGACGTCGCCGCGGACGTGGCCGCCGGCCTGCGCCAGCGCGGCGCGGATCCCGCCCGCGGCTACGCCCTCTGCAGCCCCGGCGCCGCCTTCGGGGCGGCGAAGCTCTGGCCGCCGGAGAGCTACGCCCGGGTGCTCGACGCGATCCACGAGCGGCACGGTTGGTCCGGCGTCGTCACCGGCGGCCCTGGCGAGGAGGCGCTCGTGGAGCGCGTCGTGCAGCGCTGCCGGCACGCCGCCCTGAGCCTCGCCGGAGAGCGCCGCGACCTCGAGCGCCTCAAGGCGCTCGTGCGCGAGTCGCGGCTGCTCGTCGTCGGCGATTCGGGGCCGCGCTGGTACGCGGCGGCCTTCGACGTGCCCTGCGTGACCGTGATGGGCCCGAACTTCCCCGAGCTGACTGCGAGCTCGCTCGAGCTGTGCGAGGTCGTGCGCCACACCGGGCTCGAGTGCGCGCCCTGCCTGAACCGCACGTGCCCGCTGCCCGACCACCGCTGCATGCGCGAGCTCTCCCCCGGACGCGTGCTCCAGGCGGTCGAGCGCGTCCTGGCGCGCGCCCCGCGTCCCGCTCGCGCGGCCCCGCCCGCGCGCCGCGCCGCCGTCGGAGGAGCGCCGTGAGGCTCGCGCCGCCGGACCGGGTCCTCTTGCGGCTGCCCTCGCGGCTGGGCGACTTCGTCATGGCCGAGCCGGCGGCCCGCGCCGTCGTCGAGGCCTACGCCGACGCCGGATGCGTCGAGCGCGTCACGCTGTGCGCGCCCGGACGGCTCCTGGCCCTCTTCGAGGGGTGCTTCGAGGGGGCCCGGCGCCTCCCTCTCGCCGGGCGCGAGGATCCCGCGCAGTGGCGCGGGCAGCGCGTGGCGCTGTTCTTCAACGGCTCGCTCGGCAGCGTGCTCACCGCGTGTCGCGCGCGCATCCCGCACCGCGTCGGCTGGTCGAGCGGCGGGCGCGGTCCGTTCCTCTCGCTCGCGATCCGGCGCTCGCGCGAGCTCGGACCACGGCGGCGCCTGCTCGGCCGCGCGCTGCCGCGGCCCTTCGGCTGCGACTGCCGCGAGCTCGTCACGGCCGCCGGGATCGCCGTGCGCGCGAGCGAGCCGCGCCTCTTCTCCGCCGCCCGCGCGCGCGAGCGCGTCGCCGAGCGGCTCTCGGCCGCGGGCGTGCCCGCGGGCGCGCCCGTCGTCGTCGTGAACGCGGGGTCGCGGCCGGGATCGGCGAAGGCCTACCCCGACGACGCCTGGGCTGCGGCGATCGCGGCCCTGGCGCAGTCCGCCGGTCACCCGACCGTCGTCGTGGCCGGCCCGGGCGAGGAGGAGCGCGGCGCCGCGGTCGCCGCGCTGGCGGGTCGGTCGTGCCGTGCACCCGTCGTCGAGGCCCGGGCCGACCTGCTCGAGCTGGCCGCCTGGGCGGCCCGCGCGAGCCTGTTCGTGTGCGCTGACGGCGGGGCGCGGCACGTCGCCAAGGCGGTGGGGGCCCGCACCCTCGTGCTGTTCGGACCGACCGACCCGCGCCACACCGCCGAGCACATGGAACGCGAGGCGCGCCTCGCCGTGCCCGTGCCCTGCGGTCCGTGCCACAGGGAGCGCTGCCCGCTCGAGGGCGCGGCCCACCACGCCTGCATGCGCGGCATCCAGCCGCGCGACGTCGCCGGCCGCGCGGCGCGCATGCTGGCCGGCGGCGCTTGATCCGGCTCGATACACCCGGTGATCCCATACCTTGCCCACGACCGGAGGCCCCATGTCGCGCGTGCTCGACGACTTCCCCGACGACGTTCCCGACCGGCCCGAGCTCGTCTCCGAGCGTCGCGAGGGCGACCTCGTATGGGTCACGATCGAGCGGCCGGAGGTCATGAACTGCCTCTCGTTCCCGACGCTGCGGCGCTTTCGGACCCTGCTCGAGGGACTCGCCGGAGACCTCTCGATACGCTGCGTCCTGATCACGGGCGCCGGGGACCGGGCGTTCTGCGCCGGAGCGGACCTCAAGGAGCGCAAGACCATGCCGGAGGGCCGCGTGCCCGAGTTCGTCAAGAACATCCGCGGGCTGATGGACGACGTCGCGCGGCTCCCGCAGCCGACCATCGCCGTGGTGGGCGGCTTCGCCTTCGGCGGCGGCACGGAGCTGATGCTCGCCTGCGACCTGCGCGTCGCCTCGACCCGCGCACAGCTCGGGCTCACCGAGACGACGCTCGCGATCATCCCCGGTGCCGGCGGCACGCAGCGCCTGCCGCGCCTGGTCGGCAAGAGCCGGGCGAAGGACCTTATCCTGACCGGGCGCCGGATCGGGGCGGACGAGGCCGAGCGCATCGGGCTCGTCGAGCGCCTCGCCGAGCCGGCCGAGCTGGCGGCCGTCGCGCGCTCGCTCGCCGAGGCGATCGCCCGCAACGGGCCCGTGGCCGTCCGGGCCGCCAAGGCGGCGATCGACCAGGGCGCCGAGCTGCCCCTCGCGCGGGGCCTCGAGGTCGAAGCGCGGTGCTACGAGCGGGTGCTGCCGACGCGGGACCGGCTGGAGGCCCTCGCGGCCTTCGCGGAGAAGCGGGAGCCGGTGTACCGGGGGGACTGAAGCGTGCCCGAGCCCGTGCCCGGCCCGGTCCGAAAGGGGCTGGCGGGTACGGGCACGGGCTCGGAGAACCCCCGGATTCTCCATTCTGTGCGGTTACCGAACACCCGGCGCGGGTTATGGAGCTCGATCGTGCGATATCACACGGGGCGTCTGGGCGCCCCAGGATCGGAGCACCCCGCCCTTGGACATGAAGCTCATCGTCGTCGAGGAAGGAATCCGCTCGGAGCTCGAGCTCGGCCGGCCCGTCGTGGCGATCGGGCGCGCCCTGGACAACGACGTGCGGCTCGCGAACACCCTCGTCTCGCGCCACCACTGCCGGATCGAGGGTCAGGGCGAGCAGGCCTGGATCATCGACCTCGGTTCGGCCAACGGCACCAGCGTGAACGGCGAGCGGGTCGACCGGCGGCTGCTCTCCCCCGGCGACGTCATCGAGCTCTCGGGGACGCGCATCGAGTTCGGCGCCCGCGAGGCCGCGCCGGGGGTGCGCCCGGCCCACGAGCCCGACGGCAAGGAGAACCTGAAGACGGTGATGCCCGCCGCGGGCGAGGTCGGGCTGGCGACGCTGTCGGGCGAGGCCAAGCGGGAGCGCGAGAACCTGCGCGTCTTCGCCAAGATCTCGCGCGAGCTGGTGCGCGAGACCGAGCTGCTGCCGCTCCTGCGCACGATCGTCGACTCGGCCGTGGCGCTCGTCGGGGGCGAGCGCGGCTTCCTCTTGCTCGACGACCCGCAGCGCAAGTCGAGCGCGGCCGAGGCCCCGCCCGAGGTCGCCAAGATGACCGTCAGCGTGGCGCGCAGCTTCGACCACACCGACATCGTCGTCCCGCGCTCGCGGCTGTCGCTGGGCATCGCCGGGGAGGTGGTGCGCACGAAGAAGCCGGTGCTCTCGCTCGACGCGATCAGCGACGAGCGCTTCGAGCACATGGCCAGCGTCGAGGATCTGCGCCTGCGCTCAGTGATGTGCCTGCCGATCGAGATCGAGGGCACGGTCGAGGGCGTCATCTACGTCGACAACCGGCTCCAGTTCGGGGCGTTCAACCAGGAGGACCTCGAGCTGGTCGAGCTGTTCGCCGCCCAGGCCTCGATCGCGATCCGCAACGCGCGGCTCGTCGCCGAGCTGCGCGAACGGAACCAGCGCCTGGAGCTCTCGCGGCAGCAGATCGAGCGCCTCAACGAGCAGCTCGGACGCAAGGTCCGCGACCGCGACTCCGAGCTGGCGGTCGTGCGCGCCGAGCTGGGCCGCGAGCGCGGGCGCTACGACTACACCGCGATCGTCGGCGCCTCCGACGCGATGAAGAAGATCTTCGAGCAGCTCGACCGCATCATCGAGTCCGACCTGCCGGTCCTGATTCAAGGCGAGAGCGGGACGGGCAAGGAGCTGATCGCGCGCGCGATCCACTTCAACGGTGAGCGCAAGGACAAGCCGATGGTCTCGGAGAACTGCGCCGCCCTGCCGGACACGCTGCTCGAGTCGGAGCTGTTCGGGCACGCGCGCGGAGCGTTCACCGGCGCCTACAAGGCCAAGAAGGGGCTCCTCGAGCAGGCCGACGGCGGGACGCTGTTCCTCGACGAGATCGGCGACATGAGCGCCGAGATGCAGAAGAAGCTGCTGCGGGTCCTGCAGGAGGGCGAGTTCCGCGTCGTCGGGTCCGACCGCAGGGTCAACGTCGACGTACGCGTCATCGCGGCCAGCCACCGCGACCTCGAGCAGCTCGTGCGCGAGGGGGAGTTCCGCGAGGATCTGTACTACCGCATCGCCGTGCTCTCCGTCCCGCTGCCCGCGCTGCGCGAGCGGCGCGACGACATCCCGCTGCTCGCGGAGGCGCTCCTCGCGCGCGCCGCGCGCGAGGCGGGCCGCGCCGTCCCCACGCTGCCGCACGAGGTGATGTCGGTCCTGATCCGGCACGACTGGCCGGGGAACGTGCGCGAGCTCGAGAACGAGATGCGCCGGCTGATGGTCCTCAGCCGGGACGTCGTCGAGCTCGAGCACCTGTCGCTGACGGTGCGCGAGGGGCGCAGCGTGGGCCCCGACGGCGTCGGGACCGCGGGACCCGTGCCGTCGGGCGACATCCGCGAGGCGGTCGCGGACCTCGAGCGGCGCTCGATCGAGGCCGCCCTCGCGCAGGCCGTGGGCAACAAGAGCCGCGCTGCGTCGACCCTCGGCATCAGCCGCTTCGCGCTGCAGCGCAAGCTCGAGAAGTACGGGCTGGCGAAGCGGCGCCCGTCGAAGGCCGTACCCGCGGAGGAGGAGGCCTGAGAGGCTGTGAAGAAAACCTGCGCGACTTCGCGCCTTGCCAGGACGAGGCCGGCCGGCACTGGCAGCCGCGCAGGTTTTCTTCACAGCCCCTGAGCTCGAAACCCGCGCTGGCCGGCGGCGCTCCTGGATAAGGTAGGGCCCCCACTCCAGCCCACTCCCGACGATGCACCCTCGCCACCACCCTTCGCCGCTCGTCCCCGCGCTCGTGGCGCTCGCGCTCGCGCTCGCTCTCCTGATCGGCTCCGCCCGCGCCGACGAGGTCGTTCTGAAGGACGGCCGGCGCTTCGAGGGGACGATCCGCGAGGAGACCCAGGAGAAGGTGGTGATCGAAACGCGCTTCGGCGAGCTCGAGTTCGAGCGCGCCGAGGTGTCCGAGACGAGGCGCGGCAAGACCCGCGCGCAGACCTTCGAGGAGCGCTGGAAGGCCGCGAAGACGGGCAGCGACTTCTACGCGCTCGGCGTCTGGGCCGGCGAGCAGAAGCTCAAGGCGGAGGCCAAGAAGTGCATGCAGAAGGTCGTCCGTCTCGAACCCGACCACCAGGGCGCGCGCGAGTTCCTGGGGTTCGTCCGGTACGGGGGCGAGTGGATGACGCCCGAGGAGCGCGACGCGCGCGTGCTCGCCGACGAGGACGAGCGCATGGCGGCGCGCGGTTTGGTGCGCTTCGGGGAACGCTGGGTCACGCCCGAGGAGCAGGGCTACCTCGAGCAAGGGATGGTCTTCCACGAGGGCCGCTGGCGGACGAACGAGGAGGTGCAGGCGGCCAAGGGCCTGACGCTCTGGAAGGGGGCCTGGATCGCGGCCGAGCTCGCACGCTCGCTGCAGGACGCCGAGGCGGTCGGCGCCCTCGTCGACGTGCGCCTGAACGTGACGCACTGCGCGAACGCCGTCGTCGCCGGGCCGCAGGACGCGGGCTTCCTCGGCCCGATCGGCGCTGGCCTCGACGCAGGGCGCGCCTGGTTCGACCGCATCTTCGGCCTCGGAGGCGACGCCGGCCTCTTCGGCGATCGGCTGCCCCAGATCTACGTCTGGGACCGCGACTCCGCGCCCTACCAGAAGACGACCGATCACTTCGCGTCGCTCACCCACACCGTCCCGGAGGGCTGGGCCGACGCGGTCAAGGGCATCCACGGCTTCTACTGGACCGACCCCTACTGCGTCTCGTCCGCGCGCGTGTGGAACCGGCCCGACGACGACGTCTACGGGCACAGCTACCACCACTGGGGCCACCTGCTCCTCGGCCGCCTCGGCTACGACGGGCGGCTGCTCCCTACGTGGTACGACGAAGGCTTCGCCGCGCTGATGGAGTTCGTGATCCACGAGCAGAACCGCGTGTTCTGCATGGCCAAGGCCCAGCCGGTGGTCATCTCCGGCCCGACGTCCGTGAAGAAGAAAGAGTTCCTGTTCGAGTCGAAGGACTTCCGGCGCGGCTCGTGGCGCGAGAAGCTGCGGGCGGCCCTCGCGGACGGCCTGATCCCGCCGTTCGACGACATCGCGCAGAAGGAGTTCGGCGGGCTGACGCTGCTCGACATCGCGGCCAGCATGGGGATCATCGAGTGGCTCTCGACGCGCGAGGGCGGCACGCTCGCGCGCTTCCACGCCGAGCTGCGCGCGGCGGCGCCGCCGCCCCCGCAGCGCATCCTGGTCAAGGGCGCCGAGCGCCAGGCCGTCTACGACCGGGCTTTCCAGGCGGCGGTGGAGCTGCCGTGGCGAGGCGCGGACCGCGCGTGGAGGACATGGTTCCTGGAAGAGAGCTAGAGCACCTGCGCTCCACGACCCCGCCCAAGATCCCGGGCTACCAGATCGAGGGCGTGCTCGGCCGTGGCGCGACGGGCATCGTGTACCGCGCCGTGCAGCTGGCCGTCGAGCGCCCGGTCGCACTCAAGATCCTGCACCCCGAGCTCGTCGGGACCAAGCGCGCGGTCCGCCGCCTGCAGCGCGAGGCGCGCACGGCCGCGCGGCTCGCCCACCCCAACATCATCTCCGCCATCGACATGGGCGAGGTCGGCGGGCGCTGGTGGTACGCGATGGAGCTCGTCCCGGGCTTGTCGCTCGCCGAGCGCCTGCGCGCGAACGGTCCGCTGCGCGAGCGCGAGGCGCTGCGCCTGTTCATCCCGCTGTGCGACGCGCTGCAGCACGCCTACGAGTGCGGCGTCGTGCACCGCGACGTGAAGCCGGCCAACATCCTCGTCGACGAGCGCGGGCGCGCGCGGCTGGTCGACCTCGGCCTCGCCTTCGCGGAGGACGACCCCAAGCTGACCAAGGACGGGGGGACGCTCGGCACCCCGCACTACATGAGCCCCGAGCAGGCCCGCGACCCGGCGCGGGCGGACGCGCGCAGCGACATCTGGTCGCTCGGCGCGACGATGTTCCACGCCCTCTGCGGCGAGCCGCCCTTCGGGGGCGAGAGCGTGGCCGAGATCCTCAGCGGCGTCCTGCAGCAGCGCGTCCCCGAGCCGCGCGACCTGGCGCCGCACCTCTCGCGCGGCATGTCGCTCGTCCTGCGCAAGTGCCTCAACCGCGACCCCGCGGCGCGCTACCAGGAGCCCGCCGAGCTGATGGCGGACCTCGAGTCCCTGCGCGAGCGCCGCGCGCCGCGCGTGCGCGCCTCGTCCCTCGACCCGGCGGACAGCCGGCGCGGGGCGCGACTCAGGGCGCTCGGCATCGCGGCGGCGGTCCTGGGCGTCGTCCTGCTGCTGTGGGTGCTCGTCGAGCGCCCGTGGCGCGCATCGCCCGCGGGCGGCGAGGAGCGGCCGGAAGTCGCCCAGCGCGCCTGGCCGGAGATCGACGGCGTCCTCTCGAACCTGCGCGAGGGCCTCACGGCGCCCGGCGACGCCTTGATCCAGATCCAGGTGCTGCGCGACCGGCACGCGGCCGGCGACGACGCGAAGTCCTTCGAGCTGCAGCTCGCCGCCGCCAAGGCCGAGGTCGAGCGCGACCTCGACCGGCGCCTGAGCGAGATCCAGCGCCAGGTGCAACGAGCCTTCGAGGAGCGGCTCGCCGCGCGCGACCTGGACGGCGCGCGCGCGCTACTCGAGCAGGAGCTGCCCGACACGCTGCTCGACGCCACCGGCTACCCGAGCTTCGACAAGCTTCCCGCCGGGCGCGACTCGTACGTGCTCTGGCGCGCGGAGCGCGAGTCCGTGCTGCAACGCGCGCGCGCGACGGCGATCGCGAGCGCCGGGTCGCGGCTGCAGGGGTTTTGGAAGCACGAGCTCGAGCCCGAGCTCGAGGGCCTGCGCAGCGCGAAGCGCTGGCGCTCGGCGCTCGCCGTCCTCGACGGCGTCCCCGAGCGTTTCGCGGCCCAGGCGCCGGACGCGCTGGCGGGGCTCGAAGGCGACCTGGCGGCCGTGCTCGCGCCGCTGGACGACGAGCGCGAGAAGCTGCGCGCCGACCTGCTCGCGGACTGGGGCCGGGTGAACTCGCTCCTGGTCCAGTGGGTGGCGGCGCACGAGGACCGGCTCGAGAGGTCGCTCGACGCGGAGGGCGATGCGGCCGCGCGCATCACGGCGGACTTCGAGGCCGAGCTCGCCGCGGGCGGCGTGGTGCGCGACGAGATCCCGCTCGGCGCCGACGGGGCCGCGGACGAGACGTTCTCGGGGCGGCTCGCCACCGCGGTCGCGCGGCTGCGCACGCTCGAGGCGCGGCTGCGCACGCGCGAGGCCGAGGACTTCTACGCCGCGCGCCTTGCGCGAGCCGAAGAGCTCTGCGCGCGACGCGAGTACGAGGAGGCCGCGCGAGCCTGGCGCGATGCGCTCTCCGATGCGCGCGGCGGGCCCCACGACGCCGTGATCCGGCGCAGGATCGAGGAGTGCGTCCTGCTCCAGGGCGTCCTGGAGCGTGCCGCGCATGGCGTGCGCGGGCGGGTCGGGCAGCGCGAGGTGCTGTACGTCGGCCACGGGATCCGCGTGGAGGGCAGCCTGCGCGCCGGGAGCCAGCCCGCGTCGAGCGGCTTCGAGATCCAGCCCGAGGGCCAGCCGGTCGTGCGCCTCTTCCTCGGACCGGTCCCGCCCGACGGACCGAGCGGCGCGAAGAGCGTCGTGCGCACCGACCTCGAGCGCCTCGCGGGCCTCTCGGCCGACGGCGACGCCACCGAACGGCTGCAGCTCGCTCTTCTGCGGTTCTTCGAGGGCGACCTCGCGGGGGCGCGCGAGCTCGTGGGCGCCCGGTCGCCCGAGGGCTCGATCGAGGCCGACCTCGCGCAGCGCATCGCGCGGCGCGCGGCGGCGCAGGACGCGCTGGAGAGCTGGAGGACCGAGGAGCGCGACCGACAGCTCGCGGCCCTGCGCACGCGGATGCTGGGGGGCGTCTCGGGCGAGCGCGCGCGCGAGCTGCAACAGGACGTGCGCCGGTTCCTGCAGGACTTCGAAGGCCTGGTCGGCGCCGCGGATCGGTCGGAGCTCGAGAGCTGGATCACGAGCCCTCGGGCGCGGCCGACGCTCGAGACCCTCTTTCGCCCCGACACGCTCGAGTCGCTGCCCACGCCGCGCGCCGTGCGCATGAGCTGGACCTTCGACGGCAACACCGGGGGCTGGGTCCCCGGCTGCTGGTCCTACGACGGCGTGGGCTGGGCGCTGGCGGCGACGCTGGACCAGGACGCGCTGCTCGCGCTGGACGGGGGGCCGCACCTCGAGCTGTTCGACCCCTACGACACCCACGACCGCACCGAGGTCCAGCTCGAGCTCGAGCTCCCGAGCGCCGGGCCGCCGCGGCACACGTTCGTCGTGAGCGCGGTCGGCTTCCACGTCGCGTTCCACTCGCGCGAGGGCCAAGGCGCGCGCTACGTCGTGAGCGCGGTCAGCGTCGAGGAGGCGCTGCAGCAGGTCATCGACGGCAAGCAGCGCGCCCTGCCCTGCGACCCCTTCCTGCGCGGCGAGCCGTTCCGCCTCGAGCTCGACGTCCACCCCAAGGGGGCGTCCATCGACCTGTTCGTCACGCGCGCGAAGGGGCAGGGCTTCGACGGCGCGCGCCGCGAGCGGTTGACGACGCGGGAGTTCGCGAAGGGGCCGGCGCTCGCGGAGAAGGCCGTCCTCGCGCTGCGCTCGTTCGACGCGATGCGCCTGCGGCGGGCCGAGGTCCAGGGCAAGCGGCTGCCCTAGCCCGTCCTACCCGCTAGCCCCCGCTAGCACCAATGCCGGTCACTTTGGGGTCCGCGCAGGAATGGGTTGGCTGGCCTCGGGCGACGGGACTTGGGGCTGCCAGAACTCACCGCGGAGAAGCAGAGGACGCGGAGCTCGGCGAGCTTCGCTCGCCGAGGATTCTTCCGTCAGGTAGCCGCCCGAGACCGCGGGCCCGGAGAACACGGGAGCAAAGGCGCCAGAGATCAGGGAGAACGGTTGAAACCGGGGGAACCGGGGCGGGGCGTGGACGGTCTTGCAGGACCTGGCGAGCGAGGTCTCTTTGCCCGACGAGCCCTGCCCGAACGGACTCTCTGATCTCTACTGCCTCTGCTCCCCAGTTCTCGGGAAGCGCAGCTTCCCGAGCTCCGCGTTCTCCGGGCCCGCGGTCTCGTGCGGCGTCGACCGACCATCACGTCTCGGCGAGCGAAGCTCGCCGAGCTCCGCGTCCTCTGCTTCTCCGCGGTGAGTTCTGGCAGCCCCAAGTCCCGTCGCCGGAGGCCAACGAACTGCGAAGTCATCCTCGAGGGGCGCCCGGTCGCGGGCTCTCGGCTCGCCGCCGCGCCCCAAGTGACCGGCATTGGGGCTAGCGCGGACCATTCGCAACCCCTCACGCGAAGCGCTCGACGATCTCGAGCGCGCGCGCGAGGCGGTGGGGGCCGAGCCAGGGGGCGATCTCCTCGAGGCTCGCGCGGACCTCGCCGGCGCTCGCGCCGCAGCGCAGGGCGCCGCGCGCGTGGCTCGCGAGCTGGCGCTCCTGGCCGAGGGCGGCGAGCGCCGCGACGGCGAGGAGCTCGCGCCGTCCGGGCTCGAGGCCGGGGCGCGCGAGCACGCGGCCGTAGGCGTGGCCGGCGACCCAGTCGGCGAAGTCGGGGTGGTGGCGGCGCAGGAGCTCGCGCACCTCGCCCGCGCTCGCGGCGTAGATCCGCGCGAAGAGCTCCGCTCCGCGCTCGGGGCGGTCCGGCTCGGCGCGGTACTCGCCCTCGTCGAGCGGGCCCAGCCCGCCCGCGCGCTCGAGCACGCCGTAGGCCTCGACGAGCCGCGGGAAGCCGGCGAACAGGTGCGTCTGCAGCGCGGCCTCGCGCCACGCGCGGTCGGGCTCGCCGGAGGGGGCGCGCGCGCGCAGCCGGCGCAGGTCGTCCCAGCGGCCGAGGACGATCGCCGTGGAGAGGCGCACGAGGCGCGCGTCCTTGGCGGACAGGCTCACGCGCGGCCCGCGCGCGCCTCGCGCCCGCACCAGCGGCCGATCGCCTCGCCCATCCGCACCGCCCGCCCGGGGACGGCGGCCGGCGAGACCCGCGCGCTGCCGCGCGGCGCGATCAGCACCACGGTCGAGCCCATCTCGAAGCGCGCGAGCTCCTCGCCGCGGGCGAGGGGCCGCGCCGGCGCGAGCGGTCCGGAGTGCCCGGGCTCGACGCCGACGACGCGGATGCGCCCGACGTTCAGGGCCCCGACGGCGACGAGCAAGAGCGTCGCGCCGCGCGTCTCGATGCGCAGCACGCAGCGCTCGTTCACCGGCAGGACGAGACGCCGGGAGAGGACCGCGGGGGCCACCGACCAGCGCATGCCGCCGACCCAGCGCACCTCCGTCAGGGTGCCGGCCTCCGGAGCGTGGATCCGGTGATAGTCGCGCGGCGAGAGGTACAGCGTCCACGCGCTGCCGCCGTCGAGCTCGAGGTCCTCGCCGACGCCGGCCAGGAGCTCGCGCGCGGAGTAGGCGCGCCCCTTCGCCTGCAGCAGCGTGCCGGCGGCGATCTCGCCGGCGCCTTGTAGCGTGCCGTCGACGGGCGAGACGAGCAGTGCCGGGTCGTCCGCGATCGGACGGGCGCCCTCTGCGAGACGGCGCACGAAGAACGCTCCGAGGCTCGGGTAGCCCTCGAGCGGCGGGCGCACCTCGGACAGGTCGGCGCCGTACGCCGCGGCGAAGCCGCGGAACAAGGGCGCGCGCAGGCGGCGCGGGATCCTGCGGTCGGCCAGCCAGCCCGCGGCGCCCGACGCCGCGAGCTGGACGCGAGAGACGAGCTTCGCCAGGCGCGCGCGCATGCGGGCGTCAGGGTAGCGAACTGCCTGGGTTCGCTGTGGGGGACGCCGCGGGCCGCGCCCGGCGGCGGTCGCTGGCGATTGACAGACGCTCGCCTGCCTGGATAGCATCTGCCCTCTTTTTCGCAGCTTGCCAGGCCCCTCCGGGGCGTCCTCCGGCAGTCGTGCTTCCCCGATTCCAACCGGCCCTTTCCACCCCCGCCCGTCCACGATGGCCCAGGTCGTGATCCTCGCCGCCGGCAAGGGGACCCGGATGCGGAGCTCGCGACCGAAGGTCCTGCAGCCGCTCTGCGGGCGCGCGATGATCGAGTGGGTGCTCGACCAGGCGCTCGCGCAGGAGCCGTCGCGGATCGTGCTCGTCGTCGGCCACGGTGCGGACGAGGTCGAGCGGCTGGCCCGCGCGGCCGCCGGGGACGTGCCGCTCGAGTGCGTCGTGCAGGAGCCGCAGCTCGGCACGGGCCACGCCCTGCATGTGGCGGCGCCGGCGCTCGATCCGGGCACGGACTGCGTCGTCGTGCAGTACGGCGACATGCCGCTGCTCTCGGCCGCGAGCTTCGCGCGCCTCCTGGATGCCCGCGCCGCGGCCGGCGCGGGCGCCGCGGCGCTGCTCACCGCCGAAGTGGACGATCCGACCGGCTACGGTCGCGTGCTGCGCGGCGCGGACGGCGCGTTCCGCGCGATCGTCGAGCACGCCGACGCGACCGACGAGCAGCGCGGCGTGCGCGAGGTGAACCTCGGCGTGTACGCCTTCCCGACGCGCGATCTGCTCGCCGCCCTCCCGCGGCTCACGAGCGACAACGCGCAGGGCGAGTTCTACATCACCGACCTCGTCGGGCTGCTCGCCGCCGCCGGTGGAGCCGTGACCGCCGTGCGCCTGGCGGACCCCGACGAGGCGCGCGGCGTCAACGATTTCGAGCAGCTGGCCGCGGCGCGCAGCCGGCTCCAGCGGCGCATCCTCGCCCTGCACATGCGCGCCGGGGTCTTCATCGAGGACCCCGAGACGACCTACATCGGCCACGGCGTGAGCATCGGCCCGGGGACGCGCATCCTGCCCTGCACCTACGTGCAGAGCGGCGTCGTGATCGGCGCCGGGTGCGAGGTCGGCCCGTTCACGCAGCTGCGCGCCGGCACGGTGCTCGAGGACGGCGCCGAGGTCGGCAACTTCACCGAGTGCAAGAACGCGACGGTCGGCCCCGGCGCCAAGGCCAAGCACCTCTCGTACCTCGGCGACGTCGTCATCGGGGCGCGCGCCAACATCGGCGCGGGCACGATCTTCGCCAACTACGACGGCAAGGAGAAGCACGCTAGCATCGTGGGGGAGCGCGCCTTCGTCGGCAGCGGCACCATCGTCGTCGCGCCCAACGAGATCGGGTCGGGGGCGGTCACGGGCGCGGGCGCGGTGGTGACCCGCGGCGCCAACGTGGCGCCGGGGGAGACCTGGTTCGGGGTGCCGGCACGGCGCTTCGAGCCCAAGAGCAAGGAGGACCCCGAGCGTGAGCGTTGAAGGAGAGCCCGTGAGCGCGCTGCGCGACGAGATCACGTTGATCGCGGGGACCGCCCACCGCGAGCTCGCGGTCGCGATCTCGAGGGAGCTCGACCTCCCCCTCGCGAACGCGCACGTCGGACGCTTCCCGGACGGGGAGATCGACATCAAGGTCAACGAGGACATCCGCGGCCGCGACGTCTTCGTGCTCCAGCCGACCAACCCGCCCGTCAACGAGAACTGGGTCGAGCTGCTGCTCCTGCTCGACACGCTGCGGCGCGCCAGCGCGGGCCGCATCACGGCGGTGATGCCCTACTACGGCTACGCGCGCAAGGACCGCAAGGACGAGGGGCGCGTACCGATCAGCGCCAAGGTCGTCGCCAACACGCTCGTCTGCTCGGGCGCAGCCCGCGTCGTGACCGTCGACATGCACGCCGCCCAGATCCAGGGCTTCTTCGACATCCCCGTCGACCACCTCTACGCGCGCCCCGTGCTGCTCGAGGCGGTCCAGAAGCTCCGGATCGAAGACCCGGTGGTCGTCACGCCCGACGTCGGCGGCACGCGGATGGCCCGCGCCTACGCCAAGCGCATGCACGCCGACCTCGCGATCGTCGACAAGCGCCGCATCTCGGGCTCGCAGATCGCGGTCGAGCACGTCATCGGCGAGGTCGAGGGGCGCAACGTCGTCGTGGTCGACGACATGATCTCCACGGGCGGCTCGATCGCGGAGGCGGCGCGCATCCTGCGCACCGCCGGCGCGCGGCAGATCGTGATCGCGGTGACCCACGCCGTGTTCTGCGGCCCCGCCGTGGAGCGCCTCGACGCCGCCCCGGTGGACAGGATCCTCGTGACCGATACCATTCCCCGCGGCGAGCGGTCGCCCCGCAGCTTGCAGGTCGTGAGCGTCGCGCCCCTGCTCGCCATGGCCATCAAGTCCATCCACCGATCGGAGTCGGTGAGCTCCCTGTTCGAATGACCCTGTGCGCGGCCGCCTCCGAACGGCCGCGGCGAAACATCCAGGAGGAAACGATGGCTCAGAGCGCGACACTGAAGGCCGAGGTCCGCGGGCGGGTCGGGAGCCGCGACGCGCGCAAGCTGCGCGGCGCCGGCCGGCTGCCCTGCAACCTGCAAGGCCTCGGCGAGGGGGATTCGCCCTACGTCAACCTGCACCTCGACCGCCACGAGTTCATGAACTCGCGCCGCGCACACGTGCACCTGTACGACCTCGAGCTCGAAGGCGAGCTGCACCCGGCCGTCGTGCGCGAGCTGCAGTGGGACGACCTCGGCGAGCAGCTGCTGCACGTCGAGTTCAAGCGCGTCATCCGCGGCATGGTGACCGAGGCCGAGGTGGAGCTCGAGATCGCGGGCATGCCCAAGAACGGCGTGGTCAACCTGCTCGTGCAGCACGTCACCGTGAGCACGCTGCCCGCGAACATCCCGGACTCGATCATCGTCAAGGTGGGCGAGCTCGAGGAGGGGGATCACGTCAAGGCGAGCGACCTCGAGCTGCCGGAGGGGGTCACCCTCGTCGAGCCCCCGGGGCTCGAGGTGCTGGTCATCTCCGGACAGCGCGTCGTGCTCGAGCCCGCGCCCGGCGCGGCCGAGGTGGGCGAGGCGGCTCCCGAGGCGGCCGAGGGCGCCGAGGGTGGCGAGGAGGAAGGCCAGTAGCCCGCGCCGATGGAGCGAGCTTGCGCCGGCGCCGCCCACCGCTAAGATGCTCGGCCTTCCCGTGTGCGGGCCCCTGCCCCGGACGGGGAGGCCGTCCCTTCGCGGCGCGAGGGGGTCCGCCGTGACCCGCCTCGTCGTCGGACTGGGCAACCCCGGCCCCGAGTACCAGGGAACCCGGCACAACGTCGGTTTCGAGGTGCTCGATCGGCTGGCTCGCCACGAAGGGGAGCTCTTTCGAAGTGCGCGTCACCTGGAGGGGTACCGCGGTCCGCGCGGGTTCTCGTGGGCACGTCTGGAGGATCCGGACGCGCTCTTCCTGAAGCCCGAGACCTACATGAACCGCTCCGGCGACGTCGTGGCCCCCGTCGCGCGCTACCTGGCGTGGACGGAGGACCCGGGCTCGCTCGCACCGCTCGTCATGGTCGTCTACGACGACATGGACCTCGCGGTCGGCAAGCTCCGGATCCGGCCCCACGGGGGGGCCGGGGGCCACAACGGGATGCGCTCGATCATCGACCGACTCGGCACGGACCGTTTCCCGCGCTTGCGTATCGGGATCGGCCGGTCGAGGACCGATGCGGCGCGTCATGTGCTCGAACCGTTCTCCGCGACGGAGCGGGCCGAGATCGACGTATCCGTGGCCGAGGCCGCGGATGCGGTGCTCGACTGGCTCCGGACCGGCGATCTCGAGGGGTGCATGACGCGGTTCCAAAGCCGCTGGAACCAGGAGACCTAGCACCGCTGGGCTCGCCCCGCCCCCGGCGGGGGAATCGACAAGGAGACCGATGACCACTCTGTACGAAGCCATGTTCCTCATCGACAACCAGACGGTGCGGGAGGGCTGGGACCAGGCCAAGGGCGTGGTCACCGACACGCTCGCCAAGTACGGCGGGAGGGTCCGCACGGCCCGGCGCTGGGACGAGCGGCGGCTCGCGTTCTCGATCCGCGGCCGTCGGCGCGGGACCTACCTGCTCGCGTACTACGAGCTCGAGGCGGCCGGCATCCCGGCCATGCGCCGCGACCTCGACCTCAGCGAGCGGGTGCTGCGCTACCTCATCATGCGCGCGGACGGGGTGCCCGACGCGGAGGTCGCTCTCTCGGCGGCGGAGAACGCCGCCGACTTCGTCGTGCCCGAGCCGCCGCCCGACGACGCTCCCGAGGAGCGGGAGGCGGACGACGACGAGGCGGGAGGGCGTCCGGGAAGGGACGAGCGCCGCCGCGGCGAGCGGGCGGATTCCGGACGGGCGGAGGACTCCGACGACGATGCCGAGGCGGCGGGCGCCGCCCACGACGAGTCGGACAGCGACGAGGAGACGGAGGACTAGACCATGGCACGCCGACCCCCCGCTCTCATCGCCGGCAAGAACTGCGACGACCCCCTGATCGACTACAAGGACATCGACTACCTGACGAAGTTCTTGACCCCCCACGGGCAGATCCTCTCGCGCAAGCGAACGGGCTTCTGCACGCAGTGCCAGAGGCAGCTGAAGAAGGCGATCAAGCAGGCCCGGCACATGGCGCTCTTGCCCTTCGTCGGCTAGGAGGTATCGATGAAACGTTCAATGGACGTCCTCCTGCGCGAGAACGTGCGCCAGCTGGGCATCTGCGGGGACGTCGTCCGCGTCTCCACGGGCTTCGCGCGCAACTACCTCTTCCCGCGTCGCCTGGCGGTCCACGCGACGGCGGAGAACAAGCGATCGCTGGCGCGGCGCGCCGCGCGCATGGCCGTCGAGGCCGAGACCCATAGGGCCCGGGTCGCGGCGACCCTCGCCGCGCTGGCCGAGATCGAGCTCGAGACCGTACAGCGCGCCGACGAGCAGGGGCACCTCTACGGATCGGTCAGCGCCGCGCTGGTCGTCGAGCTCCTCGCGCGGGCCGGTTTCAGCGTCGAGGAACGCAACGTCCGTCTCGCGACCCCGATCAAGACCGTCGGCACGCACGCCGTTCCGATCCACGTCCACGGCGAGGAGAACGCCGAGGTCCGCGTGACCGTCGTGGCGGAGTGACGGGGCACCGGGTCGCGCCAAGACCACCGTCTTCGCGCTTCCTGGCCGGCTCGCGAGCCGCGAGTCGTTCGGGAACCGCGAAGACGGTGGTTTTGATGCGACCCCGTTCGTATCCTCGAGGCCGCTCCCGGCGGCGCGCCCACGCGGAGCGTCATCGATGGTCGTTCGCGACAGAGCCTTGCCGTCTCCTCCCGTCCGACCCGGCCCACCGTGCAGGTGAGAGGATCGGCTTGAGCGAGGGCGAGCTGAGGGGACGTGTGCCGCCGCACAACGAGGAGGCGGAGCGCGCCGTGCTCGGCGCGTTGCTCCTCGATCCCGACCGCATCCCGGACGTAGCCGAGACGCTCGCCGGGGAGTCGTTCTTCGCCCGGCGGCATCGGCTGATCTTCGAGTTGCTCGTCGACCTCTCCGAGCGCAGCCTCGGGATCGACCTCTTGGCCGTCGCCGAGGCCCTGCGCGCCAGGGGCACCCTGGGCGACGTCGGGGGCAACGCCTACCTGGCGGAGCTCACGGGCGTCGTGAGCTCCGCGGCACACCTCTTGCATCACGCCGCGCTGGTCGCCGAGACCGCCCTCTTGCGGCGCCTGATCGGCGAGTCGTCGGGGATCATCGACGAGGCCTACTCCACGCCGCCCGATCCCACCAGCGTCGCCGATCTGCTCGACCGCTCCGAGAACCGCATCTTCCAGATCTCCGGCACCCGCGACCGCAGCGGCGCCACGCCGATCGCCGTGGCGGTCGAGGAGGCCTTCAAGCGCATCGACGCGGCCTCGGGCCGCAAGGGGTTGACCGGGCTCGCGAGCGGGTTCTACGAGCTGGACGACATGCTCTGCGGCTTCAACGCGGGCGAGATGACGGTCATCGCGGCGCGGCCGTCGATGGGCAAGACGGCGCTCGTGCTGAACGTGATGGACCACGCCACCACGCACAAGCCCGAGTGGCTCGATCACGATCCGTGCGTGCTGTTCTTCAGCCTCGAGATGGGCAGGCTGTCGATCGTCCAGCGCATGCTGTGCGCCCGCGCGCGCGTCGACGCCCACAAGCTGCGGACCGGCAAGATCCCGCGCGAGGACTATGCCGAGCTCGCCCGCGCGGCGGGCGAGCTGCAGGGGGCGAAGCTCTTCATCGACGACACGCCCGGCCTCAGCGTGATGAGCCTGCGCAGCCGCGCGCGCCGGCTGAAGCACAACCACGGCCTCGACATGATCGTGGTCGACTACCTGCAGCTCATGAGCGCGAAGGCCGAGAGCCGCCAGCACGAGATCAGCCTGATCTCGCGCTCGCTCAAGGAGCTCGCGCGCGAGCTCGAGGTGCCCATCGTCACCATCTCGCAGCTCTCGCGTGCCGTCGAATCGCGGGACAACAAGCGCCCGCAGCTCTCCGACCTGCGCGAGTCCGGGTCGATCGAGCAGGATGCCGACGTGGTCCTGATGCTCTACCGCGAGGAGTACTACAACCGCACGGACGAGAACCAGGGCAAGGCCGAGGTCATCTGCGCCAAGCAGCGCAACGGCCCGACGGGGTCGGTCAAGCTGCAGTTCTTCGGCAGCATCCTGCGCTTCGAGAACCCGGCCCCTTCGATGGCGGAACAGATCGTGCTGTGAGCGGCGACCCGCCTGCCAAGGGCTCCCTCGCGGGGTGGCTCCGTCGCTTCCTCTTGATCGTCTCCGCGCTGGCGCTCCGGGCTTCGCTCGCCTCCGCCCAGGACCCCGACTTCGCGGGGGAGACCGTCGTCGCGATCCGCATCGAGGGTCTGGAGTTCCACACCGAGCAGGCGATCCTCGACGCGATGGAGCAGAAGATCGGCCAGCCGCTCGACCCGGCGGCGATGCGCCGCAGCATGACCGCGCTCTGGGACACGTACAAGATCCTCCCCGCCGGCTGGACGCCGGTGAAGGTCGAGGGCGGCGTCCAGATCGTGATGTACCTGCAGGAGTGGCCGGTCGACTTCGAGGCCCGGCTCGTCGGGAACGTGCAGGTCAAGACGAAGGACGTCCTCGAGTGGGCGGGCATCGGCCCCGGGGGGCAGGTCAACCTGAACGAGGTCGAGCGCATCCGCCGCCGGCTGACCGAAGCCTACAAGCGCAAGGGCTTCTACCACGTCGAGGTCGAGGCCGTCACGCGCGACCCGGAGGGCGGCGAGGAGGCGCCCGCGGACGTGATCTTCCAGATCCGCGAGGGCCCGAAGGTGCGCTGCACCGGCGTCACGATCAAGGGCAACGAATCGATCCCCGACACCGGCACCCTGTTCTGGCGCGGCGGGCTGCAGAAGCTCGCGGACGTGCAGACGAAGGGCAAGGGGCTCCTCCACTGGTGGGGCCGCACCTTCGACGAAGAGGCGCTCGAGGCGGACCTCGTCGCGCTGAAGAAGGTCTACCGCGACCGCGGATACCTCGACGTCTTCATCGAGGTCGAGGACCTCGCGTTCAACGAGCAGCGCAACCGCGTGCGCGTGCACATCCTGGTCGAGGAGGGCGAGCTGTACTCGATCTCGTCGGTGGACGTGCGCGCGTTCGTGCGCGTCGGGACCGGGCCCGAGGACGTCGAGCCCGCCGACCTGCACTTCCCGGTCGAGGAGCTGATCGCGCGGCTCGAGGCGCGGCAAGGGGTCCCGCTCGAGGCGGCGCGCGTGCAGGCGGACCACTTCGCGCTGCGCGACTACTACGGCGAGCGCGGCTACCTCGAGGAACGCTTCTTCCAGGAGCGCCGCGGGCCCGACGGCGCCCCGATCGCGCCCGAGGGGTTCGAGTTCCTGGAGCCGGTCACGGTCGTCGACCCCGAGACGCGCCAGGTGCGGCTGATCTACCGCATCGTGCAGGGACGGCCGCGCATCGTGCGCGACGTGACGTTCCGCGGCAACGAGCACACCCGCGACCGGGTCCTGCGGCGCGAGGTGAGCGTCAAGGTCGGCGAGATCGCCAACGTGCGCGACATCCACCGCTCGCGCGCGCGCCTCGAGGGAACCGGCTACTTCACCGATCGCAACAGCCCCGACCACCCCCCGCCGCGCTTCGTGCTCAAGGAGACCGACGACCCCGACTACGTCGACGTCGAGTACGTCGTCATCGAGGGGCGCGTGGTCGACCTCGCCGTCTCGGGCGGGATCGCGAGCGACAGCGGCCTCGTCGGCATCCTCTCGCTCTCGATGCGCAACTTCGACGCCGCGAACCTGCCGAAGTCGTTCTCCGGCATGTTCGGCGAGGTGTACCGCAAGGAGGCGTTCCACGGCAACGGCGAGGTCTTGATGCTCGACCTCGCTCCCGGCTCCCAGATCAGCTACGCCCGCATCCGCTACCGTTACCCCGACCTGCTCGGCAGCCACTACAACCGCTGGTCGGTCGACACCGAGGTCGAGCGCCGCGAGCGCATCTACAGCTCGCACGACGAGGACACGTCCGCACTCACCGTCGACTTCGGCCGCGTCTTCGACTTCGACAAGGTCTTCTCGGTCGGGCCCGTGTTCCAGCAAGTCGACGTCAACGATCTCGACGAGGACGCGGTCCTGCCGGAGACGCTGATCCTCTCGGAAGGCATCAGCGACTACGTGGGCGTGAACGCCGGGTTTCGCTACGAGCAGCTGAACAACCGCCTGAGCCCGTCGTCGGGCATGTTCTTCCGCACCTCGGTCACGGTGTACGGGGACGTCCTCGGCGGCGATCAGGAGTACGTCAAGCCGGAGTTCTTCGTCGACTGGTACAACCCGCTCGGTTCGGCGGAGAGGAGCGTTCGGAACGTGCTCTTCGCGTCGTTCGCCGGCGGCGTGGCCCAGCCCTACGGCGACACCGAGTTCATCAACTACTCACAGAGGTTCTTCCTCGGCGGCTCGGTGACGCTGCGCGGCTTCAGGTTCCGCGGCGTCGGTCCCTTCGTCCAGGAGAACGGGGTGCAGGCCGACTACCCGATCGGCGGGGAGACGTACATGCGCGGCACGGTCGAGTACCGCTTCCCGCTGTACACCGTGGCGCAGCCTGGCACGACCGACCGGCGCGAGATGTTCCGCGGCGCGCTGTTCTTCGACTGGGGCGTCCTCGACCCCGAGCCCATGCAGCTCGACTTCGATCAGCTGCGGATGGCGACCGGCTTCGGCTTCGGGCTCGCGTACCCGATCCCGCTGACGTTCAACTTCGGCTGGCCGCTGCGCGACGGGCCAGGTGACCAGCTGGAAGTCTTCTCGTTCCGGCTCCAGCTGCGCTGACCGGGAGCGCCCCAACGCGGGCAGACCCGGCTGGCCGCGAGAAGTCCGCGGCGGCTCCCCAGCGAGCGAGGCCATTGACACGCCGCGCGCCCCTCGCTACACCTCGGCCGGCCGGTCTGCGCTCCGTAGCAGGCCGAAGGAGGCCCGCCCTCGGGCCCGACAGGATGACCGCACGCACTCTATCCGAACTCGCCGAGCTCTGCGGCGCCAGCCTGGAGGGCGACGGCTGCCGGGCGATCGTCGGCCCCGCGACCCTGCGCGAGGCCACCGAGAGCGAGATCAGCTTCCTCGGGCATCCGCGCTACCGGGCCCTCGTGGAGAGCACCCGCGCCGGCGCCGTCCTCGTGAACGAGGAGTTCGCGACGGCGCGCACCGACCTCGCGCTGCTGCGCTGCGCCGACCCCGGAGGCGCCTTCTCGCGCATCGTCCTGGCCTTCGCGCGCGAGCCGGCGCGCGAGTGGACCGGCGTGCACCCGACGGCCCTCGTCGACCCGGGCGCGAAGGTCGGCGACGGCGCGACCATCGGCCCGCGCTGCGTCGTCGGGTTCGATGCGCGGATCGGGGCGCGAGCGTACCTGCACCCGGGCGTCGTCGTGGGCCCGCACGCGAGCCTCGGCGAGGACAGCGTCCTGCACCCCGGCGTCGTGCTGTACTCCGGGGTCGCGATCGGAGCGCGCTGCGTGATCCACGCAGGCGCCGTGATCGGCGCCGACGGCTTCGGCTTCGACATGACCGCGCAGGGCTGGGCGAAGATCCCGCAGTGCGGCACGGTCGTCGTCGAGGACGACGTCGAGGTCGGGGCCAACTCGACGATCGACCGCGCGCGCTTCGGGGCCACGCGCATCGGCCGCGGCGTCAAGATCGACAACCAGGTCCACGTCGGCCACAACGTGCAGGTGGGCGCGGAGTCCCTGCTCGTCGCCCAGGTGGGGATCGCCGGCTCCACGATCGTCGGAAAGCGCACGATCCTCGCGGGCCAGGTGGGCGTCTCGGGACACATCGAGCTCGGCGACGGCGTGCGCGTCGGGGGAGCGAGCGCCGTCTTCAGGGATGTGCCCGCGGGCCAGGAGGTCGTGGGCAACCCGGCCGCTCCCAAGACGGAGGCGATGCGCAACAACCATCGTCTGAGGCGGCTCGGGCTGCTCGTCGAGCGCGTGAGCCGGCTCGAGCACCGGATCGCGGAGCTCGAGGGGGACGGCTCCTGATGCGCCGCCAGCGGACCCTGCGCACGGCCGTCGAAGTGTCGGGAGTCGGCCTCCATTCCGGCGCGATCGTCCAGGCCCGACTCCTGCCCGCGGCTCAGGGCACCGGCATCGAGTTCGTCCGCGTCGACCTGCCGGACGCGCCGTCGGTCCCCGCGCACATCGCCTACCAGTCGCCCAAGGCGCGCCGCATCCGCCTCGAGCGCGGCGGAGCTCGGGTGGAGACCGTCGAGCACTTCCTGGCGACGTGCAAGGGGCTGGGCGTCGACAACGTGAAGGTCGAGGTCACCGCGGCCGAGCTGCCCGGCCTCGACGGCAGCGCGACCCCGTACGTCGAGCTCTTCCAGCAGGCCGGCATCGTCGAGCAGCGCGACGAGGTCAAGTCGTTCAAGCTCGATCAGGCCGTCTACGTGCGCGACGGGGATGCGACGCTGGTGGCGCTGCCCACCGATGACGACGGATTGACCCTGCAGTACGTCGCGTCGTTCGAGGAGCCGGGCGTCGCCAACGGCTCCTACCAGACGCGCGTTACGCCCGAGATCTTCAAGGCCGAGATCGCTCCGGCGCGGACCTTCGCGCTCGCCTCCGAGGTCGAGGCGCTCATGGCGATGGGGCTCGGGAAGGGCGCGACCCGCGACAACACGCTCGTCCTCGGGTCGCCCGACTGCCAGTACCGCATTCCCGACGAGCCCGTGCGGCACAAGATCCTCGATCTCCTCGGGGACCTGCACCTGCTTGGCGCGGAGCTCTCGGCGCACGTCATCGCGACCCGCTCCGGGCACAAGACGAACGCCGACCTCGTGCGCCGCCTGCTCGACCTCATGCAGGCGAAGGAGATGGGCGGGCTGATCCAGCGCGAGTCCGGAATGGACATCCGCGAGATCATCCGGATGCTGCCGCACCGCTTCCCGTTCCTCCTGATCGACCGCGTCGTCGAGGTCGACGGCTACAACCGCGCCGTGGCGATCAAGAACGTGACGATCAACGAGCCGTACTTCCAGGGGCACTTCCCCGACCGGCCGCTGATGCCCGGCGTGCTCCAGCTGGAGGCGATGGCCCAGCTCGCCGGGATGCTCCTCCTGCGCAAGCTGGAGTACACCGGAAAGCTCGCCGTGCTGTGGTCGATCGACAAGGTCAAGCTGCGCGGCGCGGTGGAACCGGGAGACCAGCTGCGGATCGAGGTCGAGACTCGACGCATGAAGGGCGAGACCGCGCAGGTGCGTGGTCGAGGGTCCGTCGCCGGCCGGACGGTCTGCGAGGCGATCCTGATGTTCACAATGATCGATGCTTGAGGGACAATGGCCACCAAGATTCACCCCACCGCCGTCATCGCGCCGGGCGCAGAGCTGGGCGAGGACGTCGAAATCGGCCCCTACTCGGTGGTCGGACCGCGAGTTCGGATCGGCGAGCGAACGCGCATCGGCGCTCACGTCGTCATCGACGGCGCCACGACGCTGGGCGCGGAGAACGCGATCCTCGGACAGGCGAGCCTGGGATCGGCTCCACAGGACCTGTCCTACAAGGACGAGCCCACGCGCCTCGACATCGGCAACTCGAACACGATCCGCGAGTTCGTGACCATCAACCGCGGCACGGTCAAGGGCGGCGGCGTCACCAGCATCGGCGACGGCTGTCTCTTCATGGCCTGCTGTCACATCGCGCACGACTGCGACATCCGCGACCACGTGATCCTGGGCAACAACGTGATGCTCGCCGGACACGTGCTCGTCGACAAGTACGCGAACATCGCCGGCGGGACGGGCGCGCACCACTTCCTGACGATCGGCGCCTTCGCCTACGTCGGGGGCATGACGCGCCTCGTGCGCGACATTCCGCCGTACATGATCGCCGAGGGGCACAACGCCCGGATCCGCGGCGTCAACGTGGTCGGTCTGCAGCGCGCCGGCTTCAAGGAAGCGGACCTGACCGAGCTGCGGTCCGTGTTCAAGCGGCTCTTTCGCGCCAAGCAGACCATGCGCGCGGTCCTGGACGAGCTGCGCGAGGAGAACCACCAGAGCGGATTCGTCAAGCACCTGATCGCGTCGATGAGCAACACCGAGCTGGGGCTCAAGGGCCGCTACCGCGAGAGCCTGCGCGAGGAGTTCGCGCGCCTGGGAGTGCTGCGCATCCTCGAGGGGCGGACCGACGTATGAGCCCGCCGCGCGTGCTGCGGGTCGCCGTCGTCGGCGTCGGGCACCTGGGACGGATCCACGCGCAGATCTACTCCGAGCACCCCGGCGCCGAGCTCGCCTGCGTCGTCGACTCGAACGGCGAGCGCGCGGCGGCGCTGGCCGCCGAGCTCGGGTGCGCCGCGCTCTCCGACGCCAGCGAGCTGCCGCCCGACCTGGACGCGGTCAGCGTGGTCGTGCCCACCGTCCAGCACGCGGCCGTCGCCGTACCCATCCTGGAGCGCGGAACGGCCGTCCTCGTCGAGAAGCCCCTGGCGCAGGATCTCGAGCAGGCGGACCGGATCCTGGCGGCCGCGGAGCGCTCGGGCGCGATCCTCTCCGTGGGCCACGTCGAGCGTTTCCAGCCCGGCCTGCGGCGCGTGCGCGAGATGGGCATGAAGCCGCGCTTCATCGAATGCCACCGCCTGGCGCCGTTCTCGTTCCGCAGCGTGGACGTCGGCGTCGTGCACGACCTCATGATCCACGACCTCGACCTCGTGCTCGATCTGATCGACGGCCCGGTCGAGTCGGTCGACGCGGCCGGCGGGGCGATCCTGACCGACAACGAGGACGTCGCGTCGGCGCGCATCGTCTTCGCCAGCGGCGCGCGCGCGAACGTCACCGCGAGCCGAGCCTCGCTCAAGCCGATGCGCCGCTTCCGTCTCTTCTCGAGCGAGGGTTACGTCAGCTTGGACTTCACGGAGAACTACGGGCTGCTCGTGAAGAAGGGACCGAACTGGGAGGCCGGGCGCGCCGAGCTGGCGCGCGTCGACCCGGTGAGCGCGTCGGCCGACCAGGCGCGCTTCCTGGAGCGCGGGCTGCTCGAGATCGTCGAGCTCCCGCTCGAGGGCGAGCAGCGTCCGCTGCAGGCCGAGCTGGACTCCTTCCTCGCGTGCGTGCGCGACGGGCGCACGCCGCAGGTGACGGGTGCCGACGGGCGCCGCGCCCTGGAGCTCGCCGACCGCATCTGCGCCGAGATCCGGGCTCAGCGCCGCGACTGGTAGCGGCGTCCCACGCGCGCCCGGTATCCTCCGCGCCCGTCCTCGCGTCCGGACGAGCCCCAATGCAGCTTAGACCTGTAGACCCCAACGTCTCCTTCCCCGAGCTCGAGGAACAGCGCCTCGAGCGCTGGGACGAGCTACGCGTCTTCGAGCGCAGCGTCGCCGAGAAGGACCCGCGGGATAGCTACGTCTTCTACGACGGACCGCCCTTCGCGACGGGCTTGCCGCACTACGGACACCTCGTGGCGAGCATCCTCAAGGACGTCGTTCCACGCTACTGGACCATGCGCGGCCGGCGGGTCGAGCGTCGCTGGGGCTGGGACTGCCACGGGCTGCCCGTCGAGAACGAGACCGAGAAGGAGCACGGCCTCAAGGACAAGCGGGACATCGAGGCGATGGGCATCGCCGCCTTCAACGAGGCGTGCCGCAGCATCGTCCTGCGCTACACCGAGGAGTGGAAGAAGACCATCCGGCGCCTCGGCCGCTGGGTGGACTTCGATGGCGGCTACAGGACGATGGACCGCGACTTCATGGAGTCGGTCTGGTGGGGCTTCAAGCGGCTCTGGGACGCGGATCTGATCTACCAGGGGTTCCGGATCCAGCCCTACTGCCCGCGCTGCGGGACGCCGCTGTCCAACTTCGAGCTCAACCAGCCGGGCGGCTACCGCGACCGCCAGGACCCCAGCATCACGGTCCGCGTCGCCTTGCGCGACCGGCCGGAAGCCGAGCTCTGGCTCTGGACGACGACGCCCTGGACGTTGCCGGCGAACACGGCCGTCGCGGCCGGCGCGGACATCGTCTACCTCGAGGTGCGGACCGAGAAGGGCCGCAACGCCATCCTCGCCGAGTCGCGCCTCGGAGCGTACTTTCCCGACCTGGCGCAGGAGCGCGTCGTGGCGCGCTACACGGGCCGCGACCTCGAGGGCTGGCGCTACGCGCCGCTCTTCGATTTCCAGCCGGACCGCGGTGGAAGGCAGTACACGGTCCTGCTCGCCGACTACGTCAGCACCGCGGAAGGCACCGGGCTCGTGCACCAGGCCCCCGCGTTCGGCGAGGACGACTTCGAGACCGGGCGCCAGCACGACCTGCCGGTCTTCCGCCCCGTCGGACCGGACGGGCGCTTCACGAGCGAGGTCGAGCCGTACGCCGGCATGCTCGTCAAGGATGCCGACAAGGCCATCCTGCGCGACCTGGGAGCGGCCGGGGCGCTCGTCCAGCACCGCACGCTGGACCACAGCTACCCGCACTGCTACCGCTGCGACACGCCCTTGATCTACATGGCGCTGGACACGTGGTTCATGAGCATCGAGCCCGTCAAGCCGGCCATGATCCGCTGGAACGCCACTACGCGCTGGGTTCCCGAGGCGCTCAAGACCGGCCGCTTCGGCAACTGGCTGGAGGGCGCACGCGACTGGAACTTCTCGCGCAATCGCTACTGGGGGACGCCGATCCCCATCTGGATCTGCGACGCGTGCGGGGCCCGCGAGTGCCTCGGGTCCGTGGCCGAGCTCGAGGAGAGGTCTGGGCGCGAGGTCACCGACCTGCACAAGCATTTCGTGGACGAGTACACGTGGGAATGCGCGGAGTGCGCGGGGGCGATGCGTCGCGTGCCGGAGATCTTCGACTGCTGGTTCGAATCCGGCTCGATGCCGTTCGCGCAGAACCACTACCCGTTCGAGAACAAGGAGGAGTTCGAACGCAACTTCCCGGCCGACTACGTGGCCGAGGGGCTCGACCAGACCCGCGGCTGGTTCTACACGCTGACTGTCCTCGCGGCGGCCCTGTTCGACAAGCCCGCATACAAGAACGTGATCGTCAACGGCATCGTGCTCGCCGAGGACGGCGAGAAGATGTCCAAGAGCAAGAAGAACTACCCCGATCCGACCTTCGTCCTGGACGAGTACGGAGCGGACGCCCTGCGCATCTACCTCATCGACTCGCCGGTCGTGAACGCCCAGGACCTGCGCTTCAACGAGGCGGGCATCGCGGAGCATGTGCGGACCGTCCTGCTGCCGCTGTGGAACGCGTACTCGTTCCTCACGCGCTACGCCGCGGTCGACGGCTGGACTCCGGGAGGCGTTCCCGACCCGGCCGTCAACGAGCTCGACGGCTGGGTGCTCTCGCGCTTGCAGTCGCTGATCGCGACGGTCGAGGTCCACATGGAACGCTACGAGCTGTTCCGCGTGGTCCCCGCACTCCTGGACTTCATCGACGAGCTGACCAACTGGTACATCCGCCGCAGCCGGCGCAGATTCTGGAAGGCGGGCGAGGCGTGCGACGCCGACGTCGACAAGCTGAACGCGTACCGCACGCTGCACCACGTCCTCTTGACCCTCAGCCGCGTGCTGGCGCCCTTCCTGCCGTTCGTCGCGGACGAGATCTATACCAACCTCAGCTGTGGTACGCGTCGCGAGAGCGTGCATCTGGACGACTTCCCCGCGCGTGACGAGGGGCTCCAGGACCTGGAGCTCGAGCGCCGCATGCGGCTCGCGCAGACGGCCGTCGGACTGGGGCGCGGGCTGCGCAACAAGCACGGGGCGAAGACGCGCCAGCCGCTGCCGCAGATGACCGTCGTGGTCGCGTCGCCCGCGGAGCGCAGCGCGTTCGAGCGCTGCGCCGACCTCGTCGCCGAGGAGCTCAACGTCAAGGACATCGTCGTGTCGGCGGACGAGTCGGAGCTCGTCACGTACTCGGCGCGCCCGAACTTGAAGGTCCTCGGGCCGCGCTACGGCAAGCGACTCGCGGAGATCAAGCGCGAGGTTGCCGCGCTGACGAACGAGGAGCTGGCCGGCGTGCTGGGCGGGGTCGCGGTTCCCAGCGCCGCCGTCCCGGGACTCGCGTACGACCCGGAGACGCTGCTGGTCGACCGCACGTCGCGTGCGGGGACGGTCGTGGACACGCAGGACGGGATCACGGTCGCGCTCGACCTCACGGTCACCGCGGACCTGAAGCTGGAAGGTCTCGCGCGCGAGCTCGTGAACCGCATCCAGAACCAGCGCAAGAACATGGGGCTGCAGCTCGACGACCGGATCCGCGTGCGCATCTGGGCCTCGGGCGATGTCGCGCGGGCGGCGCGCGAGCACTGGCCCTTCCTCCGCGCCGAGGTGCTCGCGACGGGCGACCTCGAGTGGCCTGCGGGGCCACCGCAGGAGGCGACGCGCCACGACGTGGACGGCGCCGAGGTGCACGTCGCGCTGCAGCGCGAGCCCTGAAGGCCCACATCGGGGGCCGCGCTGCAAACGGCGAGCCCACCGATCGTCGAAGGATGCTCGGGAATCCGTTGCGGCGCGCTCCGGGAGTGCTACCTTGACCGTCAGGGGCAACCCTGGCGATGCAGGTGTCTTTCCAGCTACCCAGGAGCCGAATGAACCTATACCGGGCCTACCGTTTGGGCGGGGCAGGACCCCGTCCTACCTGGCCCACCTGGAACTCTTGAGGTTCCGGGTACACGAGAGCACGGCATCGCCGGGACCCCCGAACCTCCCGAGACCTCACGCGCGCCGTCCAGCGCGCCGCGCCGCACGGCGTCGATTCTCCCCCCGACGCGCTGGAGTGGCCCGAGCCCAGGGCTATCATCGCCGAGGTCTGAGCTGGCCGAGCGCCGAGCCGCGAGCAAGGTAGGAGATCGCGCATGAGGGGAGTCCTGATCGTCGTCCTGGGCGGAGCGCTGCTCTGGCTCGTCTTCGCAACGTTCCTCTTCGATCCGGTCGAGGGCGGCGCGGCTCGACGCGCGTCGGGCTTCGCGGCCCGGCCGGCGCCCGCGGCCGAGCCAGCCGCGCTCGCCCCGGAGCCGGACCTCGCGCCCTCGCCAGCAGACGAGGGGGGGAGCGGGGCGTTCGTCGCGGCGGCCGATCCGGCCGGGGACGGCGCGCAGCCGTGGGCCGGCCGCGACGCTCCCTCGCCCCGGGAAGCCCTCGGCTCCGGCGACCAGGACTTCCGCGCCACGCTCGGCCGCGGCGACCGGACCGAGCTCGGCCGCCTGCTCGCCCACGAACGCCGCTTCCAGGTCCTCGAGAGCTACCTCAACGAGGGCGACGGCCGCGAGCTCCCGGTGGGCACTCGCAAGCTCGCCTCCGCCTACTGGCTCGCGCTGGTCGGGGACCCCGCCGCCGCCGAGCTCGCCGCCGGGATCGAGGGGGCCGAGGGCGTTACGGACGAGACGTTCGAGCTGCTGCGCACCGCGCTGGATGGCGAAAGGCCGCACGCGGCTGCGGCCGGCAAGCGACGGCCGGACGCGCTGGCCCTCGGGATGCGCATCGGGCTGCTCGACCGCCGGGCCGAGGCGGCCGTGCGTCGGAGCAAGGCGAGGGAGGCCGCCGAGGCCTACTCGGAGCTTCTGCAGCTCGAGCTCGCCGCGCCCTGGCTTCCGGAAAGGGACGCGCTGAACCGCTGGAGCGCAGCTCTGAACCAGGCGCAGGAGGGCCACCGCTTCGATCCACAGGGCAGCTGGCCCAGCCTCGACTTCACGGTCCGGCCGAACGACAACCTCGTCCTGATCCGCAAGGAGGTGCTGCGCCAGCACCCGCATCTCCTGCTCTGCACCGGGATGATCGCTCGCGCCAATCGGGTCGGCCAGTACATCCAGCCCGGCGACGTGCTGCGCATCCCGACCGACCGGCCGAGCGTCCTGGTGGACCTGGACTCGCACCTGGCGCTCTACAAGCTCGGGGACGAGGTGGTGCAGGCGTGGGAGATCGGCATCGGCCGCGAGGGCCAAGACACTCCGACCGGGACGTTCGTGGTCGGCGTGAAGCAGGAGGAGCCCAGCCACATGCCGATCGGCGGGCGCCAGCTGCCGTACGGCCACGCCGACAACCCCCTCGGGACGCGCTGGATCGCCTGGAACCGGGGAGGGGAGAACTCGCATTACGGCTTCCACGGGACGAACGACCCCGACGGGGTGGGCGCGCGTGTCAGCGAGGGCTGCGTGCGGATGCTCAACGAGGACGTCGAGGCGCTGTTCGAGATCCTGCCGAGCGGCGCGACCGTGACCGTCCAGCCCTGAGCGGCCGTGACGGAATCTCGACGACCTCCAGCCCCCTGGCCCACCCCGGCGGCGTGGCGGGTCGCCTTCGAGGCGACCCAGCGCGTCGTCTCGATGCGCCTTCGGCGGACCGGGACTCGCCCCCTTCCGAGCCCCTTCGCCCGCGATTCGTCGTCGGCGCGCCTCGCCAGGACAGAAGCCGGCCCGGGCCGGAAGCCGCGCAGGTTCTTCTGACAACCCCCGAGCGCCGCGGCGCGCGGGCCGCGGGCCCGAGGCGCCGCGGGCCCGGTCGGGGGCGCCTGCGCGCGGGCGCGGCCCCAGAGGCGGCCTACCTCCGGTCCCAACTCCTTTGCCGGCACGGGTTTGGCTCGAGGGAGCGTGGGCGGCGTTTTTTTCCCGGGTCGGCCGTTGACCCCTCCGGGCGAGGCCCTATCATCTCCGCTCCACCACGCGAGGGAGCGCCTCGTCGAAGCGAGTCCCTCCTGGTCCCCGAGATCGGGTCCCAGGGGCGGGTTCCGTCGCGCGGGCTCTTTGAAAACAAGGGTGACCCTTGAAACCTGAGCGAGTAGACGGCTCCGCGTTCGCGCGGGGTCCGTACTCGATACCAAGAATCAAAAACTTCAAGTGAAGGGTTTGATCCTGGCTCAGAACGAACGTTAGCGGTGTGGATTAGGCATGCAAGTCGCGCGCGAAAGCCTTCGGGCGAGTAAAGCGGCGAAAGGGTGAGTAACACGTAACCAACGTACCCTCCAGACCGGGATAACTACTGGAAACGGTAGGTAATACCGAATGGACCCCCAGAGGGCATCCTCTGGGAGGTAAACGGTGGCTTCGGCTGCTGCTGGGGGAGCGGGTTGCGGCCTATCAGCTAGTTGGTGGGGTAACGGCCCACCAAGGCGGCGACGGGTAGCGGGTCTGAGAGGATGATCCGTCACACTGGGACTGAGACACTGCCCAGACTCCTACGGGAGGCTGCAGTCGAGAATCTTCCGCAATGGGCGAAAGCCTGACGGAGCGACACCGCGTGCAGGATGACGGCCTTAGGGTTGTAAACTGCTGTCACGCCCTAGGAATGCCGTGTCGTGAATAGCGGCACGGTTGACCAAGGCGAGAGGAAGAGCCGGCTAACTCCGTGCCAGCAGCCGCGGTAATACGGAGGGCTCTAACGTTGTTCGGAATCACTGGGCATAAAGCGCACGCAGGCGGTCTGCTAAGTCGGTCGTGAAATCCCCCGGCTCAACCGGGGAACTGCGTCCGATACTGACAGGCTCGAGAGTGGAAGGGGTGAGTGGAACTCCAGGTGGAACGGTGAAATGTGTAGATATCTGGAGGAACACCGGTGGCGAAAGCGGCTCACTGGTCCATCTCTGACGCTGAGGTGCGAAAGCTAGGGTAGCAAACGGGATTAGATACCCCGGTAGTCCTAGCCGTAAACGATGGGCACTAGGCAGTGGGATTCCCTATGGTTCTCATTGCCGCAGCTAATGTGTTAAGTGCCCCGCCTGGGGAGTACGCTCGCAAGGGTAAAACTCAAAGGAATTGACGGGGGATCACACAAGCGGTGGAGCATGTGGTTTAATTCGAAGCAACGCGAAGAACCTTACCTGGCCTTGACATGCACGGATTAGCCCCGTGAAAGCGGGGTGACAGCTCTTCGGAGTCGGAACGTGTGCAGGTGTTGCATGGCTGTCGTCAGCTCGTGTCGTGAGATGTTGGGTTAAGTCCCGTAACGAGCGAAACCCTTGTCGTTAGTTGCCAGCGGGTAATGCCGGGGACTCTAGCGAGACTGCCGTTGTCAAAACGGAGGAAGGTGGGGACGACGTCAAGTCATCATGGCCCTTATGGCCAGGGCGACACACGTGCTACAATGGTCCGTACAAAGGGTTCCGAGACCGCAAGGTGGAGGCAATCTCAGAAAGCGGACCCCAGTTCGGATTGCAGGCTGCAATTCGCCTGCATGAAGCCGGAATCGCTAGTAATCGCGTATCAGCCATGACGCGGTGAATATGTTCCTGATCCTTGTACACACCGCCCGTCAAGCCACGGAAGCGGGGAGCGCTCGAAGTCGCTTTGTCTAACCTTCGGGAGGACGGCGCCGAAAGCGAGCTCCGTGACTGGGACTAAGTCGTAACAAGGTAGCCGTAGGGGAACCTGCGGCTGGATCACCTCCTTTCTAACGGATGAGTTAGACGCCGCGGCCCAGGCCGCGGTGGCAAACATAGGATGCTCGATCAGGGGACGGGGGTCACCCTTCTCACTCTCTCTTTCGTCGGACGCGACACAGGAGCGCGGCCTCCGACGTCTCGCCGACGCTCCCCGCGGCCCCTGAGCCATGGGGGAATGTCCCCGGCGGCCGCTGGGTCCACGGGCCTGTAGCTCAGTTGGTTAGAGCGTCCGCCTGATAAGCGGGAGGTCACAGGTTCGAATCCTGTCAGGCCCACCAGCGGCGTGCGCCGCAAGCCGGCCGACGGGGGCGTAGCTCAGCTGGTAGAGCACCTGGTTTGCAACCAGGCGGTCGTCGGTTCGAATCCGGTCGCCTCCACCAGCTCTCGCGGGGGCCAGGAGGGGGAGAGGATGCAAGGTCAGTCGGCTCGCGACGCGGGCCGGCAGCTCTTTGAAAACAAGGTGGATGGGTAGTGGTGCGAGGCCACGAATACAAGAGCGTGGTTAAGCTACTAAGAGTACATGGTGGATGCCTTGGCGTCCAGAGCCGACGAAGGACGTGGCATAGCTGCGAAAAGCTTCGGGGAGCCGCTAAGCAGGCTGTGATCCGGAGATCTCCGAGATCGGGAAACCGACCGAGACTCATCTCTCGGTGCTGCGCAAGCAGCGGGAACGCAGGGAACTGAAACATCTTAGTACCTGCAGGAAAGCAAAGAAAACTCGATTCCCTCAGTAGCGGCGAGCGAACGGGGAACAGCCCAAACCGGTGTAGTGCCAAGGTTGCGGCCGTTGCTGCACCGGTGTCGAGGGACCTACGGAACCGACCGCGACAGGTTCGAGGAGTTACAAAGCACTTGGCTAGACGAATGGCATGGGAAGGCCAGCCGCAGAGGGTGACAGCCCCGTAGTTGAAAGCCATGGGCCTCCTGTAGGGATCCCAAGTAGCGCCGGACACGGGAAACCCGGTGTGAATTCGGGGGGACCACCCCCCAAGGCTAAATACTCCTGGACGACCGATAGCGTAATAGTAGCGCGAGCGAAAGGTGAAAAGAACCCCTGCTAGGGGAGTGAAATAGAACCTGAAACCATGTACTTACAAGCTGTCGAAGGCCTATGGCCCCTCGGGGCAATGGCTAACGGCGTGCCTTTTGCATAATGATCCGGCGAGTTACGCTGTGTGGCAAGGTTAAGGGTCTCAGGCCCGGAGCCGAAGGGAAACCGAGTGTGAACAGCGCGAATACAGTCATACGGCGTAGACCCGAAAGCGAGTGATCTATCCATGGGCAGGGTGAAGCGGATGTAACAATCCGTGGAGGCCCGAACGGGTATAGGTTGAAAACTGTTCCGATGACCTGTGGATAGGAGTGAAAGGCTAATCAAACTCGCAGATAGCTGGTTCTCCCCGAAATAGCTTTCGGGCTAGCCTCTGGTAATAGTATGCGGGGGTAGAGATACTGATTAGGATAGGGGCCCCTCGGGGTACCCTACCTAGCCAAACTCCGAATACCGCGTACCGTATCCAGGGAGTCAGACTACGGGCGATAAGGTCCGTGGTCGAGAGGGAAACAGCCCAGACCGCCAGCTAAGGTCCCGAATGTGCACTAAGTGCAGAAAAGGAAGTGGAGTCTCAAAGACAGCCAGGATGTTGGCTTAGAAGCAGCCATCATTTAAAGAGTGCGTAACAGCTCACTGGTCGAGAGACTCTGCGCCGAAAATGAACGGGGCTCAAGTGTGCAACCGAAGCTGCGGCTTGCACGGAATCGTCGATTCCGTGCAGGGGTAGGGGAGCGTTCCAATCGGGTGAAGGGCGACGGCAACGACGCCTGGACGATCTGGAAGTGATTATGCCGGAATGAGTAACGATAAAGCAGGTGAGAATCCTGCTCGCCGAAAACCCAAGGTTTCCTGGGCACGGTAAATCCGCCCAGGGTTAGTCGGACCCTAAGATGAGGCCGAAAGGCGTAGTCGATGGACGACAGGTTAATATTCCTGTACCACCGGATTTGCGTTCGACCGATGGGGTGACGCGGAAGGAAGTGTGATCGCACTGACAGATTAGTGCGTATAAGCCCGAGGGTGGCACGTAGGAAAATCCGCGTGCGCAAGCCCAGAGGTGATGTCGAGACCGTCATGGTCGAAGTCACAGGACTGACCGCCGAGAAAAACCTCTAGGGAGTGGATCCGGTGTCCGTACCAAAACCGACACAGGTGGGTAGGGTGAGAATCCTAAGGCGCTCGAGAGAACTGCTGTTAAGGAACTCGGCAAGATTACCCCGTAACTTCGGGATAAGGGGTGCCCTCTGGGGTGTAGGTCTGATCGATCGAAGCTCCGGGGGGCCGCAGAGAAATGGCCCAAGCGACTGTTTACTAAAAACACAGGTCTGTGCCAAGTCCTAACGACGCTGTATACAGACTGACGCCTGCCCAATGCCGGAAGGTTAAGAGGAGGAGTTAGCCCGGGCTTGCCCGGGCGACGCCCTGAATTGAAGCCCCGGTGAATGGCGGCCGTAACTATGACGGTCCTAAGGTAGCGAAGTTCCTTGTCGGGTAAGTTCCGACCCGCACGAAAGGCGTAACGACTTGGGCACTGTCTCAACAGCAGGCTCGGTGAAATTGTAGTCGTGGTGAAGATGCCACGTTCCCGCATCAAGACGGAAAGACCCCGTGAACCTTTACTACAGCCTGATATTGAGGCTTGATATGTACTGCGTAGGATAGGTGGGAGGCGTCGAAGCGGAGCTCTTGGGCTCCGTGGAGCCAACGGTGAAATACCACTCTGTGCATATTAGGTCCCTAACGCGATGCCATGAATCTGGGTCGCGGACAGTGTCAGGTGGGTAGTTTGGCTGGGGCGGTCTCCTCCAAAAGAGTAACGGAGGAGCACGATGGTGTACTCAGCGCGGTTAGCAATCGCGCGTAGAGCGTAAGGGTACAAGTACGCCTGACTGCGAGAGATATAGCTCGAGCAGGTACGAAAGTAGGTCCTAGTGATCCGGCGGATTCCGAGTGGAAGGGCCGTCGCTCATCAGATAAAAGGTACTCCGGGGATAACAGGCTGATCTCCCCCAAGAGTTCGTATCGACGGGGAGGTTTGGCACCTCGATGTCGGCTCGTCGCATCCTGGGGCTGTAGGAGGTCCCAAGGGTTTGGCTGTTCGCCAATTAAAGTGGCACGTGAGCTG